>JADMIO010549108.1_pt1 | contig 16688 bp, 18 predicted proteins | sample 8958161 | NCBI WGS metagenome assembly JADMIO01 (sample SAMN16585339, study PRJNA669376) | soil metagenome | isolation source: Crop rotation soil | place: USA: Cullars Rotation, Alabama | collected 2011
CTCTTCCGATCTCGCCGGGCAGGTGGTCGGCGAACGCGCGGATCAGCTCCTTGCGGGCGCCGACGTCCTCGGCGTACGCCGACAGCGGGGCTGAGCTCTCGTGCATCGACCGCTTGGCCCAGTCGGTCCGGAAGGCGCCGGGCTCGACCGCACTCACCAAGATGCCGAACGCCGCGACCTCCTTGCGCAGGGCTTCGGTGAGCGCCTCGAGCGCGAACTTGGTCGAGGAGTAGTAGGCGTTGGGCGGGTTCGCGACCAGCCCGGTCATCGAGGAGATGTTGATGATCCGCCCCGACCCCCGTGACCGCATCCCGGGCAGCACCGCCTTGATGGTGTCGACGACGCCGAAGTAGTTGGTGTCGAACAGCTGCCGGACCTCGGCGTCCTCGCCCTCCTCGACCGCGGAGAGGTAGCCGTAGCCGGCGTTGTTGACCAGGACGTCGATCCCGCCGAACCGCTCGTCGGCCGCGGCCACCGCGGCGTGGATCTGCGCGGGGTCGGTGACGTCCAGCGGAACCGGCAGCGCCGTGTCCGGGTGCGCCTCGACCAGGTCCGCCACGTCGATCGACCTCCGCGCGGTGACCACGACCTGGTGGCCGGCCTCGAGCGCGCACCGCGCGATCTCGCGACCCAGTCCGGTCGAGCAGCCGGTGACCAGCCAGCGCGCCATCAGAGCACCCCCTCGGGCAGCCGCCGTAGGTACGCCGCGCGCCGCTCCGCCAGCTGCGCCTCACGTTCGGACGGCTCGACGTGCGGGATGTCCGGCAGGTCCTCGAGCCGCACCACCCGCCCGGTCGCGGCCAGGTCCGGCCGCGCGCCGCCCTCGGGGAACTCCGCCATCCGCAGCGTGAGGATCCCCTCGCGCAGCCCGTCGCTGTCGATCCAGTTGTGCACGCCGGGGTCGTCGGGGCCGATCACGTAGGTGTAGGTGCCGTCGGCGTTGGCCACCGACTGCGCCTTGTTCAGCGAGCCGGTCCGGTCGACCAGCCCGAGCGTGGTGCCCCAGATGTTGGAGAGCGGGACCGTGAAGTACTCCGCACCCCCGTCGCTCACGTCGACCACGAATGCCTCGTCCGGCTCGAGCAGGAACCGCCCCGCGACGTACACCTGGTTGCGCAGCGCGCCGTGCTGGTCGGCCGACCAAGCCAGCGAGAAGTGGTTGACCGGCGCCTTGTACATGCCGTGGCTGAGCTTGCCGGTGAAGTCGGCGAAGTGCGCCATCATCGCCGCGGTCGCCTCGGCCTGCTCGTCGAGGGTCAGAGCGGGCCGCGTCGGCGCGCCGCCGAGCCGGACCACCTCGAGCTCGTTGCAGTCGTCGGCGCCCCAGTCGAGCAGCACGTCGCGGATGTAGAGCTCGTGCGCAGCCGGCCCGGACCGGATGTGGTTGGGCCGCCCGCCGGCCTCGTCGGCGTCCACGGTGACGGTGAAGGTCCCGTCGGAGTCCACCTCCATCCGGCGGCCGTCCAGCACGTCCACGGTGCCCATGTGCCGGTCCCAGAGCGTGAAGTAGTTCTCGACCATCCGGTGCGCGCCGACCCGGCCGCGCAGCTCGTAGCGCTCGTCGCCGGAGATCGGCACCACCCGGTAGACGGTGTCCGGGTTGTCGATGCCCCACCGCGACCCCGGGATGGCGGTGCCGTCGACCGGGTGCGCGAGCCGGGTGATGCAGATCGACTTCGGGCGCAGCGGGTCCTGGTTGGACGACCACACCGCGGCCGAGAACATCACCTCGTCGTACGCCGCCTCGAACCGCTCGCGCATCGCCTCCGACGCCTTGGCCCGCGACAGCCAGGTCTCGGCCACCGACGCGCGGGCGGCTCGGACCGTCGGGTGCCGGGTCAGCGCGAGCGCGGCCAGCTCGTGCTCGTGCTGCTCGTCCGTGGCCACGGGGTGCATGCGGTCGAGGTTAGCAGCAAAATGTCAGTACTGACATCTGTCGTCCACCTGCTCGGCGGTGAGCCCGAACTCCGCGAGGTCGTACGCCGGCCGCCCGCCCTCGTGTGGTCGTCGCGCCAGCCAGTCCCGCATCGACACCTCCGCCTGCGGCGTGAGCGTGAGCCCGAGCGCGTCGTACACCCGCGCCACCTGGCCGACCGGGTCGGCGACGATGTCGGCGAAGTCGACGTCGACCGCGCGCCGCTCCTCCGCGCTCCACGTGGCCCGGGTCGCGGCCGCGCGGTCGCTGGTCCACGCCATCCGCTCCAGCCACTCCCGGCCGATCCGGTGCTTGTCGACGTGGTCGCTGTGCAGCCCGTGCAGCACGCTGTTGAGGCTGGCCCCGGAGGCGATGGTGGTGCGCGGGTCGCGGTGCAGCTGCACCACCTGGACGCCGGGGAAGCGGTCCCGCAACGTGTCGAGGTAGCCCAGGTGCGCGGGCGTCTTCAGCACCCAGCGGCGCTGGGGCTCGCCGCGCTGCTTCTTCTGCCACTGCAGCAGCTGGAGCATCCGCCTCAGGTGGTCGTACGCCGGCCCGAAGTCCTGGGTGTCGATCCAGGAGCGGTACGCCGGCACGTGGGCCCCGGACTCGGGCACGTGCGAGAGGAACGCGTCGGCCAGGAAGACGATCTCCTCCTCCGCCTCCAGTGCGTGCATGGGGTGGATCGCGAACAGGTCGGGCAGGAAGGTGCGGTTCTGCTCCTCGCGCTCCAGGCCGACCGCGATCCGTGGGTCGGTGGCCGCGAAGTCGTGGTCCAGAGCCGGCGCGACCTCGAGCACCTCCCAGCCGTGCACGCACTGGAACGCCGGGTCGGCGGCCAGCAGCCGCTGGGTCAGCGTGGTCCCGCTGCGCATCATCCCGACGACCACGACCGGGTCGTCGACCACCTCGTCGGCGATCTCCGGGTGCCGACGGAACCACTCCTGCGCGCGCAGCCGCATCCGCAGCGAGTGCACGATGCCGCTCCCGAGCAGGTAGGTCCCGGTGTCGTTGAGCCGCGCGCCGGCGTACGCCTCGACCAGGACGCCCAGCGGCTCCTCGAACGGACCCGGTCCGAAGTCCTCGAGCCCCTCCTTCGCGCGCGCCTTGGCGACCAGCGCGTCCACGTCCCAGGTCTCGCTCGGCACGGCAGGACCATAGACCCCACCGCTGGTTGAGGAAGGCGCGCTAGCGCCTGTCTCGAAACCTCTACAGCCTGGGCACCTGCTGGACTCACCGCTCATCGAGCCTGTCGAGATGTTCCGCAGCGTGGGCTGGGTGCCGGTCCTGCGGGTGGTCTCGACGAGCTCGACCGGCGGTGAGCGGGTCCCAGCGCGCCCTGCGGAGGTCTAGGGTCCGTGACCGTGGACAGCGCGCGACTGATCGAGAACCTGCTCTACCGCTACGCCGACCGGATCGACCGCGGCGACCTGGACGGTGTGGCTGAGCTGTTCGCGCACGGCCGGATCCACGGGGAGGAGGGCGGCGGGCCGGAGACCGTGTTCGAGGGGCGCGAGGGGGTGCGGGCGCTCTACGGGATGGCGACCCGAATCTACGAGGACACCGGGACGCCGAAGACCCGGCACGTCACCACCAACGCGATGATCGAGGTCGACGAGGACGCCGGCACCGCGACCGCGCAGTCCTACTACCTGGTCACCCAGGCCACCGACCAGCTGCCGCTGCAGGTGATCATCACCGGCCACTACCGCGACACGTTCCACCGCGTCGACGGGACGTGGTGGTTCGACACCAGGACGATGTACGTCGACCAGACCGGCGACCTGAGCCACCACCTGAAGTTCTAGAGGTCGACGCCCGTCTGCTCGACCGACCAGGCCCACAGTCGAGCGGCTTCGGCGGGATCGCGCGCGTACCGCTTCACGCCGTGCTCGGTCTGGCCCTCCTCGGGCGCCCACGGGCCGACCTCGCAGTCCTCGAGCCAGAGGCCGCCGAGCCCGTCCAGCTGCGGCGACGTCGCGCCCCACACCGCGGTCGCGGCGCCGGCCTCGGGCGTCTTGAACTCCGGCAGCAGCATCCCGGTCAGGTCGGCCTCGACCAGGTGCCGGCCGAGCGGGGTGATGATCGCGCCCGGGTGCACCGAGAAGGCCCGCACACCGCGCTCGCGGCCGAGCCGGTCCAGCTCCACGGCGAACAGCACGTTCGCGGTCTTGGACTGCCCGTAGGCGTGCCACTTGTCGTAGCCGGTCTCGAACCACGGGTCGTCCCACCGCATGCCGGTGTAGTGGTGGCCGAGCGAGGACACGCTGACCACGCGCGCGCCGTCGCGGACCCGCGGCCACAGCCGCGCCACGAGGGCGAAGTGGCCGAGGTGGTTGGTGGCCAGCTGCAGCTCCCAGCCCTGCGGGGTCCGGGTCTCGGGGCAGGCCATGATCCCAGCGTTGAGGATCACCAGGTCGAGCTCGCCGCTCACGCTCTCGGCGTACGCCGTCACGGAGGCCTGGTCGGCCAGGTCCAGCGTGCCGACCTCGACCCGGTCCAGGTCGGCCAGCGCCTCGGCCGCCTGCTCCGGCCGCCGGGCCGGCACCAGCACCCGCGCGCCCGCGCCGTGCAGCGCCCGGACCACCTCGATGCCGATGCCCGAGTACCCGCCGGTGACCAGCGCGGTCCGCCCGCCCAGGTCGACCCCGGAGAGCACCTCGGCGACGGTGGTGTGGGGGCCGTACCCGGACCCGATGGGCTGCTGGTCGTCGACCACGCCCGGAAGGGTAGGGCAGCGCGTGACCTAGGGTCGAGTGATGGGTACGGCGATCGAGGGCGACGAGGTCGTCTTCCGGCTCGCCGACGCCGACCACGGGCTTGGCGGCGCGGACGTCAAGGTCTGGCTCGACCTGGTGCCGCCCGCCGGCTGGCCGGACGAGTTGGTGCTCGGCGCGGCCGACGAGGGCTGGGAGCTGCGGCTGCCGATCCCCGACCTGGACTGCCTGGAGTACCTCTTCGTCGCCGGTGACGACATGGCCCCCGACCCGGGCAACCCCGATCAGGTCGACGGCGCGTTCGGGCCGCACTCGTGGCTGGCGATGCCCGGCTACGAGCCGCCGGCGTGGCTGACGGAGCAGCCGCGCGAGGGCTCACGCGAGTCGTTGGAGCTCGGGGGCGTCGAGGTGGAGGTGTGGTCGCCGGAAGGCGACGAGCCGCTGCCGCTGCCGCTGCTGCTCGTCCACGACGGCGCGGAGATGGACGCCTGGGGCCGGATCGTCCAGTACGCCGCGACCCGGCCGGCCCCGTTCCGGGTCGCGCTGCTGAGCCCGGGCGGGGACCGGGACCGGCGGTACGCCGCCAACCCGGCGTACGCCGACGCGCTGGTGGGCGAGGTCATCCCCGGGCTGGCCGAGGCGTTCCCGACCACCGGCCGGCCGGTGCTGGTCGGCCAGAGCCTCGGCGGTCTCGCCGCGCTGCACGCCGGCTGGCTGCACCCGGACGCGTTCGCCGGGCTGGCCCTGCAGTCCGGCTCGTTCTTCACCCCGGTGCTGGACCCGCAGGAGTCCGGCTACGCCTACTTCGACCAGGTGGTCGGCTTCGTCGCCTCGCTGCACGAGTCGACCGGTGCGCCGGTCGGGTTCCCGCCGGTCGCGATGACCTGCGGCACCGCCGAGGAGAACCTCGCCAACAACCGGCTGCTCCATACCCACCTCCTCGACATCGGCGTCGACGCCGCGTGGGGCGAGGTCCGGCAGGGGCACACCTGGACCTGCTGGCGCGACAGCCTGGACCCGCACCTCGGCTCGCTCCTGGAGAGGGTGTGGTGATGGACCGCTACCACGTCGAGCTCGACGCGCCCGGCTTCGGCCGGGCCGGCACCGTGATCCGCTACGGCCACTGGGGGCGGCCGGTGGTGGTGTTCCCGGCCGAGCAGGGCCGGGCGTGGGACTGGGAGAGCAACGGGATGCTCGACGCGGTCGCCGACCTCGTCGACGGTGGCCGGTGCAAGCTCTACTGCGTCGACTCCTTCGACGGCGACAGCTGGTCGAACACGTCCCTCCCGCTCGAGGAGCGCGCCCGGCGGCACGGCGCCTACGCGAGCTGGATCCAGGACGCGGTGGTGCCGTTCATCGGAGCGGACTCGCCCGGCGCGGCCAATGATGGGCAGGGTGCGATCGTCACCGGCTGCTCGATGGGCGCCTTCCACGCGCTGCAGTTCGCGCTGACCCGCGCCGACCTGTTCCCGGTCGCGCTCTGCCTCAGCGGCAACTACGACCCGGCGTCCTGGGACGCCTGGGGCGAGCGCGGCGACGCGGCGTACTTCACCAACCCGACCGACTACGTCGGCAACCTGCACGGCGACCACCTCGACTGGCTGCGGCAGCGGCTGTACGTCGTGCTCGTGGTCGGCGAGGGTGCGTGGGAGACCCACCCCACCCGCTCGCTCCCGTCGGCGCACGAGATGGACGCACTCCTCGCCGAGCGCGGCATCCCGCACGAGCTCGACGTGTGGGGTCACGACTCCGCGCACGACTGGGACTGGTGGCGCAAGCAGGTCGCGCACCACCTGCCGCGGTTCGTCTAGGGCTGGACGAACACGTGGGTCGCGCCCACGGCGATCGCCTCGACGCGCGCACGGCCCCAGCTGAGCCCCGAGCCGTCCGCGCACTGGAGACTCACCGATCCGGCCGCCGGGAGCACGTAGAGCCCCTGGAAGTGGCCGCTGCCCTCCTTGCCGCCCGGCGTCGCGACGTACGCCATGTCGGCGCCGGTGCCGGTGCTGACCAGGTTGCAGTTGCCCGAGTTGACCGATGCGCTGAACAGCCCCACCCGCGCCGAGACGAAATAGCTGCCGGCCGGCAGCGGGAGGGTCAGGTCCAAGTCGGTGCTGAACCCGTCCATCCTGGTGCCGTAGGCGTCCGACGGGCCACGGTCGCCCTTGGCGCCGGCGGGTCCGGCGGGACCCGCTGGCAGCTGGCCCGGGGCGAAGTCGGCCTTGGTGAGGCTGCCGTCCTTGACCTTGGCCGAGGTCACCGCCCCCTTCTTGAGCTGGGCGGTGCCGACGACGCCCTTGGCGAGCGACGCGGCGTACGACGCGCCGCCGAGCGAGAGGACGAGGGCCAGCAGGGCGACGGTGAGGGCGGCGGCGCCGAGGGAGGGGCGCGGGAGTCGGGTCATGGTCTGAGCGTGGGTACCAGCCCTTACAGAATCCTTTCGACAGTGCGAGGGTGCTTGGCATGACTCGGGACCACCTGATCGGGCTCCTGCTCGGAGCCGAAGAGGACTGGCCGCGCGCGTTCGAGGAGGTCCTGCGCCGGGTCGGGCCGCTAGACGTCGGCGGCGAGACCCACACGGTGTCGTCCGAGCGGCTCACCATCGAGCCGTTCCGGCTCGACGACCCGGTCCGCACCGAGCTGGTCATCGACCGGCTCGCGCACTGGTACTACCACCCGCGCGAGTGGCTCAAGAAGGCCGCGCTGGTCAACGGGACCTACCTGCTCAACAGCCCGTTCACCTTCCAGTCGATGGAGAAGCACTCGGCGTACTGCGCCCTGGTCCGGATGGGGTTCAAGGTCCCGCCGACCACGCTGGTGCCGTACAAGAACCCCGTCGACAACGTCCGCTGGGCCTACACCTCGGAGAAGTACAACCGCTCCTTCGACCTCGACGCGGTCGCGCAGGACCTCGGCTTCCCGCTGTACATGAAGCCGTTCGACGGCGGCGCCTGGCGCGGCGTCTCGCGGATCAACGACCGCGGCGACCTGCACCGCGCGTACGACGAGTCCGGCGAGATGCTGATGCACCTCCAGGCCACCGTGGAGTACGAGCACTTCGCCCGCGCGCTCTCGATCGGCCCCGAGACGATGGTGATGGACTTCCGGCCGGACCAGCCGATGCACCAGCGGTACGCCGTCAACCACGACTTCCTGTCCTCGTCCGCCGGTCACCAGACGGTCGCCACCTCGCGGATCGTCAACGCGTTCTTCCGCTGGGAGTTCAACTCCTGCGAGATGCTCGTGGTCGGGGACGACGTCTACCCGATCGACTACGCCAACGCCTGCCCCGACGTCGCCGTCACCTCGCTCCACTACTACTTCCCGTGGGCGATCACGGCGCTGGTGCGCTGGTCGACGTACTGCGTGGTCAACGGTCGCAGCTCCGAGGTCGACCTCCAGACCTCCCGCTACTTCGAGATCGCCGACTCCGGTGCGCCGTACGAGGAGAAGCTGGAGCGCTACCTCGCGCTCGCCGACGAGCACTTCGAGACCGAGCGCTACTGGGAGTGGTCGGCCCAGCACCTCGCGCACCTCCCCGAGGCGGTCCTTGAGTGGGTGACGGGCGACGACTTCGACCGGCTGCTCCGCGACACCGTCGCCAAGACCTACCCGCCGCACGAGCACGAGGAGTTCCTCGCCCACTTCCGCGGGCTCGTCGGGCTGTGGGCGTCGGAGCAGACGGGCGTCGCGGGATGATGTGCGCGTGCGCTTCACCGAACGCGAGCTGACCGTGGCCCTCGAGGGCGCGGCCAAGGCCGTCCTCACCGCGCAGGACAAGGACGTCCGCAAGGGCCGGCGTACGGCGGACGACGCGTGGCAGGAGCTGACCAAGTACCAGCGGTTCCAGCTGCTCGACGGCCTCGGCGACCAGGTGCTCCCGGCGCTCGTCGGGCTGCCGGACGTCGAGGTCGAGCCGGGGACGAAGCCGACGTTCACCGACGCGCAGGTGCGCGCCGCCGTCGAGGAGCGGCTCGGCGACGCGCGCGGCGTGAAGCGGCGGGTGCTGCTCGAGGCGCGGGTCGCACTGCTGAGGTCCGCGCTCGACGCGCTGCCGCCGCGCGCCGACCCGGACGCGCTGATCGTGCCGGACCACCTCTAGCGCGTCAGCCGAGCGCGGCGTCGACCACCTTCTTGGCCTCGGCCTGCACCTCGGCGAGGTGGTCGGGGCCGCGGAACGACTCGGCGTAGATCTTGTAGACGTCCTCGGTGCCCGAGGGCCGGGCGGCGAACCACGCGGACTCGGTGGTCACCTTGAGCCCGCCGATCTTGGCGCCGTTGCCGGGCGCCTCGGTGAGCTTGGCGGTGATCTCCTCACCCGCCAGCGACGTGGCGGTGACGTCGTCCGCGGACAGCGCCGCCAGCGCCGCCTTCTGCTCGCGGGAGGCTGGCGCATCGATGCGGGCGTACGCCGGGTCGCCGTGCTCGGCGACCAGGTCGGCGTAGTGCTGGCTCGGCGACTCCCCGGTCTTGGCCAGGATCTCGCTCGCCAGGAGCGCCAGGATGATCCCGTCCTTGTCGGTGGTCCAGGTGCTGCCGTCCATCCGGAGGAACGACGCCCCGGCGGACTCCTCGCCGCCGAAGCCGAACGAGCCGTCGATCAGCCCGGGCACGAACCACTTGAAGCCGACCGGCACCTCGATCAGCGGCTTCCCGAGCCCTGCGGCGACCCGGTCGATCATCGAGCTCGACACCAGTGTCTTGCCGATGCGCGCGCCGTCCGGCCAGCCCGGGCGGCCGCCGCCGAAGAGGTACTGGATCGCGACCGCGAGGTAGTGGTTGGGGTTCATCAGCCCGGCGTCCGGGGTGACGATCCCGTGGCGGTCGGAGTCGGCGTCGTTGCCGGTGGCGATCTGGTACTTCTCCTTCTGCGCGACCAGTGACGCCATCGCGCTGGGCGAGGAGCAGTCCATCCGGATCTTGCCGTCCCAGTCGAGCGTCATGAACCGCCAGGTCGCGTCGACCAGCGGGTTCACCACGGTCAGGTCGAGGTCGTGCCGGTCCGCGATCGCCGCCCAGTAGTCGACCGAGGCACCGCCGAGCGGGTCGGCGCCGATCCGGATGCCGGCGCCCCGGATCGCGTCGAGGTCCACCACCGAGGGCAGGTCGTCGACGTACGTCCCGAGGAAGTCGTAGTCGCCGACCGCAGCCCGGGCGCGCGCGAACGGCACCCGGCGTACGCCGTCCAGCCCGGCCCGGATCAGCTCGTTGGCCCGGTCCGCGATCACCTTGGTGGCGTCGGTGTCGGCCGGGCCGCCGTGCGGCGGGTTGTACTTGAAGCCGCCGTCGCTGGGCGGGTTGTGGGACGGCGTGACCACGATGCCGTCGGCCAGCCCGCTCTGCTTGCCCTTGTTGGCGCGGATGATCGCGTGGCTGACCGCGGGCGTCGGCGTGTAGGCGTCCCGGCTGTCCACCAGCACGGTCACGTCGTTGCCGACCAGCACCTCGAGCGCGGTCGCCCACGCCGGCTCGCTCAGCCCGTGGGTGTCGCGGCCGATGAACAGCGGGCCGTCGTACCCCTGCTCCCGCCGGTAGTCGCAGATCGCCTGCGTGGTCGCCGCGATGTGCCACTCGTTGAACGCCGTGCCGAGGCTCGACCCGCGGTGCCCGCTGGTCCCGAACGCGACCTGCTGCTCGACGACCGCGGGGTCCGGCACCAGCGTGTAGTACGCCGTGACCAGGTGCGGCACGTCCACCAGGTCCTGCGGCTGGGCGGGCTGTCCTGCGCGGGAGTCGGCCATGGGCCCATCATGCTCCGCGGCCGAGGCCGGCGGGTGCCCGGGAGAGTAGCCAAGGCCGGGGCGGTGCGGGGCCGAACCCGTCACGTTCCCCCGGACGGTCCAGGTTGCCGCTGGACCACCACCCCAGGAAGATCGCGAAGCGACCCGCTGCGGCTGGCCGGACCGGTTACCTACGGGCATGGCCCTGCTCGACCTCCCCGTGACCGCAACCCTGCCGCGGTCCGACGAGGTCGAGCAGGGGCCTGTCCACCCCGAGCTCCGGACCGTCCTGAAGCGGGTCGGCGTCAACCTGCTGGTCGCGTGCGTGGTGCCGGGCGCGGTGTTCGCGTCGCTGTTCGTGGCCTTCGGGGTCTGGCCGGCGATCATGACCGCGCTCGCGTGGGCCTACGGCGCGATCGCGTTCCGGTGGCTGACCGGGCGTCGCCCGTCGGGGATGCTGCTGCTCACCGCGGCGGTGCTCACCGTCCGGACCGTGGTGGCCCTGGCCGCGCAGAGCACGTTCATCTACTTCCTGCAGCCGGTGCTGACCGACGTCCTGCTCGGCACCGCGTTCCTCGTCTCCGTGCTCGTCGCGCGGCCCGTCGTGGCGCGGCTGGCCGGCGACTTCTACCCGCTCACCGACGAGCTGCACGCGCGGACCGGCGTACGCCGGCTGTTCCGGCGGCTCACGCTGCTGTGGGCGGCGGCGCTGCTGGGCAAGGCGGCGGTGGTCTTCACGCTGCTCGTCAGCCAGGACCTCGGCACCTTCGTGCTGGCCAAGAGCGTCGTCGTGCCCGTGGCCAACGGCTCCTGCATCCTGCTCACGGTGCTCGCCGCGACTGCGGTGGCACGCAGCGAGGGGCTGCTGACCCGTCCCGGAACCGTCGCAGCCTGAGCCACACTGGGCGCATGGCCCTCCAGGACTTCCCCCGCCACCCGCTCACCTTCGGCCCCAGCCCGGTGCACCCGCTGCCGCGGCTGTCGGCCCACCTCGGCGGCGCGCAGCTCTGGATGAAGCGCGAGGACGTGAACTCGGGGCTGGCGTACGGCGGCAACAAGACCCGCAAGCTCGAGTACCTCGTCCCCGAGGCGCTGGCCCAGGGAGCGGACACGCTGGTCTCGATCGGCGGCCACCAGTCCAACCACACCCGTCAGGTGGCCGCGGTCGCCGCGCACCTCGGGCTCAAGTGCGTGCTGGTCCAGGAGAACTGGGTGCCGTCGTGGACCGACCCGCTCTCCACCCAGGTCGGCAACATCATGCTCAGCCGGATCATGGGCGCCGAGGTCCGGCTCGACCCGGCCGGCTTCGACATCGGCTTCCGGGACTCGTGGAAGCAGGCGCTCGCGGACGTCGAGGAGCGCGGCGGTACGCCGTACGCCATCCCGGCCGGCGCCTCGGACCACCCCCTCGGCGGCCTCGGCTTCGCCAACTGGGCCTACGAGGTCGCCGCCCAGGAGGCCGAGCTCGGGGTCTTCTTCGACACCGTCGTGGTCTGCACCGTCACCGGCTCGACCCACGCCGGGATGATCGCCGGCTTCGCCGCCCTCGAGGAGGCCGGCGGCCGCCCGCGCCGGGTGATCGGCATCGACGCCTCCGCCACGCTCGAGAAGACCGTCGACCAGGTCACCCGGATCGCCACCCACACCGCGTCGCTGATCGGGCTCGAGCGCGAGCTGCGCGACGACGAGATCACCGTGCTGCCCGGGTGGGCGGGCGACGAGTACGGCGTGCCCGTGCAGTCCACGCTCGACGCCATCCGCCTCACCGGCCAGACCGAGGGCGTCATCCTGGACACGGTCTACGAGGGCAAGTCGATGGCCGGCCTGGTCGACCTGGTCCGCAACGGCGACATCCCGGCCTCGTCCACCGTCCTCTACGCCCACCTCGGCGGCCAGCCTGCGATCAACGCCTACGCCTCCCTCTTCCCGGACACCATCCGCGTCGACTGAGCGCCTGTGGAGAGCCAGCAGTGTCGGTGTCGCCTTCGGCCTGGCGTGGACGTGTGCTCGGTACCTCCACCCTGCTGACGCCGCTCATGGCGTTCTGCGGCGCTGCGCTCGCAGTGTTGGTGGCATTGTGCGGCGCCCGGCAGCTGCGCGCGCTGTCCCAGGCCGAGCGCATCGACAGGTACGAACTCGGCATGGTCAAGGCCGCGCTCGCTGTCCTGGAACCCCGGTCCCAGAGGTTCGAGGAGGCATGACGGTGGAGGTCGTCGAAGTCACCTTGGCGCAGAAGGAGGCCGCCCAGCTCCTGATCGAGCTGCTCGAGCGGGATCGTGAGCCGGTGCGCGACTGGACTCGTCGCGTCGCCGCCGCTCGGCCTCGGCCGCCCGGTGCAGTGGGCGAGATCGAACCCGCGGACGGGATCGTGCTCTACCTCGTGTGACCAGAAGGCGGCATGCTGCCGTCCGTGGGGTTCGTGGTGGCGCTGGTCCTGCTGGCCGCCGGGTGGTGGGCCGTCGGGCCGTGGGTGCTGGTCGCGCTGGTGCTGGCCGTGCTGGTGCCGGCCACGCGCAGGCGGATGCGGCCGAACCGCTGGGTGCTCCTCGGCTTGGTCGTGATGGTCGGGGGTGCGGTCGCGACGGTGGTGGTCCTGCCGGACGGGCGGCTGCCGATCCCGCCGGGTGGCGGGCAGCTGGTCACGCCGTCGTACGACGGGAAGGCGTTCCAGCCCCAGCCGATCACGCTCGAGGTGCCGCAGCACCCCGGGTTGGCGCCGAACGGCCGCAGCTCGATGCACGACGACGGCTGGGCGACCGACAGCTACGAGGGCCTCGGCCCGCTGGGGCAGGACCCCGAGGTCACGACCGCGTGGTACGGGCTGGAGGAGTGCGCGACGCTCGCGTTCGACGACATCGGCCGGCTGGTCGCGCTGTGCGGCAACCGCAAGGGGCCGGTCATGCACGTGCTGGACCCGCAGACCCTGCACCCGCTGGAGACGTTCGACCTTCCCGACCGTGAGCCGTCGGACGAGCGGCCGTGGGCGGACCTCTGCGGCGGCGCGTACTTGTACCTCGACGACCAGGACCGCGCCGTGGTCGCGACCACCGACCGGCGGGTGCTCACCCTCGACACCGCCGGGCTCGAGCAGGTCGACGAGGTCGACCTGAGCGACCGGGTGCCCGACGACGACTGCCTGGTCGCGCTGCTGCCGGACTGGCAGGGCCACACCTGGTACGTCACCCAGGACGGGCGCGTCGGCACCACGGACGGCGCGGCGCCGCTCGAGCTCGGCGCCACCATCGCCAACTCGATCGCGGCCGACGAGACCGGCGTCTACCTGGTCACCACCGAGGCGTTCCACAAGGTCGCGCTGGACCCGGCCGGCGCTCCGAGCGTGGTCTGGGAGACGGCGTACGACGCCGGCGAGGAGAAGAAGCCCGGCCAGCTCAGCGCCGGCAGCGGTACGACGCCGACCGTGCTGCCGAGCGGCCTGGTCGCGATCACCGACAACGCCGAGCCGCAGATGCACGTGCAGTTCTACGACGGCGACGACGGCCACCTGGTCTGCGAGGCGGCGGTCTTCGGCAAGGGCGAGAGTGCGACCGACAACTCGCTCGTCGCGGTCGGCGACGCCAGCGTCGTGGTCGAGAACAACTACGGCTACTCCGCGCCCTGGAGCACCGTGCTCGGCCGCGCGCCCGCCGGCGGCCTGGCCCGGGTCGACGCGGACCCGGCCACCGGCGAGTGCACGGTGGCCTGGCGCTCGGCCGAGGTCGCGCCGACCTCCGTCGCCAAGGTCTCGCTCGCCACCGGGCTGGTCTACGCCTACACCACCCGCTCCAGCCTCTGGGGCGTGAGCGCGTGGTACCTGACCGCCATCGACGCCCGCACCGGCGCCACCGCCTGGTCGGTCCGCACCGGCACCGGCTCGCTGTTCAACAACCACTACTCCGCGGTCACGCTCGGACCCGACGGTTCGGCGTACGTCGCCACGCTGGGCGGGATGGTGCGGGTCCAGGACGGCTGACGGAGCCGGGTCGCGTGGGGGCAAATTCACCGGGTACCCGGTGAATCTGGCGCTCACCCGCTGGAACTCCAGCGGGTCAGGACCAGTTCCTGCGGGTCAGGAGCCGTCCTACCGGCGGGTCGGTGACGGTGACGGTCAGAGGTCCGACAGGTCGTCAGGTACGTCGACCGCGTGCTCGCGCAGGGCCTCGAGCGGGACGATCCGCAGCACCGCCTCGTTGGTCGCGGCCAGCACGACGGGGGCGGCGGCGCCGTCCTGGAAGGCGCGGGCCCAGTTGACCGCGGTCACGCACCAGCGGTCGCCGGGGACCAGGCCGGGGAAGGAGTACTGCGGCATCGGGGTGCTCAGGTCGTTGCCGATCCGGCGCTGGTGCTCGAGGAACTCCCCGGTCACCACCGCGCAGATCGTGTGGGAGCCGCGGTCCTCCGGGCCGGTGGCGCAGCAGCCGTCGCGGTAGAAGCCGGTCATCGGCTCGGTGCCGCACGGCTCCAGCTCGCCTCCGAGGACGTTGCGCTCCGCCACGGCCTCAGTCTCGCTCATCGGCCTTCCGCTTCTCGTCCTGGTCGCGGCGGCGCCTGATCTCGGCCCGCGCCAGCACGAACGCGAGCGCGACCGGCCAGATGTACTTCACCTTGTCCAGCACCGCCTTCACCCAGCCGGGCAGCGACCAGTCCGGCCACGGGATGGTCCAGTCGGGCAGCGGCACCGAGGGCAGGTCCGGCAGGTCCGGTGACGGGAGGGACGGCAGGTCCGGCCACGGCAGGCTGACCGTGAACCGGACCGCGAGCAGCCCGAGCACGATCGGTACGACGACCTTGGCCACGCCGCCGACGGTGGCGATCGCGGCGTACCGGTTCGGGTGCTCGCGCACCCGGTCCTCGTACGCCGCGGCCTTGCTCCCCGCCTCGGGCACCAGGTCGACGCCGCCCAGCCCGGTGAGCGAGGAGAGGTCCTCGTCGGCGGTGTACAGCGTCGCGCGCCGGGGCGCGCCGAGACCGGAGTAGACGACCCGCAGCTTCTGCTCGGCCGCCTCGACGGTGACCTTGTCCTCCCACGCCTTCTTCTCGGCCCGCAGCTCGTCGTCGACGTACCAGCGCACCTGGTGGGCGAGGCCGCCGGCGGTGGCGACGACGCGGTGCCGTCGTCCCTCGTGCTCGAGCGTCCAGACCTGGTCGGTGGCCACGGCCCCGACGCTAGGCAGGGAGCGGGACCGTCACATCGGGCGGAGGTAGGTCGCGGTAGAACTTTGGTCGTGGTCACCGTCAGCCCCGCGTCGGAGGAGCTCGTCGACGAGATCGCCGAGGTCTGGCGCACGGCGTGGCACGACGGCCACCGCGGCCACGTCCCGGACGAGCTCGTCGCCGCGCGCGACACGGCGTACTTCACCGAGCGGGCGCGCGAGCTGGTCGCGCACACGTCCGTGGCCCGGGACGGCGACGAGGTCCTCGGCGTCCTGATCGTCCAGGGCGACGAGCTGCAGCAGCTGATGGTCTCCGCCGAGGCCCGCGGCCAGGGGGTAGGCGCCGCGCTGCTGGAGGCGGCGGAGGCCCAGGTCGCCGCGCAGGGGTACAGCGAGATCTGGCTCGCGGTGGTCGGCGGCAACGCGACGGCGCGGCGGTTCTACGAGGCGCACGGCTGGGCCAGGACCGGCGAGCGGGTCTACCCGTCGACCACGCTCCAGGGGCCGCCCGTCCCGGTCCCGGTGCTCACCTACACCAAGCGGCTCAGGGGTAGCTGATCCCGGTCGTCTCCTCGCTGAGCGCCCAGAGCCGGCGCGCGGCCTCGGGGTCGCGCGAGGCGGCGTTGGAGGTGACCACGCGCGGGGCGCCGCGGTACTCGCCCAGCCCGCCCGGTCCGACGTACGTCGCGCCGGGGAGCTCCGCGGTCGCCGCCATCAGCACCGGCCAGGCGCCGTGCGCGGCGGGCTGCGAGACCGCCTTGATGCCGGCGTCGAGGATGGTGGCGATGCCGCCGGCGGAGCGGCCGTACTGGCCGTTGGCGGCCAGGTGCGTCCCCGCGAACCCGGGGTGCGCGGCCAGGGCCCGGAGCGGCAGCTCCTTGGCGCGGGCCCGCCGGTCGAGCTCCTGGGTGAAGAGCAGGTTGGCCAGCTTGGACTGCCCGTAGACCTGCCACTTCCGGTAGATCCCGCGCGGTAGCGCCGCGGAGGTCGGCGCACCCCGGCCGATCCGGTGCATGATCGAGGAGACCGTCACCACCGTCGCGTCCTGGCTGGCCAGCAGCTGCGGCAGCAGCAGCCCGGTCAGCAGGAACGGGCCGAAGTGGTTGGTGGCCAGCTGCAGGTCGAGGCCGTCCTCGGTCACCTGGCGCGAGGTGCCCATCACGCCGGCGTTGTTGACGAGTACGTC
>JADMIO010965046.1_pt1 | contig 16687 bp, 12 predicted proteins | sample 8958161 | NCBI WGS metagenome assembly JADMIO01 (sample SAMN16585339, study PRJNA669376) | soil metagenome | isolation source: Crop rotation soil | place: USA: Cullars Rotation, Alabama | collected 2011
GTTGCGAAGCGTTGCTACGCTCACACCGATTAGCGCAGCAAACTCGATCTGAGTTTGACCAAGCTTCCGGCGGACTTTCCGGACGTCGTCACACTTGAACGTCGTGACGCGTGCAGGCTTGGCAAGTCCGCGTCGGATTTTTCCTACCTCTCGAACGCTCTGAATGAGCTCAGCGAACGCTTTGTCCTTCACTTGAATGCCTCACGCGCGATTCGGCTGAACTCTCGGAGTTGGCGCACCGTCAGCTCTTAGTGAACATTGCCGTCTCTATGAACCGCAAGTGACATACGCCATTGGCGTACTCCGCACAAGCATGATGCAACAATAACATCGATGTCCTCACGCGCTGACATAGCCAGTACTCACGACGCGAGCATGCGCCAGCGGATCCTACCGATTCGCGTGCCATTGCGCGCGAACTGGCAACGCAGCCAGTGTTCATGTGTAGCCGCCGGGACATCCGGTCCCGAATGACGAGCCAGCGGACCACTTTCGAAGCTACGGAATCGTATGGCGGAGTGCCGACAACGTAACGCCGAATACGGCGCGCCGGGGATATTCCCAGCGGCCGCGTGGCGCTAGGTCGCTGGATACGTGCGCGGTTCTGGAGTAGGGCCGGAGTGCGCGGGCGAAGGACGCCAGCAACACCCTCAAACTTCGCCGCTACCGCCGCGCGACACCCCGCCTCAGTGAATTGGTTTGAAAAGATCTCGCGTGAGCCTATCTCCTCCGCGTGGACGCGTCGTCGTGAATACACCCGCCGCACGCATCCAGCTTCTCATGTACTTGCCCGACCAGTGCGCCGTTGATTCGGACCAGTCCACGTTTTCCGCTTTCGCGATCGCCTTTCCGACCTCAAGTGGAGGGCAGGCAGGGTCTCCGGTTAGTAGTGGCAATGTCACAAGATAGGCGGGCCGCGGTTTAATTGCTTCCCGCACTAGCACGGCACGCCCGTCATCTGTTGCTTCCGAAATCGCCTTCCCCGTTCGTGTCAGACTAAGTGATCCGTCAGCCGCCTCATCAACTAACGCGAGAAGCTTTGCGTCAGCTAAAGCCTTACGAACTGACGACGAGTCGGCTATCGCGCGATTCTCCGAAATTTTGAGAAGCAGGGCCATTACGGAGTTGGCGGGCGAGCGTGGGAAGATCGGAACGCCTCTCGCGGCCCTTTTCTTCCCAGGCTTAAGCAGATCCAATTCGGTCGCAGGAGTCTCACCCACGACAATCTCATCTCGATCTACCGTCGCTAGGCCGGCAAATTGGAACCAATACGCGAACGCCCGCGAGTATGCCGCCCATGAGTGCGGCTTGGCTTCGACGGCCGGGTACGCCTTGGGTAGAGCAGTTGTGAAGTCTAGCATCGGGAGCCTTCCCCTGCCTGCGGCCAGCGAAGTGAGGAGCGAGTACACTCGATGCCGTCTGAGGGCGACCGCGGCTCGCAACTTGACTGCGGCGTTCGGATCCGTTGCTGTGGCCACCTCGTCCGAGAACTTCAAGACACCTACTTGCGCTGTCAGCACGCCAAGCTGTCGCAGGTCGCGCGCCATATTCAGCACAGAAGTTACTGATGTCTGGAGAACCTGCGCGGCCGCATCCGGTGTCGTTGAGCCGCCCGCGTTCTTAATGGCGATGAGCAACTTGCCGATGCTGTTCGGCGTTAGTCGCAGGATATAGCTCTCTTGCAGCGGGACAGATCCTTGGTTGAGGTAGTCGCGGAATACGTCCCAATAGATGTCCAACTTCTCACCGATAGACACTAATAGGCGTTGATTTAGTAACGATTGAAGAACACTTTGGTTCCCCCCTGCCAAATCGATAGCCTCCAACACGGGGACAGGGACACGACGAGCAATAGACTTGAGCGCTTGGTGTTCGCTCAAACTCAGGCCGCTGATGTCGTTTTCGAAGAGCGACTGAATATTCAGTACTTCGGCCAGCAACTCATCTTGGGTCGTTCCCTGTTGGATCTCGCGGATTAGGTGGCTTCCCAGCTTCTTAAAAAGCCATGGTAGACCCTGCGAATACGCACGGATCCGTTCGCGGAGATACGGGTGAATTTTCTGGCCGCAGCTTCGCTGTAGCCGTCGAATAAGTTCGCCAATTTCCGCGGGACCGAAAGGCGGAAGTGCGAAGACCGTAGCGCAGGATCGAATATCGTCTCTCAGCTGGTACGGATAGCTCTCAGTGAAGGCGACAAAATCCGTTTTCCAACTGAACCCGATTAGGAGCGGAGCTTGAACATCCAGCACTCCCAGAGCGAGGTCTCGAAACTCGCGAGTAAGCGATGGGTTCTGAAAGACGTTCTCAAACTGATCGAAGAATATGCACAGCGGACGCGCCTTCGTGAAGGTCGATGATTTCAGCGTTTCTAGGGAACTAGACACTGTGCCGAACGTCGGGTCGGAAGGCAGGGTGAGCACTTTTGATTTCTGTGCCTTGAGAAACGCGTGCCGTAGCGATGCAGCCACAAAAGTCGGCTGCGTGGCGGTGCGGCAGTCTATACACACCCCCTCGCCCCCCAATGATTTCGCGACGGCCATCAACCGCAGCGCGAGCGAGCTTTTCCCCCATCCCGACTGGGCGTTAAGCACGAGGACTTGCGCACGACTATTCGCCTCGCCAATCCCTTGGAGCAACTGTTCTCCTGTAGCGACGAATGACTGGCGACCAACGAAATACCGAGGAGCAGCTGGGAACTGGTACTCAAAATCGCTGGAGCTTCCGGTCACCTCCACTACCGCGTCTTCAGGAGCGCTCCCTCTTTCCAGACGTACTGCACCGATTCCGGCGGCGATGACGCAGGGCAGGCCCTTCGTGTAAGACGCGCTCTCCTTGAGTCGCTCAGCGATCTTCAGTGGAGCAGGCGTCCCGAGTTTAGCTGGGTAGACTAGAACGCGGGTCGGAAGCCTAGTGTCCAAAGCTAATTCGTGAGCGGCGTAGAAAAGGCCCTCTCTTGTTACAAGCAATGCCTCATCGGATAGCGGGCCGACAGGCTGCTGGTGAGCAGTGCAGACTTCCTCAAACTGGGAGATCTCGCGTCTCTCTAACAGCAGCTCCAAAATACTTTCTGACGTGTGAACACGAAATTTGTCGTCGTTGCTCTCGAACTTCATCTGCAACTCACGCCCGTCCTTCGTCATGCGAGGAAGCGCGACGAAATACCCGAACAGATTCGGCGCGTCGAAGCGTTCTGCACCTAGCTTGCCGTAAAAAGCCGCCAAATCTTTTGCACTGAGCGGAGAGCTGTAGGCTTTGCACTCCGCGATCATTCTCTGCTGAGTAAGTTGGTGCGTGGCTGTCACATCGAGTTCAATGCCATTGGAACTCATGTTAAGAAGAGACCGCTTCGGCTTCTCGTACCCGAATAGCGACATCAACTGCGCGACGAATTCTTCGAAGAGGTGCCCGCGCGCGTTGCTTTGCGCCCCGGCCGAGTCGCCGTCGGCGAGTAGAATGATTTCCTTAGCGGTAACGACCGTCTGCATTCTCGGCGACCTCAGTAAATTCCAGTCGGACGCAAGTACTCAGGCCGGGCGCGGTGAGCAAGCGCGCCGCTTCAGCGAGTGGGGCGTGGTGGACTCGAACCGCCGACCTAGGGATTGCGAGGCCGTCGAGCCCGATGCGGAAAATGAGGAGTGACGCCGGTTTCCGGCTCGCACCGCGGAGTTAGCCCTGTAACGCGGGGTCTGCCGAGCTCGACCCCTCAGCGCGACTCTATTCCGCACCGAAATACGAAATGGCGAGAGGACATACCGACGCGCCCCAGACTATGCCAGTCTGGAGACGTGCCGCAGGAGACGAATCCCGATCTGGCGAAACTTCTCGCCGAAGCCAACGACCTCCACCGGCGCTTGGACGCGGGGGATCTCTCCGTCGCGAGATCGCTTGCGGAGGTCGAGCGCCGCTTGGCTGCCTTGGCTGCGACAGTGGGGTTGCCCGGATAGTATGCAACGGCTGTCGCACCTCAGCGAGAGGCACATGCACGTGCTCGCCCAAATCCAGAGCGCATGCGTATCTTCCCCCGCCGAACTCGCGGCGGCCCTGCATCTCCCGCAACTAGTTGTAGAAGCGATCTTGGCAGACCTTGAGGCAAGCGGCCTCATTGACTCCGACGAGATGCACTAGCGGCGTGGCATCAGCAGTCGTCGCTCATACGATCGAGTGGTCCTGTACTAGCAGCGTGAGCGTCGTTTCATTGAAGCCAAGTCGCTTCGCGCGCACACCGACACAGCCCGTGCCGTATACAGAAGCTGGTGGATTCCGAATCGAGCCTGCCGCTGCCGATCGCATTGCGCCTGTCGCCCTCCCCCGCTAACTAGCGCGGCTAGTGAGGGCGCGAGCCCGAACGTTGAGCTGGCCGCAACCCCACCGCAGATCCACCGGCGCGCCGGAGTCTGCAGTCGAACGTGGCGCGTCGAGCGCCGATTGAGGAGAGCCCCATGGCCCAAGTCACCCTCCGCGGAAACCCCGTCAATCTTGCCGGCAACATGCCGAAAGTCGGCGACACCGCCCCCGACTTCAACCTTACCGGAGTCGATATGGCGCCGATCACCAAACAGTCGCTGTCGGGTAAGAAGAAAGTGATCGTCACCCTTCCGAGCGTCGATACGCCCGTCTGCCAGACCGAGACGCGCACGTTCAACCAGAAGGCAACGGCGCTCGGCGATAACGTCGTCGTGGTAATCGCGAGCGCCGACCTTCCGTTTGCGGCCAAGCGCTTCTGCGCCGCCGAAGGCCTCGACCGCGTCAAGACCGGCAGCGACCTTCGCGACCGCGACTTCGGCAAGCGCTGGGGCGTCGGCATCGCCGATGGCCCGCTCCAGGGCGTGACGGCGCGCGCGGTCTTCGTCGTGGACGAGAACGACAAGGTCACCTATGCGGAGCTCGTTCCGGAGATCGCGCAGGAGCCGAACTACGATGCAGCGCTTGCGGCGCTGAAGAGTTGAGTCGGGTTCGGGGAGCCAAATCCTTCCAACACCAACTCTCTCTCCGCGGATCACTCGCGCTGTCCTCCTCTCCGAGGCGGCGCGAAATCTGCGTGATGTCGCGAGGGTTTGCGCGTACGGGCCGACGAGACTCGTCGCTCCGCTGTTAACCACACAGCGAATGAGACTGGCCGAATCTGGAGCAATCCGGGCGATTTCCGCTCTCAGAATGCCTCTCCGGGGAGAGAGTCCTGAGAGTGGTTAACAGAATCTGTTAACCAGCGGCCGTTGAGAGAGGCCCCTTGGTTAACAGAAGCGCCCGAACAGATCGTTCCCGGCCCGTCTCTCCGAGGAGAGAGTCTTAAGAATGGATAACAGAATCTGTTAGTCACAGAGACCGAAAGGGCGCGGACCGAGCCCATCTCGAAGGCGCAGGTATCGCACAAAAAACCGCGTTCAACCGGCCAGACCACGACTGCTCACTGCACTATGACAATCATCTTCGCCACTTCGCGTAACTCTGAGCCGCGTATGCGACGGCAACTCTTGACCCCCTTCGCACTTCTCGCGATCGTTCTGGCGCCTCACGCGGCTGTCGCCCTAGTGCGCGGCGATTCCCACGAGTTCATCCTCAATCGAATGACGGAGGAGAACCAAGTCGGGCCGATGCTCACGGGCCGCAACAGGGACCAGTTTCTCGTCTCCTGGACGACGGCGCGGTTCGACAAGCCCTGGAAGCCCACGGTCTTCATACGAACCCTTGCGTGCGGCGACACCTCAGGCCCGGCCGAGGTTGCAATCGCAGTCGGTAGTCGAACGTCGCCCACCCGCTGGGCCGAGGAGTGGGATGGAAAACTCGCCGCTCGGCCAGACGGTTCCTTTCTGCTGGCTTGGCTCGAGTATTCAATCAGCGGTGATCCCGACTACACGAACGACTGGACGGTGTTGACGCGCGGATTTGCGAATCCGGCGTCACCTCTTGGCCCGCAGTTCGCGCCAACCGACGGGAATCGCAGGTTCGAGTACTATCAAGCGGTGACTCCAATCCCGGACGGGACTTTTGGAATTTCATGGATCGAAGACACCAAAGAGTTCGGCGACATCGACGAGGAGACGAAGGTCCGAGCGCAGCGGGTCACCCTACGCGGTCGCAAACGCGGGGCTCCGGTGGACATCACCCCCTTCTCATCCTCGGGACTGCCGATTGCGCCGGCGATCGCCTCGCAGTCGAACGGCGATCTGATCATCGCATGGGAAGAATTTGCCAAAGATGGATCCGGTGACGGCATCGTCATGCGACGCCTTCGCGCAGGTGGACTGCCAGGCGCCGAGACCATCGTGAATGAAGTTACCCAAGGAGAGCAGACCGATCCTGAAATCCTCGCCGGCCCGGTGGACCGCCTGATGGTGGCCTGGTCGAGCTTCGGCGAAGATGGCGACGGCGGCGGTGTGTATGGCCGCATTCTGAACGCCGACGGTACCCCTCTAACCCACGAGTTTCAGATCAATCAGGAGACTCGGAGCCACCAGGTAACCCCGCGTCTAGCAGCGCTTCCCGACGGAGAATTCATAGTCGTTGACGGCACGATCTCCGATGTGAAAACGGGGCTGATCGTACCCTATCGGGACTACGTCGGCTGGATCGTCACAATCTTTCTCAACCAACTGAACGGTTACTGGCGGCCCCTGTGGCTTCGCTGGCCATCGTGATTGGAGGCTGCCGACGATTCGGGAACTCGAGACCCTCGTCGACTACAGCACTGCGTACCCCGCGCCGGCAATAAACGCCGCGTTCAATCGGCAGTGCGGGTGCACCGATATCACCAGCCCCAACTGCGGCTGCATCGTCCCACACCACTACTGGACGTCCACTACGGGATCGCCGGAAGGAACCGACTCCTACGCGTGGCAGGTAAACTTCGAGGATGGCTCGCGTACAAACCAGGGAAATGCTCAAGGGTTCCGCCTCGCAGTCGAGTCACGGCGTCGAGGTAAAAACGGCGCGCTAGAGCAGAGTTTTAGTCCCTGGCCACAACAGTGTCGTAGAGCCCGTATTGGGTCAGACCCTCATGGCTCTCGATGCCGGTATAGCTTAGCGAAGCGTCTTCGTAACGGCGGAATGCGAAGACGGCTTGGTTCATCTGTTCAGTGTTGAAGACCCTTAAGCTCACTAGCAGATGGAAATCCCTTACGGTCAGACCTGTGACGACCAGAAACAGCTCTGGTTCGAGCTTGGTTATCACATCTTGCAGCGTGTTCTCGCGGAAATCGGTCAGGTACATGAATGCGGGAATGCGCGTGGCAAACTTAATGAGTTTCTCCTGAACCAGCTTGCGTTTGGATTTGTACTCCTTCTCTTCATCGGTGAGCTGCTTCTGCTCCTTCGTCGTCAGCTTGCCGTGCTTCGCTTTGTTTCTAAGCTCCTTTACTTTGTCGCTTTTGTTGATGATCGTCTCGAGAATGTTATCGCCTAAGGCGCGCCACCCCTCAATGCGCTCGACGGCAGCCATTGCTTCGGGGTTGTCGAGAACGCGGCGGAGAGTCTCGTTGTCCACGTTCACCAAAAGCGCCGACTCCCACTTGCGAGCCAAGAGCGTCGCGGAAGTACCGGCCATCGCGATATCGAGGATACCGCCCGCGTCAATCTGCGTCATATTAGCGCCGTCATACGCCAGCACGGGCAAGAACGACACGAGATCCTTCACCGCGTTCTCTGGGTTGGACTCGCCTGGCGAAAGCCCAATCCCGTACTCCGACAGCTGCCGTAACGCACGCGTCGGCGCAAAGTCGAAAACGAAGCAGATTGGCTTGAGGATCTCCTCTTCGTTCGGATTGTCCCCGTTGGGGTTCTTCAGCGACCACGGCGACTGAACTCGAAATGCGGCCTGAAAGTAAGTCTCAGGCGACTTAAGATTGCGGAGCATTAAGATCGAGGACCACTGAGGTACTGTCACACCGGTTGCGAGCTTGCCGCACGTAAGCGTGATGGTTTTCGTCTCGAAACCGTGCCCGATGGCTGAACGCACCGGCGGCAATGCGTCAAGTCCGATTCCCGCTGAGGCACCGGCGGCCACAAGGACCGTATAGTCGCGCCAGAAGGTATTGTGCTTTTCGGTCAGCAGATTGGCCATTGCGTGACAGGCAGCCACGCTCGGCAAGAACCAAAACGAATGCTGAAGGTACGGCAGCAGACGCACGTCCGAGTACGGAAAAGGCGGTCGCGTTCCAGTCTTAAGGTGCTCGGCCACTTGAGGCGTGTACGAACCCCGGATGATCTCCAGCCATTTCTGTACGTCACTTTTGTGTTTGAATTGCGCGCCCTTACCCGTGCCCGAAGCAGCAAAGAACTCGTTCAGATCGAACTCATCAAACTCTCCGGCGCTTGCGATGGTCAGCAGCTCGTCTGGCATCTGATATGTGAGCAAACGCATCTGCGGTAGCGCGCCGTAGGGATTCCACTTGCCGGGATTCTTCGTAGCGAACTCTTCCTTGGCACGCTGCTCGTCAGTGTACGTCCAGTTGAAGATCTGCTCCTCGATAAACTCGCCCGTAGCCAGCGCCCTGAACGGCGTGCCAGAAAGGTAGAGGTAGGCCTTGGTCGTGATCGGCAGAAACTCAGTCTCTTTCGCCGACAGCTCACTGAGGTCTGCGTTCAAATCCTCTAGGCCGTTGGCGTACTCCAATCTGGACTCCTTCTTGGCGACCGCCTCCTCTTCACCCTCGAAGAGCTCCTTTGCTGTCTCCCGCCACGCGCCGAAGTGGTACTCATCGAAGACCACGAGGTCCCAATTCACGGTGTGGAGCCACTCGTTCTTGGGCTTGACGTTCCCAGCCGAATCCCGGCCAAGTAGGTCTTGGAAGGAGCCAAAGTAGACCACTGGGTGTCGGAGGCTTACCTTCCTAGGGTCGCCATCGGTGTTGAGGTACTGCCACCCGTCGAAGTCTACGTGAGATTGTAGGTCGGTTTGCCAAGCATCTTCGACGGCGGGCCTGAAGGTGACGACGAGCACGCGTTTGGCGCGGAGCTTCTTGGCGAGCTGGTAGGTAGTAAACGTCTTGCCGAAGCGCATCTTCGCGTTCCAGAGGAAGCGAGGGACTGCGTGCATATCCTCCTGCCAGATCGAGTGGAAGTAGGCGTGCGTCTTGTTCACAGCCTCAACCTGCTCCCGTCGCATCACGAAGGTGGCGTCGCGCGTGCCAGTGAACCGTTGCCCCATACGCAACTCCGCAAGCACTGCCTTTACGTGCTTGATCGAGCAGCGCATCCATTCCAGCTCAGCCTTCTCGAGACCCTTCTCTACAAGCGCGGCGCGCACCTCGTGATCGGTGAAGAGGGTGCCGTCGTCGCGTTCGGCGGACTCGTCAAGTTCGATCCTGTAGTTTTTAATGGCGGCGGTCTTGAGCTGCTCGGCGATACGCTGTTTCACGTCGCGTGTGGTTTGCCCCACCTTGAGGAGACCTCTGTGTGCCTCGTCATCGATCGAATACGCGTAGATCCGCGGCTTCGCGCTTGGCTTTGCTACAAGGATCTCCTCAATAGACTTAGACATCGATATCGATCTCCATCGGTCGAATTGTCGATTCGATGAACTCGATCTCGTCCGGCGCGAGACGGTACTTGGCGTACAGCATCGTATCACTCCAACGCTTCGAGAAGTCCTGAAGCGGAACAAACGAGTAGGCTGATCGTGCGAGATCCTGCGCGGACGAGCGAGCTGCGACTAGGAAGCGGAAGAATTTCGTCGTCACGTAGGATAGACAGTTTTCGGCCGCCTCCCTTGTGTCGTAGCATCCAAGCAAAATATACGTTTCAGTGACGACAGAGCCTGGTGGTAGCAGCCCCGAAAGAGAGAGCACTCGACGCATTCCTTGTTTGTCGACCTGACCTGCGTGCTCCGAAGACGACTTAGAAGTAAATACCTTCCACTTGTCGATCAATTCGAGGCCAGAGGGGATTGATGCTCGCGGTGCATAACCCTTGCCTCCGCTCTGCAGGACCAATACGTCAGAAACGCGCTGCTTCGACTCCGTCCCTCGAAAGTACGTACGAAGACCAAATGGCTTCTGCGAGCTAACCTGTTTGTCGAACCTCTTCTCGCTTGGGAGAACGATTCTCCGCGCGCCAGTCTCTTCCACCATGAGTTTGTGGAGAATCGAGATGCTTTCATTGTGACGAATGAATACCTCAGCGCCCGGTTCAAGCAGTGGACGAATGACGGTAGACGGGCGATTTGGTGATCGGTACGAAACGACTTCGCATTCACCAGGGGTATCTCTGTCCCAGAGGAAGTAACAGATGCCCCCTGCAACATCGACGCCCTGAAACACTGTTCTGCTATCCGGATAATCGACGAGCTTACGAAGCCGGTTGTCCGTCAGCATTGACCTTCGGAAGTCGTCGAGGCCCCGGCCGCCGAAGAACCAGCGAGCCGGGATGACCATACTTAGCAATCGTGGATGCAAGCTCTTCGCCTGCTCCACGAACTTGTTGTAGATCGGAACCGCACTTGCCCCGAACCCACCATCGTCAAGTTGGTATGGAGGATTGCCGATGATCACGTCGAACTGCATGTTGTCTCCAAACAGCCGGGACATCCGAGTCTCGACGTTGTTGGTATGAATGAACGCGTAAGCGTGGGTTTCGAAACCACCACCACGATCAAGGACCTTTTTGCTCGCTCCGCAATACTCGCAGTTGCCGTCCCGCCAGGTGTGTTCCAGCCGTTCAAACCAGATATTACCGTCATCGCTCCTGAAGCGGTCGACAACAGAATGCTTGCCCGTGGCATGCTTGGAGCAATACACGCTGCGACGCGCCAACATGCTCGTCAGAGACGTGATGCCTATACCGAATACTTGCTTGGTCAGAATGTGATTCACCCGGCTCTGAACATCCGGGAACTCATCCGCGAGACCGCTGACAAGTCGACTAGTAATTTCCCGTAGAAACACGCCCGACTTCGTGCATGGGTCCAGGAATGTCACTGAGCCATCTGTCCAAATGTTCGCTCCGTTGTTACTGGCCGCCCACGCCTCGGCAAGGGTGTCCAGCATTCTCCTTGCAAATTCCGGCGGCGTGAACACCTCATCGTTGGAGAGGTTCGCGATGCACGTCAACACGTCTGGGTTGCGGCCGCGAACCGAAAAATGAGCCTTGGCATTCATACGGCGTTGGACGAGGCAGCGCCTAGAGCGGCGGAGGCCAGTTCGCTTATTGACATCGGCGGGTAGCTTCGGGTTGGAACGAAGATCTCGTGCTTGCCCAGATGCACAGAGAGCGAAGTCTCCTCGACAAAAGTCGACATCTGTGTGAGCACGTCGAAGCGAAAATCACGACGCTGAAACTTTCCTTTGCCGAGGTAACCCCACTCGGCGAACGTGATGGGTTGGCCACTGCTGTTGCGCATCGTCAAAGCATCACCTTGGACCAGATTCTGCGAAAGCACATAAAACCCGGCTCGATAGACGTCGCTCGCCTCATTGAGGTTGAGGTAGTCCGCCAGCACCTCCAGCAATTTCGCGCGGCACTCGGCGAGGTTGTCTGCCAAGAGCTCAATCCCGTAGGTGCACATCAAGGCGAGCAGCGAGTAGTGTCGTTTTTCAAAGTCGGACTTGCCGAACTTGAGTTCGACGGCGACGAGCTTTCTCTGCAGGATCCGGACCAGAAAGTTGCCACTCCCGCACGCCGGCTCCAGGAACCGGGAGTCGATGCGCTCGGTCTCCGCCTTGATGAGGTCGAGCATCGCGTCGACCAACCATGCGGGAGTGAATACCTCCCCGTGATCGACGATACGCTGTCTTGTTTTGAACAGGCTCATGGGGCACCGAGTCCGAGCATGGCTCGCTACCTGCAACTCGTCGAATTGCAATGAGCGGCGACGGCGGCGAACTCCCGGCTAATAATCGCCGTGCGACGCCGCCGAGCAGGCACGCCCAACGCCACTTTCTCCGGGGCACTCGCCGCGAAGCATTGGTGGAGCACGTTGCTCAGCCCGAAGCCTCGCGCTTTTGTCACCCGGTTCGGCACGCTAGAAGGCACCACAGTTCGGCGGCAATTTAAAGTGGTCTGGCTGGCCGCACGGAGAATTTGATGAAGTTACTCGATCTGACTTTCGATGGAAGAATAAACGGCTGGTGCGCCACCGTAAGTTCCGACTACGAATGGTACCTTCGTGCAACAACGGGAGCAGAAGAGAATCTACGTATTCAACGAGCCATCATCAAAGACTCGAAGGCGTATAGAACTCTCCGAGCCGATCTCGCACGCGGATGCATTTTGCCGCCGATCGTTCTTGCCGTTTCCGATCTCCAACTCTCGCAAGCGCTCAACAGCCCGGGCGACCTCCCGCCGGGGCTCTGGGACGAGATAGAAACTCTTCTAGCCACACCCCGGCCCGCAACCACATACATCATTGATGGTCTTCAGCGAACAAACGCTTTGCGCCAGATTCGTGAGGACGTGGCAAACAATACTGAAAACTTGAATCACTTTCTTCGCCGTCCCCTACGAGTCGAAATCTGGCTAAACATTCGCTTTGGCGCCATCGCGTATCGAATGCTCTTGCTGAATGCTGGCCAGAAACCAATGTCGATCAAGCATCAAGTCGAAGTGCTAAGCTCAAAGCTCGCGGAGGAGCTCCGCTCCATTGAAGGGATAGAAATCATCTCTACTCTGGAAGCTCAACGCCGCACAAAGCCGCGGCAGTTTGCCTTGTCGAAGCTCTCGCAGGCGCTCCAAGCATGGTTGCAGGGCTCCCCTAACATCGATCTTCGCAACACAGTGATGGAGCAGCTATTGGCAGAATCTGCGATTGAGACTCTCGGGACTTCTCTGTCGGGAGACGAACCACACGACGACTTTAAGGCGCTTGTGCAGTGGTTCGCCGAAATGGATGGGCGTGTTTTCGCGGCATATCCGCAGTTTTTCGGGAATGAGACCGTCCTGCTGGGAATAGCCGCAGCAGTTGGTGCCGCTCAACGTAACGACCAAGTGCGCGACCGCATGCAGCAGTGTCTAGAATTGCTCAAGACGCGAGCGACCGAAGATCCTGCTTCGCTAGGAGTTGTCAGATTCGAAGAACTTCGTGCCGGAGTCGATGTTCGCAAGGTCAACGTCGGTCAATTCTCGCGTGACCTTGTGTATCGAACGTTTCAGGAGTTTTTTTTATCTGGCGGCGTTAAATCTATGGAAGACTGCTGGGCCTTCGGTGCGGCGCAGGGGTGACGTTCCTTCATGGATATCCCTTTGCACGTACAAGCCGTTCTCGGCGTGGGGACACCGACAACCGATGACGACCTTCTCGTCGCTGCGGAAGGGACAGCCTATATATCGGATCTGTTCGGGCTAAACGGCCGTGAATTCGTCGACGCAGTCAGCCCAATGGGCATGCAAGGCGTCACATTCAAGACTGAACCACTACAGCAATCATCGACGGAGTGGCGAGTGCTCGACGTGTCCGTACCCGAGGGTCTCGCACGCCGGGCCGTGATGATACCCGACGCCGGCGCCACGGCTCCCCCCAGTGCTGCGGGAGAGGTGCTTGCACAAGCTTGGTTTGCCGGGCAACCCGTTGTCGAAGGAGGACTGCTTCGACCACGCCTTTTGGTTCAGGCTTTTCGTACCGGGGCGGAAGTCGAAGCGTTCGGCGCCGAACTGGTTTCAACTTGGTGCAGCTTGTTTCCGGCAGGACTGGGCCTAATACCTCTTCCTCTTTGGATTCTAAAGAATCAGATCCTCGTCGTGCCGACATCGAAAGTAGTCGTGAGCGCTAAGTCACGGCACTATGTCCGACTTTTTCTAGAAGCGGTCTCCGAAACTAAAGCTAAGTGGCGCTTTATTTCCTGCTATCGCGTCCTCGAACACGGGTATCTCGACGCGGTATTCGACGAACTCAGCAATTCATTCTTCTCAGCTCCGGCGATCGCAATTTCCGCAGCGACCAGGTCTCTCGAAAGCGAGCTTTTCCAGCTCATCGCATTGGTGGAATCAGCATCCCTTCAGGATCTTTTCCAGGAGTTTTTTGACGAATTCGAGAAGCTTCGCGGTTCGGGCAATCGGTTCGTTCATTCGCTCGAACGTGCAGCGCAAGTTATGAAAGAAACTTCCAACAAGAAGAGTTGGGAGCAGGGGGTACTATTCTTTTACAAAACCAGGTGTGCGATCGTGCACGCAGGCCTCGGTGCTCCAATATTTGACGCTCATCCCGACGCGAAAGACTACCTGGAACAGATGTTGCCCGTCTGTGAACGGATTGTACTTTCGTTCCTTGGAATCGCGCTGAGCTAGTCGGTAGCGTCGACAGACTTTGCCAGCGTAGATACGTTTCTCACTACGCTGAACTGCGGAAGCAACATCAACAGGCGAGGCTACTTTTGTAGGGCAGAGAACCAACAACCGTTGGTCTCGCTCATACTGACTTCTCGAAGCACGCCTTCCGTCAATCCTTCCTTAGCGCTCGCAAATTCCCTCGCGTCCAGTCGAGACGAACTTCGAGCAGCTGTCGCGTTAGCTGAGCGATTTCTTGTCTTTGAGCCGGCAGGCAGAGTGCATCCTGTAGAGGCGCATCGCGTTGCCGTTCTTCGAGACGAGGTTCGGTCCCGGACGCACCACGCTGTCAAGGACCAAACACCGAAACGGCACGGACCCTGGCCGTCGCAGCCGGGCGACTACTCATCAGCCCGGCGCTGGGTATTCTAGGTTTTGGCAGGTTTTCTAGGTGACGAGCTAAAATAGCCGTGATGCTATTTACTACTGCGCTCCGTCGTAGTGAGTGCGCAATGTGAGCTACGACGATTCATAGGGGGAGACGATAGATTTTCGTCGCGCATCGAGTTACGTTGAAGCGTGTTTCCATTCCGCAATTTGAAAGGCAGCAACCATCGACTCAAGACTTGCGATCGCTGTAAATGGAGAGTCCGGTGGACATCTTGGCTCCGCAGCGAGTCAGAAATCATCGCCGTCTGTAGTTACTGTAGAACCAGACATCAGAGGGGCGAACCGTTGGGCGGCGATGCTCTCGATCGCGCACGCTCCGGCGGACGTTTTGAAAGCAACCCCCGCAAATTCTAACAACGCGATCCGAAGACGTCGAAGGCTTCCCTATACTACTACTACTTAGTCTTGCCGGTGAGGGATCGCTTTCGTTTGCTCAGTCCAAGCCATAGCTCTGAGTGCTCCCCGAAGAATCCGCTCCGTCGCGCGGTCATCTCCATCAAGAATGCGTTGCTGAATCGGGGACGATAGCAGCAGCAGATCCAGAATCTGGGTGAGCCGCGCCCGCGTGATACCGAACCGCCGAGCCGCCTCAGCCTGATCGCAGATCTCGCCTGCGTCGATCGAGCGCTGAATGTGGTGCGCGAGTACAAGCATCAGCGCGGCCGGCGACGGCGCGTTCTCTTCTAATTTCTCGCGCCCGGTGCGCAGGCGTCGCTCGCGCCGCACGGGTTCCAGCCTCCCAGTAAAGACTCGCGGACAAGTCGGCCCGATCTTCGCAGCGGTGCTCATGCCGAAGCTGCCTCCAGGTCGGGAGCATCGAGATTGGCGAGCGTGACGCGCACCTCGCCGCTCGATCCGTCGTAGTCCACCCGCTCGACTACGGCTCGCAGCAGCCGTCTGCGATTCTCCCCAATGAGTACGTCCCAGACCTCCGCGAAGTCGGTCAGACATCGTCTCACCCATTCCGCCTCGACCTGCATGGCGTCCAGCTCCGCAATCTCGCGTTCCACCGTCTGCATCCGTCCCTCCAGTCGCTGCAGCTCCCACCCAACCTCTTCCAGTCGCTCGTCGAGCAGCCGCTTCCCGCCGTCAGTCACCGCGCCGATCTTGTCGACGAGTCGCTTCCCTTCGGCTGAAAGCGAAGCGATCTCGACCGGGAGACAACGGTGCTCGATCTCAAGCTCTTCCCGGCGCGCGGCTAGGTCCGCCGCCACACGCGCAGCCAAGTCGTCCACCAGATCGCCCGCCGCGATCGCCCCTTGCAGTTGCTCCACCACGAATGCCTCGATCCGCGGCGCCGCTATTGGTCGAGTCGGGCAGGCCTTCCGGCCCAACTGGTCGCGGCGCACACAACGGTAGTAACGGTAGGTGTTCCTACCCTTGCGCGTCGATGCCGCCGTTAGGGACGAGCCACAGTGAGCGCAGAACAGAAAACCCGTCAGCAGGTAGTCCGCGTTCCGGCTGCGCTTCACCTTCTCGATATTTCGGCGCGCGAGCAGAGCCTGCGCTGTATCGAAAGTCCCGCGACCGACGATCGGCTCGTGCTCGCCTTCGTGGCGCTCGTCGCCGTACGGCATGTAGCCGGCATAGACCGGGTTCTTCAGAACTCGTAGCACGTCGCTCTTGCCCCACGCCCTCGCCTCCCGTAGCCGGCCGCTTCGCGCCAGGTGCCGCTTCGTGGCGTGGCCGCGCTCGTTCAGGACCCCGACGACGGCGAGCACCGCGCGCTGCTCAAGGTAGAGTCGGAACACTTCACGAACGCGTAGCGCTTCGAGCTCGTCGATGACCAGCTTCTTGTCCTCGACCCGGTAGCCAAGCGGGACGGGGCCGCCCGTCCACTTCCCGCGACGTCTTGCGGCTGCCATCTTGTCGCGCGTCCTCTCCCCGATCATTTCGCGCTCGAACTCGGCAAACGCCGCCAAGATGTTCAGCGTCATCCGGCCGACAGCGTCTGCAGTCGAGAAGTTCTGCGTGATAGAGACGAAGCTCGCGCCCGCGTCGCTCAGGCGCTTCATCACGGTCGTGAAGTCGAGCAAGGAGCGGCTGA
>JADMIO011096054.1_pt1 | contig 16685 bp, 15 predicted proteins | sample 8958161 | NCBI WGS metagenome assembly JADMIO01 (sample SAMN16585339, study PRJNA669376) | soil metagenome | isolation source: Crop rotation soil | place: USA: Cullars Rotation, Alabama | collected 2011
GCCGCGACTTCAAGTCACGTGAATTCCAAGCTTCGGATCCCACTGTGCTGGAAAGCAGCGCCTGCAGCGCCGAGCCGTGATTGCCGAGGGCGGTCGCCAGATGGCTTGCCAGCTCGCCGCGCTTCTCCACCTCGACCAGCCGGCGGCGGATGGCGACGCTCTCGCGGTGGCATTGCTCCGCTTCGGCCAGCCGGCCCAAAGCGCGCAGCACCAGGCCGTGATTGTTCAGCGCCGCCGCCAGCGGGCTCGCCGGCCCTGACCGGTTCTCGATCAGCCGGCGGCAGATCTCGACATTCTCGCCTTGGCAGGCCTCCGCCTCCGCCAGCCGGCCCAAGGCTTGCAGCACCAGCCCGTGATTGCCCAGAGCGGTTGCGAGCCCATTGGCGAACTCGCCGCGGTTCTCGACCTCGACCAGCCGGCGGCGGATGGCGACGCTTTTGCGCTGGCAGGCTTCCGCCTCGACGAGCTTTCCCAGCGCACGCAGCACCTGGCCATGATGGTTCAGCGCCGCCGCCAGAGCACCCGAGAACCCAGCCCGCGCCTCCGCCTCGACCAGCCCGGTGCAGAGCGCGACATTCTCGCGCTGGCAGGCTTCCGCCTCGGCGAGCCGGCCGAGCGCCTGCAGAACGGCGCCGTGATGGCCCAGGGCCGCGGCGAGATGGCCCGCGGGAAGGAGATGGTCCGCCAGTCCCGGCCGCGTCTCGGCCGCCGCCAGCTCTCGCCAGATCGCGACAGTCTCGCGCTGGCAGGCCTCGGCCTCGGCGAGCCGGCCGAGGGTCTGGAGCACGAGGCCGAGATGCGTCAGGGCCGTGGCCAGGGGCTTTGCCAGCTCGCTGCGGCCTTGGTTTTCGACGGCTTGGCGCAACCCCTCGGTGCCGAGGCGCAGGATCGCTTCGGCCCGCCGCCAGCGCTGGGCTTGATGAAGGCGGCCGCCATAGGCGGCCAGCGCCAAGAAACGGCGAATGCGACCCTCCGAGGAGATAGGTCCGGCGGTGCCGGCGCGCTCCTCATGGGCGAGCACGAAGCTGGCGTCGTAGAGATCGGCCTCGTCGTCGATCCCCAGGGAATCCCAATGCCCGGCATGGCGGTTCTCGATCACCGCGGCGATGCGGCCGTGGGCCGCCGCCAGCAGCGACGCCAGGCCGGGATCGCCCGCGACGTAGGTGGAAAACTCCTCATGGGCGATGCGATAGCGGGGCCCGCCATCGCCGTCGTCGACCCGGTCATGCCAGGGCCGGCCCCGCGCTTCCTCGACGATATCGGCAAGCCCAAGCAGCAGGGCGCCCAAGCCGTCGCGGCGCAGGCCCCATCCCTTGATCTGATCGATCGTGACCGGGGCCTGGGCCGCGCAGAGGAACAGGAGCAAGGGCCGGTAGACGCCTTCATAGAGCGTATCGCCGACGCGCTTCCTCAACGCCTCGAGATAGGCCGCATAGAATCGGTCGGCCGAGGGCAGCTCGTCGCTCTGTCCCAGCGGAGCGGGCACCGAGGTGGCGGCCCCCAGGGTTTGAACCAGATGCGACAGATAGCGGAAGGCGCCACCCGACTGCGCCACCACCCGTTCGGCCAGCGCGTCATGTCGGAGGTGGGCGGGCAGCCGCGCCAGAGCATAGCGGGCCAGCAGGGCGCGGTTTTCGGGCGCCGCCGGGTCCAGCGTCAGCGACCGCCAGCCCCCCTCGCCGCTCGCGGCCCGGACTGCGGCAATCCGCCGGGCGATGCCGTCGCGCAGCGAAGCCCGGCCGGTCAGCAGGATCAGGCAGCCCGGCGGCAGATCGCTGGCCGGAACCAGGAAATCGGCCAGCGAGAATTGCCCGTCGTCCTGGGAGGGCAATTCGTCCAGCCCATCCAGGACGAGGATCAGCCGCGCCACGCCATTGGCTTGCATCAGCGCGGCGAGGAATTCCCGAAACTGCGCCCGCAGGCCGTCGGCCGTCTGGTCCTTGCTCTGGATCTCCTGGACGCGCGTGCGGAACAGCTCACGCGCCTCATCGGCCAGAAGCATGATGAAATTCCGGTAGTCGGTCCGTTCGCCCGGCAGGATGTGATACAGCAGCGCCGGCATGCCGCGGCGCGTGCCGGACTCCTGCTTCATCGCCCGGGCGATGAAGCTCTTGCCGGTGCCTGCCGGCCCTTCGAGATGGAGATAGCCGGTCCTGATGTCGCCGGCCGCCTGCCACAACCGGTCCATGATCCAGTCCGGCCGCAGGTAATCGGCGGCAAAGCTGCGGAAGAGGAGCCGCTCCCCCTCGCCGATGGCTTCCCTGTCGAAGGCGCCGCGTTCCCATCGCTGCGACCGGGGGAGACGTATCTCCCGGAGGCGGCCATGGGTCGGCGCTGCCTTCGCCCGATCATCCCTGTCGCAGAAGAAGATCTGCCGTGCCGCACAGACCGCGCAGGTCTGCGCCCAGAACAGGGATCCGAAGGCGAGGCTGGCGCCGTCGGCGCGGGCAAGAACCACATTCTCCGGCTTCCCCATCGCGACATGCTCATGTGGCTCAGGGGCGGCACCCGCTGGCTCCAGGTCCTCTGGCGGCGTTTCCTCACCGCCCCCCATGAGCGCCGGCCCTTCGGGCCCCCCCTCGCGGAGCACCCAGCCCTCGAGGATCGGCGTCAGCGCGGCGTAAAAGCCGTCCAACGCGGCGATCAAGGCGGCGGTCTCGGTCTCGCGCCAATGCTGGTCCTCGGCGCGGCCCTCGGAAGCGAATAAGCGATCGCGCCATTGCGTGAGCCGGGCCGGCACGGCATCGAGCGAGGCCGGGAGCGTCGTTAACCCAGGCAGGAGGCGCTGCGCCAGGGGTGCGGCGGCCGGATCGCCGCCGGCGGCCAGCAGCCCCATCCAATCCTCCAGCGACAGCCCGCTTCGCTTCGACAGGGTCGAGAGGGCCCCTATCAGGGTCTCGCTCCGGGGATCGGCCCGCATGAGATCGGCGAGGCCCAGACAGGCGACGAAGCGGAGCGCGCAGTCCCAGGCGTCGCGCAGGGCCCAGGCGACGGCCGCCGGCGTGCCCTTCGTGGCTTCGACCTTGAGACGCCGATAGCTGTCCGCCAGCGGGCGCGGCAAGCGCTCGAGGCTATGCGGATTCGAAGCGACCACGCCGAAGCCGCCCTCGGGGGAAGATTGCCCCGACATGGCTCAGCAGCCGCGGCTCTGGCAGATCGGACGACGCCGACGGGCCTCCTTCGCCGAGCTATCGGACCTGCGGTCTGGGCGAATGTCGATCATCGGACTCCCTAGAGTTCAGCCGTGAACCGCTTCCATCTTGCCCCCGATCGCCATGGTTCAGTGTCGTGATCATTTTGTGTCCAAAAGAACGTTCAGTCGCAAGGGCCTCGCGATAATACTTGATATCCCGCGCGAAGTCTCTTCGGCTCACGGAGTCAGGCGGCTGAGGATCTTGTCGAGGCCGGCTTTGGCACAGGCCTCGTCGGCCTCGCCCGAGGGCGCCCCCGCGGCGCCGATCGCGCCGATCACCTCGCCGTTGATCGTGATCACCACGCCCCCGCCGTTCAGAATCATATTGGGCAGCTTGGCGATGGAGGGGATCATCATCGGATCATCCTTCGTCCGCTCGATCACGACCAGCGTATTCGCCTTCATGGTGGCGCTGGTATAGGCCTTGCTGAAGGCGCTATCGAGCGAATGCACCCCGGTTCCGTCGCCGCGCAAGAGAGCCTGGCGCACCCCATCGGCATCGACCAGAACGGCGGTCTCGGCATGGCCCTGCTTGGCGCAGGCCGCCACGGCCTCGCCGACCGCTTCCAAAGCTAGAGCCGCCGGAATTCGATGCGTGACCAAGGTCTCGGCGGCGGCCGGCGCTCCTGGCCCGATAATCCCATAGCCGCCGATCGATAGGGCCAGCGCGAGCGCGATCTTCCCCTTCATGGTTCCCCCATTGTTTTATCGACAAGTCCAATAGCGTTTATAGCCCGATCTCCGGGCAGGGTCGGGGGAGCTTGAACCAAGCCGAGCCGATGAACCAGCCTCTCGTCTAGGGGGACACGGCCTGCCAGAAGGCTTTCGCATAGCCTTCGGCATCGACGGGTTCGACGTTCTTGACCAGGGGGGCGGGTCCCTGGCAGGCCCAGGAAACCACTGTGTCATGGCCGGTGACATACATGGGTACGAAGTCCGAGCCCGGATTCTCCTGGCAGTATTGGGTGACCGCGGCGGTCGGCTCGCGGCTCGTCACCGCCTTGGCATTACAGGGGATGTTCGCACCATAGAGGCAGGCCAGCACGGCACCTTGGGCACAGCGCCATTCCATGAATTTCCCTTGGTCCGGCTCCAGATGCAGCTTGGCCGCCATCCAGACCGGCAGCTTCGGCCCGGTGTAGCGCGCGTCGGGGCTGTCGATGGTGCCGACGGCCTGGCAATAGGGCACGGGGTCCGTGAAACTTTGGGCAAGCACCGCCGAGGCGGTGCAGAGCAGGACGGCGACGGCCAGTAACAGCACTTTCATTGGATTGGGCATCCCGGGGCAAAGAGGCTGAGTATAGGCCGCGCCCGCAAGCCTGTCCGTTTCGTCATGGATTCCCGAGGCCACCGGGAACGAACGGCCGCCGAGACGCTTTCCTCGGCGTAGGCAACGCCGTGGTCCATGAGACTCCGGACGTCAGGCCACCCAATTATTTGATGGAGACACTCATGGCCACCACCCCCAAGCTCGACGCCGTCGCCCTTCTGAAGGCCGATCATCGCAAGGTCGAGGACCTGTTCGCCAAATTCGAAAAGACGAAGGCCACGGACAAGAAGCAGCGCCTGGCGCAAGAGATCTGCCAGGAACTGACCGTGCACACACTGCTCGAGGAAGAGATCTTCTACCCGGCCTGCCGCGGCGAGATCAAAGACGAGACCGTCAGCGAAGCCTATGTCGAGCATGACGGCGCCAAGATGCTTATCGCGGAGCTGGAGGCCGGCAGCCCCGAAGACGATTTCTACGATGCCAAGATGAAAGTCCTCTCGGAGGAGATCAAGCATCACGTCAAAGAGGAAGAGATGCGTTCCGAAGGCATGTTCGCCCAGGCGAAGGCCGCCGGGCTCGACATGACTGATCTGGGCGAGCGGATGGCGGCACGCAAGAAGGAGCTCCTCGCGCAGATCGCCGCTCAAGGTCTGCCGAAGCCCAAGACCCGCACCCTCGTGGGTCCGGCCGTCGAGAAGGGTGCGCCCCTCAGCGAGGCCGCCTAGGTCTAGCGACGATATGAGCGCGGGGCGGGCCAGCGGCCCGCCCCGCCAGAGGCCGCCCTCTCCGGGCCAAGCGAACGAACAAAGCCCCGCGCCGAAAGACGCGGGGCTTTGTGTATCGAGCGGACGCCTGGCCGGCGCTCGCCGCGACGTCAGATCAGCGCCGAAGCAGCGTGCTCGCCAGGAGGAAACCGAGGCCGAAGGCGGCACCTACGGCGGCGAAGGGATTCTCGGCAATGACCTCCCGCGCATCGGCAACGCCGGCATCGACAACGGGGCCGGCCGCACCGGCCAAGCGGTCGAACCGCTTGTGCAGGGAGGCGACGGCGGCCCTGGTCTGATCGGAAGCCGACTCCCCGACCGCGGCGGCCAGATCGGCGAGCTCTTCGCCCATCTTCGAAATCTCATGCTGCATCGTGGTCGAAGCCCTGTGGCTGGCCTTTTGCGTACGCCTCATCACAATTTTCCTTTCGCCGAACCGGCAAATAGTTCCGTCGCCATGCGACACTCACCCAACGCGGATTGCCGCCCAGGGTTCCGCCGGGGCCGGCCGGAAAATGACGCCGCACCTGCCCCCTTCTCCGAGCGATCCTCCCGCCCCATGGATCGCAAGCGTCCACATCCGTCCAAACCCGAGGCCGCCGGGGAGATCGGCCGCCTGACGGCGGCCCTCGCCGAGGCCCGGGCGAAGATCGCCAGGCTCGAATTGATGGCGGAGGTCGACCCCCTTCTGAACATCCTCAACCGGCGCGGCTTCGAGCGCGCCCTGATCCGCACCCTCGCCTATGTGAAGCGCTATCGGGCCCCCGCCGCCTTGCTCTATCTGGATCTGGACGACTTCAAGCGGATCAACGACGCCCATGGCCATGCCGCGGGCGATGCCGTCCTGAAGGCCGTGGCCGGGATTCTGGCTTGCAACGTCCGCGGCTCGGATGTCGTGGCGCGGCTCGGCGGCGACGAATTCGCCCTGCTGCTGTTCAACCTCGGCGAGCTTCAAGCCAAGGCGAAAGCCAGAAGCTTGGAGCGCATCCTCCCCGCGGCAGGGGTTGCCTGGGCCGGGGCGCGGCTTTCCGTCGGGGCTTCGGTCGGCGTCACGGTGATCGAGCCCCAGGACAAGCCCGCCAGCGTCATCGCCCGGGCCGACCATGTCATGTATCTGCGCAAGGCGGCGCGGCGGCGCAAGCAGCCAGCCTCGCCTGGCGAGCCCCGCCCGCAACGGCGTGCCGGCTAACCTCGGAGGCTAGTTCCGGGCGCCGGCGAGGATCGTCTCGATGAGATGCTGGGTGGCCGCCCCCTCGGCCCCGTTGGCCTGGGGGTCGCGCTCTTCATCGAGCGCGTCCAGGAAATCGGCGATCAGCCCGCGATGGGCGTCATGGGCGAATTGCATCGGATCGGCCCCGCTGCCGGAGGGACGCGAGCTGCCGAAGGATTCCTGGCGGCCGTCGTGATGATGGATCTCGAGAGACATCCCTTCGAGGCGCGCCGTGGCCTGGGCGAAGACGAGTTCGATGCGCTCGGGCGACCCGGGAAAGCTCGCCGTGCTGGCGGTGAAGCAACCCGGCGCGCCGCCCCCCAGGCGCAGCAATGCCGCCGCATAATCCTCGCATTCCATGCGATGCAGCGCCGTGGTGGCGGCGATGCCGGCGACAACCTCGATCCGACCGACGAAGGAGCGGAAGAGGTCGAGGGTATGGATCGCCTGAGTCAGCAGGACGCCGCCGCCGTCGCGCGCAAAGCTGCCGCGTCCCGGCTCGTCGTAGTAGCTCTGGGGACGCCACCATTGCACCCGGCAATCGCCGGTCATCAGCGGGCCCAACCCGCCGGCGGCGATGCGCTCGGCAAGCCTGAGGCTCGCGTCGCGAAAGCGATACTGCAGCACGACTCCGAGGCGCCGGCCGTGCCGTCGCGCCAGCGCCACGAGCCCATCCGTCTCCCGCGCCGTCAGCGCCGCCGGCTTTTCGATCAGCAGATGCTTGCCGGCGGCCAGGGCTCGTCCGCCCAGATCGACATGGGTCGATGGCGGGGTCAGCAGCAGCAAGGCCTCGACACGCTCATCGCCGAGCACGCGATCGACATCGGTCGTGGTGGGAAAAGAAAAGGACTGGGCGAACTGCCGGCAGCGCGCCTCCGACGGGCTGCAGGCCCAGATCACCTCGGCACGGTCTGCGAGATCGACCAGGCTTTTCGCATGGGGCCCGACCGCCATGCCGAGGCCGATGATGGCGAGGCGCCGCTTCATCAGGCGCCCTGCCTCCCCATGCCAGCGCCCGGGATCATGGCGTCACTTTGCAATACTGCCGGACGTCGTTGGCGGAGCTTTCCAGACGGGACTGGGAAGACTGCAGCGCGGAGAACTCGGCGGAACAGGCCGCGGAACCGGTGCTGCGGCTGACGCAGGCGGAGTATTGGCTGAGCCGCAGATTGACGTCGGCCAGATCGTTCTTGTAGCCCGTCTGGGCGACCCCGCAATAAGCCGGATCGGATGTCTTGGTCGTGCAGCCGCCCATGACCATGAGCGCCAGCAGAGCGAGCGGTGCGGCAGCGGTTTTGTATGGGCGCATGGTGCTGTTCCCGAGTCGTGGCGAGACCCTTGCTCGCTATCACGGGCCGACGGGGAAAAGCGAGGCCGAAAGAAGCCGTTTCCTCGATGCTTCTTATTCGCCCCAATCGGAACAATCACCGCCTCTTCTCGTTGTTGTGAATGAACGCATGACGCCGCTCCTGGCGTGGGCAATCGAGATCGAGGGATGATATGATTCGTCTAATGGCTTTTGCCCTGTTGAGCGTTTTTCTTCTTGTCGGCGGGATGACGGCCGGCGCTTGGGTTGCTCAGTCCCTCCCCGTCGACGACCTCAAGGCCGGTCGGGTCTGGGCCTCCGCGAGCACCCCCTCTCCCTAGATTAGCCGCGCCACACGCGATACTGGGCCCAGAGGGTCCCTATCAACAAAAGCGCGGCGACGATCGCGTAAGTCAGCATGTTGGCGCCGTAGAGGGCCAGGGCAGCCGCCAACAACAGCAGCGGCAGCAGGATATACCAGGTCGAGATCACCAAGCCGATCAGCGCGCCGATGCCCAGCAGCGCCGTCAGCCCCATCAGCGTCGCGAGGAAAATGGCGGTGGCGTCCATGGCTCCTCTTTTCCGCAGGGCAAGCTTCGCCCCAGCACAATAGCCCGAAGCCCGGCCCTGCGTCAGGGCGGCGGGACATCCGGCTTTAGATCCTGGCAAGCCTTCAGCGACTTGAGCGCCCGGTTGGTGGCGGGTCCCCAGATCACCATGTAATCGTGGGAGTGGATAATGGCCTTGGATTTTCCGGGCCCGTCGTCCTGGATATCCACCAGCATGGCCGTCGATCCCCCATAATTCCCGATGACGGTGATCTCCGCCATGCTTGCCGACATTGCCACCTTCGCGCCGGCGAAGGTGGCGGCGAGCCGGTCCTTGGCGCAGGGTGTCACATCCTGCCAGGAGTGGTTGAAGCTGAGCGTGCCGTCGGGATCCTCATTGTGAACCCCGCCGATAGGAAGGCAGCCGCCAAGCAGCAGGGCCAGACAGGCGCCGGCGGCGCGGGTCGAGAAACGGGGCGGCGGATTTAGCCTCATCCTGTTGACCAGCATCGAACAGCGGTTCCGCGCCGGCAAGAGCTTCCCTGCGGCAGCCTCGCTCATGCGGCCTGCTCCACCCGCTGCCCCTGCATCCTGTCCGTCAACCAGAAGATGAGGGGATTGAGGGCGATGGAGAGCAAGGCCGCGGCCACGATCAGCCCCTCCCCCTCCGCCGGCAGGAGACCGAGGCTTTTCCCGAGCACGGCCAGGATGAAGGAGAACTCGCCTACCTGGGCCAGGCTGGCGGAGATGAAGAGCGCGGTGCGCTGTGAATGGCCGAAGAGGCGCACCGTCAGGAAAGCGACCAGGGATTTCCCGATGATGACGACCCCCAGCACCTCCGCGACATGGACCGGGGCCAGGATCAGGATCTCGGGGTCGAAGAGCATGCCGACCGAGACGAAGAACAGCGCCCCGAAGGCCTCCTGCAGGGGCCGCGCCTCGAGCTGTGCCCGGTGGCTGTGGCCCGACGCATTGATGACGATGCCGGCGAAGAAGGCACCCAAGGCGAAAGAGACGCCGAACAGCTCGGCGGCGCCAACCGCCACGCCCAGGGCCGCCGCCAGGGTCGCCAGGGTGAAGAGCTCCCGCGAGCCGGTTCGCGCCACCTGATCCAGCAGCCAGGGCAGCAGCCGCTTGCCCAGGACCAGCATGACCAGCACGAAGGCGACGACCTTTCCCAAGGTCAGGCCCAGGGACCAGAGGATCGTGGCATGGCCGGATTCGATATCCGTCATGTTCAGCCCGATGTCGTGACTGTCCAGGCCGATGTCATGGGCGATCCCGCCCAGAGGCACGGCGAGTGCCGGCAGCAGGACCAGCACGATGACCATCACCAGATCTTCGACGACGAGCCAGCCGACCGCGATATGACCCTCCGGCGAGGTGAGCGCGTTGCGCTCCTCCATGGCCCGCAGCAGCACGACGGTACTGGCGACGGAGAGCGCCAATCCCAGGACCAGGGCGGCACCAAACGGCCAGCCCCAGAGATGCGCCACCGCACCCCCCAGCAGCGTCGCCCCGACGATCTGCACCAGGGCGCCCGGCACGGCGATGCGGCGCACCGCCAGCAGATCGTCGAGCGAGAAATGCAGGCCGACCCCGAACATCAACAGGATCACGCCGATCTCCGCCAGCTGCTCGGCCAGATGCAGATCGGCGACGAAACCGGGGGTGAACGGACCCACGACGACCCCCGCCAGGAGATAGCCGACGATAGGCGACAACCGGAGCCGCACGGCGATGAAGCCGCCCAGCAGGGAGAAACCCAGCCCGGCGGCGATCGTGGAGATCAAGGCGACGTCATGCGGCAAGCGAGCGACCTTTCAGCGATGCGCCCTTTTTGGGCGGCGCGATGTTGCCACGGCGCCAGACCAAAGGGAATTTTTTGCCGGCCCGCGACCCTTCGACGCCCCCTTCCCTTGCCGCCACCCTTCCGCCGCCCCGGGCATCCTGCCATCATCGGGCATGCCCCATGACGCACCTCTGATCGCTACCCTCGTCGGCGCCGTCGTGCTGGCCTTCCTGTTCGGGGTCATCGCCCATCGCCTGCGCATCTCGCCGCTCGCCGGATATCTCTTCGCCGGGGTTGTGGTGGGTCCCTTCACCCCCGGCTTCGTGGCCAATCAAAGCCTCGCCTCGCAGCTGGCCGAGATCGGCGTCATCCTCCTGATGTTCGGGGTGGGCCTGCATTTCTCGATTCGCGACCTGCTGTCGGTGAAGCTGATCGTCGGCCCGGGTGCCGTCGCCCAGATCCTGCTTTCGACTTTGCTCGGCTTCGGGCTCGGAATGCTGCTGGGCTGGGAGATCCCGGGGGCCCTCGTCTTCGGCCTTGGGCTCGCGGTCGCCAGCACCGTGGTGACGCTCCGCGGCCTGCAGGAGCGCCGGCTGATGGACAGCCGGACGGGGCATATCACCGTCGGATGGCTGGTGGCGCAGGATCTGGCCATGGTGCTGGTTCTCGTCCTGCTGCCCGGCCTCGCGGGGCTGGGCGGGGCCCACTTCCTGAGCGCGCTGGCCATCACCTTCGGGAAGCTGATCGCCTTCGTCGCGCTCATGCTGCTGGTCGGACGGCGCGTGATCCCCTGGATGCTCCACTATGTCGCCCATACCGGCTCGCGCGAGCTTTTCCGCCTGGCGGTGCTGGCCATCGCTTTGGGTGTGGCCTATGGCGCCGCCCAGCTCTTCGGTGTCTCCCTGGCGCTGGGCGCCTTCTTCGCCGGCGTCATCCTCAGCGAGTCCGAGCTCGCCCATCAGGCGGCGCAGGAATCGCTGCCCCTGCGCGATGCCTTCGCGGTGTTGTTCTTCGTCTCCATGGGCATGCTGTTCAATCCCATGATCGTGTTGCAGGAACCCTTGTCCGTTTCCGCCGTGGTGGCGATCATCCTGATCGGCAATACCGGCATCGCGCTCGGGATCCTGATGGCGCTGCGCCAGCCCTTTGCCGAATCCCTCACCGTCGCGGCCAATCTGAGCCAGATCGGCGAATTCTCCTTCATCCTGGCCAATCTGGGCGTCGCCTTGGGATTGCTGATCCCGCTGGGGCGCGACCTCGTTCTTGCCGGCGCCATCCTGTCCATCCTGCTCCATCCCGTGCTGCTGGCCGTGGTCTCCCGCCTGGGACCCCGGCTCGAGCGGCGGCAGCGGCAAGCGGCGCCGGCGGCAACCCCCGCGCCGGCGCGCCCGCGAGCGATTCCCGTCACCACGCTCAATAACCACACGGTGCTCATCGGCTATGGCCGGGTCGGACGGCTGGTCGGCGAGGCGCTGGCCGCCGCGGAGCGGGCCTTTCTCGTCATCGAGGACAAGCAGGATCTCGTCGAGCAGCTGCGCAGCCAGGGCATCGAGGCCATCCTCGGCAATGCCGCCGCGCCGGATGTTCTGAAGGCCGCGAATATCGCCCATGCCAGCGGCCTGGTGGTGGCCATCCCCAATGGCTTCGAGGCCGGCCAGATCGCCGAACAGGCGCGTGCCGCCAATCCGACCATCGAGATCATCGCCCGGGCCCATAGCGATGCCGAGGTCGAGCATCTCCGGCACTATGGCGTCGATCTCGCCATCATGGGCGAGCGCGAGATCGCCCGTGGCATGATCGGCCGGCTGCTTCCGGCCCAGCAGCCGGCGAGCCCCTGAACCGGCCGTCTCTCGCCGGGCGTGATTCAGATATTTTGGTGCAAGGGATTCGACGGAGGGGTCGTCCGGGCGGCTGCTTAGAATTTATATCCCAGGCGCATGCCGAGATTGTTCATGCCAGGGTTGGTCGTTCCCAGGCCGGCATTGGAGTAATGCTCGTAGAAGACCGATAGATTGACATGCTGGGTGACGTCATAGCCGAGCTCGGCGTAGAGGTGGAATAAAGCCCGCGACCCCATGTCCTTGTTGTTGTCGCCGTCGTTGTCGCCGTTCAGATCGCTGTTGTTGATCGCGCCGCCCATGCCCCAGCTGAAATAGACGCCGTCGTGGTCGTCAAAGATATTTCTGGCCAGGTCGACGGTCCAATTCAGGCCGATATAGCCGAAGCTGGTCCCACCGGCGGTATTGGCGGTGAAACCGATGTCCGGCCGTGGTGCGAGGAGAATCTTCGCCCATTCCGGATCGTCGGCGGACACCAGCCATTGTGGCGCCTTGAACAGAATCTCGCCGTTGATATCGAGACCATGCTCGACCTTCGTGCCGCCGATACCGGTATCAGCCGACAAAAAGCCGAGCTTGATCTCGTCGACGATGCCGTCGCCTGCCTTGGCCTCCGTCGCCGCCGCCAGCAGGATAACAACGATAGCAAGTAGAGAATTGATACCAAGATTCTTGCAGCGCATAAGCCCTTATCCCTGATCAGGCTGTGAAGCCTAGGCTCTAGGACGCAGCGTCCAGCCAAAATCTCTCCGGAATTCCCCCAGCCCGGTCGCACGTAGGTTAGGACGATTCCACATTGCACCGGCGAGGGCAAGGCGGTCCGTAGCGCTGGGAACCCTTTGACTAATAATGTGTTGCTTTTGAGTCTCAGCCGGGCTCTGCCCTCAAACGGGCTGTCGCAGGGTCGATCTTCCGGTTCCGGCGGGCCGACTCAATGACCCGCTCGAGCTCCGAAAGGCTGATTCCGTCGCGCTCCATCAGGAGATGGAGAATGGGATCCGCCAGTAGCTCCGACAGCGGCGGCTCCCCATCGGGCTTGAACATAACGAACTCCCCTTCGTCAGTTGCGGAACCAAGGCTCGCTGGGGAGTGGGGCGGGTTCGGGACTGGATTGCGGCATTTTCTCGGCGAAGCGTTACAGTCTATGATCGCTCTCCCAGAGCAAGATCCAGGTCGCTCCGCCATCTTCGGACCTACCATGACCTTTCGCGTCGACCCTGCCCGCCTCGACCTCGCCGCCGAGTTCAAGGCCAATATCTATGGCCGCCATAGCGGCGATTTACAGCGTATTCTCAATGCCTTCCGATCCGAAGCTCAGGATGGACAATACGTCCTGATCCGCGACGGCCGGCACGGTCCCTGGGCGCTGGCCGAATACGATCCCCGGCCGGGTCAGCTGCCCCGGCGACTCGGCCCCGTCTTCGAGACCACGGCCGAGGCGGAATGGGCGGTCTTCAAGCTGCGCTGGAAGCGGCATACCGGCCAAGACCTCCTCCTGGACTGAACGGCGCCGCATGCTGCAGATCATGGGCTATGCCGACCGCATGGCGGTCCGGCCGGGCGAGACCATCGAATTCAAGGTGAGCTGCGAGACGGGGGCGCCTCGGTATCGCGTCCAGATCCTGCGCCTGATCTGCGGCGACGACCGGCCGGAGGGCCCGGGCTACAAGGCCCGGCCGGTCGAGGCCGCCGTCAATGGCGACTACGCCGGGCGGCGTCAGCCGATTCGCGCCGGATCCTGCGTCATCGTGCCGCCGGCCCCCGCCCTGGACCGACTCGAGAGCTTCAGCCTGGTCGCCAATATCTGGCCGACGACCCCGGCCGCGGGTATGGAGCAGATCCTGGTCGGCCGCCGCCGCGGCGATGCCGGCTTCGCCCTCGTGATCGGGCCCGCCGGCGATCTTGCCTTGCGAATCGGCAATCAGCTCTTTGCCACGGGCAAGGCCCTGCGCGCGCGGCAATGGTACGCGGCCGAGGCGCGCTACGACGCTGCCACCGGTCTGGTGGAAGTCACCCAGACGCCCCTCGGCGGCTTCGCCCGGGACGATAGCGCCGGCCAGGCGACGGGCCGCGCCCATCCGGCCAATGCCCCCGCCGATTCTTCTTTGGTCATGGGCGAGGGCTACAACGGCAAGATCGAGGCGCCCCGGCTTATCGACCTCGCCCGGGGCATGGTTGGGCAATGGGATTTCTCGCAGGACATTGGCGGCACCCGGATCGTCGATCTTTCGGGCAACGGGCTCCATGGCGAGACGGTCAACCTGCCAACCCGCGGCATGACGGGCGCCGCCTGGAACGGCCAGGCCTTCCATTGGCATGAGCGGCCCGATCTCTACGCCGCCATCCATTTCCATACCGACGACCTCTATGACTGCCGCTGGCGGACCGATTTCGCCTGGACGATTCCCCAGGATCTGCCGAGCGGCGTCTATGCCGCCCATCTCGTTGCCGCCGAGGGCGAGACTGGCGAGGATTTCATCCCCTTCTTCGTCCAGCCGCCCCGGGGATTGGCCACCTCCCCGCTCGCCTTCATCGCCTCGACCGCCACCTTCATGGCCTATGCCAACAGCCATCACGGCTATGAGGATCCCATCGCCGAGATCTGCTACGGCGCCTTGCTGAAATTCTCACCGACGGATCTGTTCCTGATGCAGCGCCGCGACCTCGGCGTCTCCACCTATGACCGCCATCGCGATGGCAGCGGCGCCTGCTATTCCTCGCGGCTGCGCCCGATCCTCAATACGCGGCCGAAACAGCGGATCTGGAACTTCAATGCCGATCTGCATATCACGGACTGGCTGGACGCCATCGGCCAGGGCTGCGACGTCATCACCGACGAGGACATCCACCGGGAGGGGCTGTCCCTCCTGGCGCCCTACCGCGCGGTCATCGCCGGCAGCCATCCCGAATATCATTCGGGCGCCATGCTGGATGCCTTCGATGCCTATCTCGCCCGGGGCGGGCGGCTGATCTATCTCGGCGGCAACGGCTTCTACTGGCGCACGGCCTTCCATGACACCCTGCCGGGGGTGATCGAGGTGCGCCGCGGCGAGACAGGCACCCGTACCTGGGAGGCCCATCCCGCCGAGATGCATCTTTCCTTCACCGGCGAGCCGGGCGGCCTCTGGCGCAGCAGCGGTCGCGCCCCGCAGCGCCTGGTCGGCGTCGGCTTCGCCTCGGAAGGCTTCGACGCCAATTCCTATTACCTGCAGATGCCCGCCAGCCGCGATCCGCGCGCCGCCTTCATCCTCGAGGGCGTGGATCCCGAGGAGCGGATCGGCGATTTCGGCTCCCTCGGCGGCGCCGCAGGGCTGGAGCTCGACATCGCCGATGACCGCCTCGGCACCCCGCCCCATGCGCTGGTGCTGGCGAGCTCCGTCGACCACAGCAATGTCTATGCCGTATCGCCGGAGGAGCTGATCTCCGCCCAGCCCGGCACCGACGGCATCGAGCATCCCAAGGTCCGTGCCGACATCGTCTTCTTCGAGACGCCCAAGGGCGGCGCCATCTTCGCCACCGGCTCCATCGCCTGGTCCTCGGCCCTCGCCCATAACGGCTACGACAACAATGTCGCCCGCATCACCGGCAATGTGCTGCGGCGCTTCCTCGATCCCACGCCGATCGAATAGTTCGACGAGTCGATGTCGGTGACACGTAAAGCTGTCCGATTTAGGTAGCCTATGATTTGTCCGCTGTGTTGGCCCTGAGGGGATGTGGGCGATCGCCCACGTCCCCTCAGGGCGTGCCGCCCAGCGGAGTTAAGCGGCTGTCTTGGCATGGTCTTTCTCATCGATGAGACGCGCGTCTGAATGGTAACGAGCCAGGCAGCGGGGGCCGTGGAAGACGGCCAGCCGTCCGTCCGGGTATTCGTGCACCCGCACCTTGGCCTTGACGTAGTGGTGGCGATGGCGGTCGGGCGGGATCTGCAGGCTCAGGCGCCGATAGGAGACGCAGTTGTCGCGGCCGACGATGCGGTCTTCCTGAAGGCAGAGGATGTCGCTCAGATCGCGTCCGATGTAGGGAATGAAGGCGTTGCCGGGCTCGGCCGGAGCTACGCGGAAGGCGGCGTTGTGGGCGGGCAGGAAGACCTCGCTCAGATACTGGTTGGCCGCCGCCATGGTGGTGATGCCGGCGGCCCGTAGCTCCTGCGGCAGTCGCCCCTGCAGCGTGCCGAACATGCGCTCCGAGCGGCCGCGCGCCTCCGGCGCCGAGGCCGGGATGAGCGTGATGCCGAGTTGGTCGAGCGCCCGCTTGACCTGGGTCGGCGTCTCTTCGTCGACCCCCTGATCGGCCGTCTTCGTGATCCAGTAATGGGAGCCGCGATCGGCATAGAGCGCCCCGAACAGGCCCTGCTTGGCGATCACCTCGCCCAACGCCAGGAAGGTCGACATCGTGCCTTCCTCTTCGACAAAGAAGGCCGAGTAGATCTCGCTGGTGGCATCGTCCATCGTCACGATCAGGTCCCAGGCAGCATCCGGCACCCAGTGATGGCTTGAACCGTCCTGGTGCAGCATCATGCCCGGCAAGGGTTTGCGCGGCCGTTTGCGCCGATGCGCCCCGCGCTTCTTGGCCCGCTTCACCTGGCCGGCATCCTGCAGGATCCGCTTGGTCCAGCCGTAGCTCAGCCGGTAGCCGTGCTCGCTCACCAGCTTCTCGTGGAAGTGCTTGACGTTGAAATCGAAATACCGCGTCGCGTAGAGCTCGATCACCCGGGTCGCCACGTCGGCCGCTATCCGCCGCCCCGAGACCCGCCCCACCCGCCGG
>JADMIO012736527.1_pt1 | contig 16685 bp, 19 predicted proteins | sample 8958161 | NCBI WGS metagenome assembly JADMIO01 (sample SAMN16585339, study PRJNA669376) | soil metagenome | isolation source: Crop rotation soil | place: USA: Cullars Rotation, Alabama | collected 2011
CTTTCCCCCGAGCAACTGTTCAAATGTGCAACTATTTTTTTCTAAGCATGCCTTCGCCTAGGAGGCCACCGCGCGTCGGTGGTGGAGGCGAGCTAACGCGTGGGCTTATTGCCAATATCTCATGCGGCCACCGAGAGACCTTTTTTTGTCAGTGGCGCGGCCTGAATGTCAGTATACAATAGCGGCAGCGTTCGAATGTACAGTCAGGCAAACGGTTCGAACTTTAGAACTAAAGCGTTCCGTTCGTTCGCTCTTTTCGTTGTTTCCTGATGACCTACGTGCGCCGTTTGCGAGAGTGATGACGAATTGCGCGCCACAACTGAATCGAATTAAATTGGCAAAATATATTACCGACTCGCGCGTGGCAGCTGCGGGGACATTGCCATGAAAACGCAGCGCGGGGTCGTACATGTAGTTCGCATAGGTTCCAGGCCATATTCTAGTCTAATACAACGAGCAAACAATGGCATCAATCTTGCGTTACGCGGCGCCCCACACAAACAATGCGATCTTTTTCAATAGCTCTTTTACAGCTTACGTACCTATACAGTCGTAAATGTCAGTCAATGCAGAACGGAAATTTCAAATTCAAATTCAATGCTTAAGCTTAGCTTTCACGAGCGGCCAAAGGAAAGCCCCAATTGCGATTCAATTGAAATTCAAAACTATTCCATTATTGTATTGTTTTTCATCACATCGTATGCTCATTTCTCACTTTCGCTTCCATTCTTTAATATCCTTTTCTCCATTTTGCAAATATCGAATATCTCGGCCCGTGCAGTAAACGCCGACGACTTCGTGGGCGGCCATTACACCCAAGAGGAGATGAACGTTGCGCTCGCCTTTCTCGCCGTCATCATGATAATGTTCTTCGCCGTGTGCGCTTGCCAATGCTATCAGAAGGTGAAATGGGAGTGCGCCGAAAAGTGGCCGCCCATAGATCCGGCCGGCATCCAGAAGCGACCCATGCCGTGCGCGCCCTACAATCGCGACGGACAAGTCTGACGATCAGCGTACGCCGTCACCGTGTGATCGAACTCTTCCATTAACACCTACATCAAGTCATGGTCAAGGAGTATGCACGAGCGGCGTATGTAAAGATGAAAGAAAGAAAGGTAAAAAGTTAAGTACGTTGGCACAATCAAGCAAGGCGAATGTTCGCTATATTGCAGAGAATGCAGTGTTCTTGAATGTACTACTCCATGTCTAAGTGTTCGCGGCGTCGGGTCTGCTCCTGGCTGCGAATGGGTAATTTCTTTCTTCCCGTTCGCGTGGGGTTGGACGAGCAGCGCGGCTGAGAGTGGCGTGATAAGATGAAACGAGTAGCTCCATGTTTCTGTCCGCAGCATTCTTCTTCTTTCTCTTGTTCCCTCGGTTTGTGCGATGCTATAGAAGAAAGAAGAAAGGAGAGATTCCTCTCTGTACTTTTTGTTCACTACACAGCGATAGGGATAGCATTGTTCTTCTTTTTTCCTCTTTCACTCTCTGTCTCTACCATTCGACTTGAAGACCAAAGTTCTATGCTCTCTGTAGTTCTAGGCCAATGACTATCTGATTTTGATTTGATTCGTTTTCGCTCAGCGTTTCTCTACGATTCCAGTAAGCTATGCGTGCGCTAGCTTCCACTTTTTTGCCCGGTAATGAGCTTTTTCGAGCGGTTACCCTGAACTGTTCAGCCCTTCAGAAAACGTAAGCGAGTGCCAAAGAAGAGCTCGCACAGAGGTTGGCAAGCAGAGGCTTGGTTTCTGCGGTGCTGCGATAGGCAAAAAACGTGTCGAAAAAAGTTCGAGAAAGATGAAAATCGATCGACAAAGGAGCGCAAGCATTCGAACACGGCTGAATGAATGTCTAGCGGAATATCAAAAATCGCTTGTTTGCGCAGCATATTCGTCGGAACGAATGCTTCGAACTATTTCGAACGTATTGATGCCGCTGAGCTCGTGAACCCATATTCTATACGTGTGCTGCTTGAACGCTTCGTGCACACACAACGTTCGATTACTCGATCCTACTCGAATGAGGTCTTTGTGCCTCGCCGCGTACCATATGTACACTCGTATACATCGATTCAGACGAGCCAAAGAGGACAAACATGCATACAGTCGCGGTAAAAAGACGCCGAAATTTGTTTGCACATGTTTAAAATGTATAAAGTTAGACGAGAGGCAAAAAAGCTCGAGCCAAAAAAGAACAAACACTCACTGTAATGGTAACACACAACGCAAACATACACTCGACCCCCGCAGAGAGAACCACACGACAGCCATGTGCACGAACATTACGACATTACCTGTACATTACGCATATTACACTAAGAAGCGAGAGCGAGACTGTTGTTAAATTATTTCCTAAACTAAAAACTAAAAAGCATCTCAAGTTGCGCAATTAAAAAAGAACATTAAGACAATGCCGCCGGAAGCGAACAATGTCTTGCGTTGCGTAATAGAATCAGCTGCAAAAAGAAAAGAGGACAATGGTTAAAGTGCGGCAGAAATGTGTTCATGTACGAAAAGTTCGGAAAGAAGAGGAATGTCCAGCGCAGCGTGCGACGATGTTTGCTCTTCTACTTTTTTGCAGCTATAAGTGCAGAGCGCTCGGTAAGGCGCTCTCTTGTTTTTTCTTTCTTGACATTCTAAAAGGGACAATGTCTTCGCAAGGAGGAAAAGCCACGTGCCGAGCTATGTACATGTAGTCGTGTTGTGTATACAAGAAGCAGCGCTGTTTTCTAGAACAAAAAAGTTGTTCGTTCCTTCGTCCGAACGGATCTTGCGTCCGACGGTCGAGTCCTGACTGAGAAGAACAAAACGGACGACGCCTCGACAGCGGTCAATCGAGCGTGAACGGTCGTAAGCAAGCGAGTCCCGGGCAGCACTGCATGGCTACGTGCCTGTAAAAAGGCCTTACAAAATGTGCAAGAACACAGTAGCATGAACACTGTGCTGGTTGGACATGAATGTTACGCAGCACATACATGGAGTGTACTGCCGAGTGCCATTGCACGACGGCCTGCTGCTTTTTTATATTAAACGCATGCATTGCTGAACGAGTTCTATGCACCATGCATTCTAACACCCTCACATTGTATACGACTAGTATAGCTGTATACATGTTCGTTTCTTCGTTGCCATCTCTCCATATCTCGCCAGACGATGAAGAAGGAGTAGAAGACCGGTGGTCTGGCCGTTCTTAGACAATCTCGCTTATCGACAGTGCATCATAAAGAGGCGCACCATAGAGCACATAGAACCGTGCATAGAGTAGCACAATGACGAGAGGAAAGAGGCTGCTGGAAAGACGGCTCACGCCGTGGCACTTCTATTATGCAACCGTTCAGCGCAAGTTCGGGCATCGGACTCATGAAATATGAAGGCAAACAAGATTATGTGCATGGCGCGAAAAGAGCTGAAAGTCTCTCTATAAGTCTCTCCTTGTTATAGAAATACCCGCGACCGTCTACAGACATTGACCAGTGTATACACTGTGTGTGAGGCCGTCGGAGTGAATAGTTCGACGCCACGACTACGGTTGCGAGTGGGCTTAACGGCGCGTCGAATGAGCAGTGTATGTATGTGAGATGAAAGGGACAAGAAAGGCGCGTCTCGCAATGTGATGCCACTGTGTTGAATGTGTATTCTCGCGTCACGGGTACGAAGTACCGAGAAAGAGAGTATAGGCAAGAAACGGACGGACACAAGTCAACGGGCGTCACCGTTACGTAAGCTGACAAATCTAATAACAGTGTCGTCCATAGAGAGGCGCACAATGAGGAAGCTAATGCCAACACGTCCGAGGCATCGACTGTCGACCGGCGCCTCGGCATTGCTCGCACACGCGAGTAAGTAGCAATGTAGAGCAATAGCAGAAGGCCTAGGAGTCGTGGACGATGCAGGAACAGCTCGATCGACGAGATGTGTGTGAACTTCGTAAACTTCCGTGAGCTGGTCGGTGTTGTTACTTGTTTGCGAGCAAGTAGAGTCTGGTCTGCAACGTGACGTCACGGGCGACGAAATTGACAGGCAGTAGGGCTTGTTAACTTCTTGGCCCGGCGCGTAAATCATTTTGCACTCGAGGCCTCGGCGCGCGAGGCTAGTGGAGCGTGAGAGTGCAAGTGAAACAATCGAATCGAATCAAACGAAACGAGCGCCGTCCGATTGACAAGCATGTTACGCGCTCCGTGCACACTCAACAAACATTGACCGGCGTCAATTGGCTGCGCAATAATTGCGTGTTTCCAAACATAGTTATTCCGGTGGAGCGCAGACCTCGCACTCGACGCCCGTGCAGTCGGGTAAGTACTCGAGTAGCGCCCGGCCAGCCATTGTTTGCACAAAGCCGACAGCCCGTGTTTCGCAACGTGAGAAATCGCGCTAAGCGCCGATTGGCAAACAGTGGCGCGATGATTGATGGACCCACTAGCTAAGGCGGCGAACGTAGCAGCACACACTTTCGTGAATCGCCAGCACTTTCTTGCTCGCCATTCTAGCCGTGCGCGATAGCCGAAGTCCGCGCACTGCTGGAATGTTCGAAACGAGACGAGCTTCTCGCCGCTCCTTCGCAGCACGGTATGTCCTTTCGCCGGCTAATCGCGTTGCCGGAAAGAACATGATATTAATATCACGGGTAATTTCATCGCGCTGCGCGAGAGCGTGAGCGTGAGCCTGAGTGAAATGCAATGTCCGAGAAGCGTGTAGGATGCATGTGCGAAGTGCTCTCCTCTCTTCTCGAACGTACCGAGTCGAGAACATACGAATCTGAGCGCTGAACGCCGAATGCGGTACACGATGAGTGTTCTCACTCTTTTCTCTCTTCATCCTAGCTATATAGATCGTTTTCCATTGCTCGGCTAATCATTCGGAAAGATGGGCGTCGTTAGCAGACGCAGCAGCCTCGGCGCTTGTATCGTGCGGCGAGACATCTCTCTGGCCACTCAAGCGCGCGTCGAATATCGACGAAATCGTTAGAAGATCTCGTACGTCGCGAGCCGCGCCGTGCTGGCACTGCGCTTTGTCACTGACAGCGCCGCGGCAGGCCATTAATTGCCCCATGTCTTCGTCGTCCGACGTGAGTCTCTCCAGCACGGCGCGCGATGCTGACAGAGCGCTAACGACTCATTAGACCGAGAACAGTTCGACGTGTACCCTAGCAATTACCAAGCAAATACGACGAAGAAGAAGAAGAAGCGTCGTCTTGCACGTGACGTATGGACGGGAAGAGGCAAGGCTTAGAATGTTCACGCGAACGTTTCGTCCAAAGTTTAGATCCGATTGGACATAGTCGTCGATGCATTCGAAAATGCTTGAACGGTCCCCGATAGCAGGTTACGCATATCAATCTTTGCAATCGAAATAATGTAAATGAAGCGCAAACGAACATTTAAACCAAAAGCGGACTTCAAGCGCGAGTTAAAGAGAAAGTGATAGAGCTGCAAACAGATTTCATGCGTCTGGGATGATAGCCATCTTAAAAAATAAAATCTATCCCTCTCACGCTCCCCGTGGCTTCAGCTTGCTCTACGAGTCGTGGCCTGCAAAGATTAATAGCCGTACAAATTATGAATGCAAAGAATTTCAAACTGGTTCGTTACGCAAGCACGCTCGGCTGAAGGGAAGAGGCGCACGGACCGATGCCCAACACTGGCTGTAAAAATTGTACACATAGCGCGAATTCTATGGGCCGTGCGGTTGTAAACAAACATACGGACAAGTTTACCATATTCATCGTATTCACGCGGCAATGTGTTCGACTTACGAGTTCGCGAGTCGACAATTAGTGAGATAAAATGCAGCGAGCTAACAGTTGTTAAAGTTAATGGACCGACCAGTGCGCAACTCACCAAATGAGCGCAGCAGAAACAGCAAAATGTACTAAAACAGATTGATCATCACCATATCAAAGGCATGTCGAGATTTATGGCTCCTAATGCAAATTTTACTCTCATTCTCTATTCTTTTTGCACTGTGCGAATAAAAACAGAACTTTGTTCGAAAAGAACAAGAGAGAACATGAAATGTATTTTCTTTTTCATTGTGAAAAATATGCTCGCACATTGTTCCGGATACAGTTCTGCTGCTGGTGCTGTATACGAGCACATAGTGTTTTTCGTTGTAGCTGTTAACGTCGAGCTCACTACAATGTAGCCTAGAAAATGTACACAGTGTAGAGTGAACTAGACACAGTCTATGTGAGAGTAGCGTAGTATCATATCGAGCACAGCGGCGAACTTCGAACTTCTTGGGCGAGCGCCTGGAAAAAAAGAAGAGAGCGGTTCTAACGGAGCGAAGATGCGCGCGGCCATTTGTTTCTATTTACGACTTTGTCTCGCGCTTTGTGCATCAAGTACATTGTGCCCACACACTGCGGCATGTGTGCGGCTCGTAGTGGCCTCTCGGCCTGCCCGTCATACTGCACACGAGCGTAGAAGAGCGAAAATAGAGGCAAACCCGGGCACAAATATTTCACTATCAAACGTCCTGAGGTCTACCTTTGCCAGCGCCCGGCGTGCGTCCGCTTTACGATCGTCGAACGTGCCGTTACTGGTCCTTGCGCTTTGGACGGTAATTTTGCGGCTCTATTATTTACACTACACTTGTGTTTTTGTGGCCGTTGTTTCCTTGTTCTCTTCTTCAACGCTGCTGAATGTGTGCAGTGTTATATCTCGGGCGCGTAATTTCGTTTTCGGTTTCCGCCATTCCAACGGACGAGGGCCGTTCACTTATAGAACGATCGGCGGCGGAGGCCGGCCGGCTTACAGGCCACTATAGAGCGATCGAATGCGCAATTTGACGTTCGAATATCCCTATATATGTCGTCTATCAGGCCGCTATACGAGTCGCTAGCGAATGCTTAGACGACTGAATTAATTGACAAAAACGAACGCACATCCAATGACACGAGCGAGAATGGACTAGTTCTGGTTTCAAATTCACGTTTCCAAATTAATAATTGTCATATATTTCGTGCGTTAATGAATGAAATGTGATACGATCAGCGTATGCTAATGATGGCCGCGCTAGCATACCTAAACAGCGGACGACGGCAAGAATGATCGATCGCTGCCAACTACCGGCAGCCAGACTGATGCGCCGACGACGATGCCTAACGAACACGCTCGGCTTACCCAACTTCCTTGCCACTGCCGGTCGGGCTACTTAAGAAGATGTAGCCCACATCACAGCAGTGCGTCGAGTTAAGACGCTCGTCACTTCTTAGCTGTCGTACTCCCTTGTCGAACTTTGCACTTCGCGCAAACAACCTACACGTGCCGGCTTCCGTTTCGCCTCTTAAAAGCGTTCCATTGTCGGCGTGTGTTTGCCTATTTGTAGAGCGCAAAGAGAGCTAAGCAAGCGTCTCTCGTTAACAACAAAGTCGACGAGCTATTTCGATGTAACCCGATTAGCACGAGCTGTGTGTTCTGCTTTCGACGAGGAAGATGGTTCGAGGCTCAAAGCCCCGTCCCCTACTTGTTACATGCAAACTGACGAAGCAAGTGTACACACGATGTTGCGCTTGCGATGCAATGAATTACGAGAAAGTTCGTTCACATAGCCGATGGCAGGCATGTACTAGACTAGACCGTGCCACACACTTGCTTCGAGCACTTCGCGTGGTAATCGCCCAGTAAAATCGCCGCAGGCCTCATTCCGCAGCTCGCTAGTCTAGTCTAGTTGTCACGTGCGCTGCTCGTGTGCTGCTCTGCGATGGCTTAATTAGAGCGCATACTCGTCGCTCTTAATGATCGACGAGAAAAGTACAGAATGTAGCAAGTACAGAGTTAGTAATTAAGAGATGCAAAGATTGCGTTCTCGTTGTGCGAACGAGATTAGCAGAATTCGCACACGAAATAACGACCCTTTCCTTGCAACTCGCGATCGACCACGACGGTCACGTACGCACGCTAGCGCGCCATCTCGAAAACACTTGCCTGCGAAAAAGACCCTAGAAGTTCGCGTTAGCAACCGTGCACTTGCGTCATCATCTGTGCGCGAGATTAGCGTTCATCGATCATTCGGCGAAGATCATTAGCAATATGTGCGCGAACAGATTTCGTTGAAAACGCCGCAAAAAAAACTCGCGAATAAAAAACGCGCGCCCAAACATTTTGCATGCACTAAACAGACGCCTACACAATAACTTACTGAGCACGCTCTGGGCGCTGTGCAGAAAATGGAGGAAAATGCTTTTTAAAGAACATTAGTGAGAGTAGTTTACTGGACCATATGTTTTGGCTACCTTCGACTTTCTCTATTGTATATGTGATGAGTGATAATGGGCAAATACTTATCTATGAATTTTAAGCAATCCAATTGTTCTTGGCGTCACTTTCTGGCCGCCAATAACAAAATACATTTGCCTTTAAAATAGTGTCACGTGTCGTTGTCATTCTACCTCTACGATGCTAAGTTAAACATTTTTCCATTTTTCCATTATTTTCTTTGTTTACATGACTGGACAGCATGCAGGTTTGTTTGTTTCGTACCCCATATTTCCCAAGGTTTCCATTTTAATCAAATGTATATATGTATATATAAAATTTTGGCCAAGAGAACATAAAAAGAGACTTTCATTGAGTATAAGATGGGCAAGCAGTTGGTACACATTTCAATAGAGGTTCTACATTCATGTTCTTGGACTAAAAAATGAATCGCTCGATGGAAAAATTTGCTCACTTGGAACTTATGGTAACTTTTTTGTAATTCAATAACCTTTCTAACGTTTTAAACACGGCTATAGATATCTCGACAGGAGCTAATAGAGCGGTCTATCATCCGCCTTCATGATCGTCTCAAGAATGTCGAACATCGTGAATTGTTGTCGACATCCGTCAACTACAAGAAAAAGTGCATTCAATTCTTGTGGGCTTTGTTTTGCTTTGCTGGCTGCGGCTATCAAGGTAACCACTCAATTGATTGTCTCAGTGATTAATTAATCCATTTGCTTAGGTTACCACATCACCGACCTCTACATGCAATGGGACATCAACGCAGAGTTCTTCAACTATCCACGCGATCCGATTGACATCCCCGCCATTACCGTCTGCTTCGACAGCCCATACAAAGAGCCATGCCCTTCAGTTGCTGAGGCCGCGGAGTCTTCGCCCGGTTGCAACGAGTTTATACGCACCTCCACGATCTTCTTCTCAAAGACCATCGAGCCGCACGGTACCTGCACTTCCTGTGCGAGCGAGTTTACTAATAATTAAAGTTTTATAGAATTCTTCTCTGCAATCAATGTTAATAGTCCATTGGGCGAGAGAACACGTCACGACACACCAGAGAAGATTCAATCGTTTCTTGAGAAAACCGCAGTCAAGTACAAAATTGGTTCTAGGTTATGCTTGCAAGTGGACGTCTCGAAGGTCACGACAGGTCGCTTTACGTACGCCATCACACGCAATGCAATTGTTCCGACTTTTATCACGTTCGACGTGAAAGAGCCGTGGGCCTCTTACGGACAACGAAGAATGCTGTAAGTTTTGATTGTTTATGCCCAGTTCGTTTAAACTTTTCGTTGTTTGAGAAGCTGGTGCTTGACGGAGCCGGGCGATCTTCCCGACAACGTGTTGTCGGCGATGCCGGGTCCGACGTGGACACGTTTCAAGACCAACACTTATCAGAGGTAGACATGGAGTACAGACCCTATATTGCCTATTCATTTACCGCTTTCTCATGTAAGGACATCGGCGACCCTCTTGAAGCCGCCCTACATAACAAAATGTCGCGACTACAAAGCCGAGCATCTGCAATCTCAACACGAATGCCTTCAGAAGTGTCAGATTCGAGAGGCGAAAAAACTCGGACGACCCATACCTAGTAAGAAAAAATCTCACTTCATTCGAGTGCTGATGTTCATGATTTTATGCAGGTGTAGCGTACCAAGCTATAGATGATGCTGAACAGGAAATTCCAAACTTTCAACAATGGTGGAACCTCTCTGACTCGTTGTACATCAATTGCGATCAGCAATGCAAACAAATTGGTTGCGATCTCGTCTTCTTTCATGGTAACCTTTGCAAAAGTTTTCAGAATTCATTGATTGAATTTTGAATGTAGGATACACGTTGAGTGAAGTGATCTGGTTCGACAATTCGACTGTGCTAGGCATTCAGCTACCGGTCGAGCCAGACATGGTCGTCGTGTACAAAGCGAAAATGACGTTCGCCGAGTTCGCCGCGCTGCTCGGCTCAATCGCTGGCCTCTGGCTCGGCCTGTCGGTGTTCTCGGTTTCGGAAATTTTCTTCTTTATCATAGACACGCCCCGAAGACATCGAAATCGAGTAAGTCCGGTGAACCAAGTAGTATTTTGAACGTAAGGAGGTGTTGCAACGCTAATAAGCAAAACAACAAAAATCGGTCCTTGATTACCCAAATGTGAAGGTTAGTTAATCAACTGCATGCATCGATCGAATGAAATCGAGTCTGATCCATTATCCACACAACAATGCTTGATAAGCTGCAAAAATGAATTATTTTTAAGAATTTAAGACATTTAATAGAAAGCCGTTTACGATCACTGAAGTCCATAAAGTTCGAAGCACGACGTTTGGAGAGACTATTTTGGCATCTATTGGACATTGTGTGACAAGACTGGGAGTGGCTCAACAGGGTGTTATCGTTATTATACAGATCGTGGGCTACAACTGCACGGTGATGAATTTGTAGATTACATAGCCAACTGTGGCAACGTTGACGTTGAGCGTGGCGCTAATGCCAAACCCGCGCAGCTTGGGATAGCCGAGCCAAAATGTGATTCGACCGACGAAGAACAGGAAGTTGAGCAGAGGGATCACTTTCAGCGTCTCCTGTTCCGTCAGATACGTGATCAACGCCAGTTGCGAGAAGACATTGATGAGAAATTGTTCCAGCGAGTTCTGCAGAATCGCGTTGGCGGTGCCGAGGCGTCGAGAGCGATCGAGTTGATTTTGTACTTGAGGATCGAGACCAGCGAGTTTGTACTCGTTTCCGAAGATGCGCTTCGAGATCACGTTGAACACCATGAAGAGAAGAAAGGCGACTGACGGGTGCGTGTAGCGAAAGGTGAACTTCAGCTTGGCCGAAAAATCGACCAGTTCGGCGGCCGTGGTCTGTCCATGCAGGCTGACCATGTCCGACGTGACGAGGTACACGGAGCCGATCACGAAGACAATTGAGCCAAACATGGCGATCACATGCAACACGGCGTAGAGGCCATCGTTCTTTGTGTCGAATGTTTGTCGCGTTTCTTGATCTTCGGCCATCACTGTCGATGGTCAATTCTCTTCCGTTGATGGCACCAATTTACGATGAGATTCCTCAATGAACAAAAACTGTTCACATAAAAGACGGCAGAACTGACAATCAATGACGGCTCTTTATGCCCATATTAACATTGGTAGCACGTTTTGTGAGTCTGCTTCTACTCGAGTGATGATGTTTCCGTCTTGCTCGTTCCCTGAGACACTAACATGCTGCTGCCCATTAAGCGCGTGTTCCCGCTTGTACAGGTAGCTACGAATACCTGTCGTGTTATTACCTTCTCTTGTACACGTACTTTTCTAGGCAGCGTTTGCCACCATACTCTGACAATACACGCGCGCAGAAAATGTCTAGTCGAAGGTCGCCGTTACTGGTCGTCGTCAAGGCGAACAAGCGGCGACGACCAATTCCATTCCGCGCGCAAAGCTTGCGCCTAGCCCTGCGGCCAGCGTACCTGCACTTCGTAATTAAAGTTGGGTGAGCGCGGCAACACAAACGAAAGGCAAGGGAAGGCAATTGCAGTCGTGCACTGTTCGTTGTGTGTAGTCAACGATCGTCTATAAAATGCGCGCCTCGCGTTTCGCCACACACCCATCAGCCCACCATGTAGCGCGCACGCGATTTCTTGCTTCAAACTTTTTACGAGCATCTTCGTGCGTGTGTACACTAGCACTGTTAAGCACAGTGTAGAACGCGATCACCTGTAGCCAGAAGAGAGAAGAATTGTATGCCAACGATCTATCTAGAGCGAAGAGCGAAATAGGCGAACGAATATGATTATTATGCATGCAATTCAAAGTAAGAGAGAGAAATGAAATTTTCTTATTGACAAAAGTTATTGCTATTGCTACCGGCACTACTTGAACATACAGTAGTGAGGCGCTTCTTCTACTTCTTCTTCACGTTATGTACATCGCCCTAAACTTAGCCTTACTTAATTTTCGTATTCGTTCGTGGTCGATATTCGCATAGCCCACGCGCGGCGCCAGGCCGTGGTCGCCGTTGACGTTCGCGTGCACCCAATCTCATTGCATTCGCAGCAACGCAAATTGAGTTAAACTGAATTATAAAACGCGAGCAGATCCAAATATAAACATCTCCGCAGCTCGAGCAAAACAACAAGAGCGTACAACTTTCAAGGTTAAGACAAGAGGGCTTCTTGCTTTCATGGCTGTACATGAATTGCATTCCGAGCTCATGTAAGCCAACATCGACAAGAATCTTTCATTGGAAGTGAATATTGTTTGATTCGTGAACCGGACAAATTTGTGCTAACTGCATGTATATGATCTTCATTTAATTTAGTTTTAAGTTTACAGCTTAAAGTCTGCCTTACGGCAAGCAAACGCTCACAGTTTGTTTGCTCGCTTTAATCAAATCAGAGTATATGTATATTAGTTTGCGGTTAGTATTTGAGTGTGTAATTTACAATGTATGTTTGATATTCTTAGTCATGTAGTGGTAGTTATGAGTCTATGGTTAGAGGAACGCCACTTCTTTTACTAGTTTGCTCGTTAATTTAACATTCTGTAGTTCTTTGGCCGATGGAGCTCAAAAGCAGCTAGACCTGTTTTTCTTCTACCTCGTTCTCTGTAAAAAAGCTGGTAGCCGTCGCATAAGTGCCGGTCGGGCGCATCTCAGTAATAAATATAGATTTAATAGTTAGCAAAAGTCGGGCAAAAGACTTTCTATTAGATTCTGATGAACAATTAACGTGTGGATAAGCAGCAAAGAGCAGACGAGACTTTCACTTGTTCGTGACGAACAGTTCGTAAGAGATTTGCGTTTGGATGGGTACCGGTAGCTGGCGCATCGAGCGCGCGTGGTAAAAGTTCTGTAGTACATTTTGCGTAGTTCTTTCTTCGATAGAACCTTTCTTTCTTATAAGTGTCTTGAGGGCGCACAACGTTCATGCTCTGAAATTCGGCTACTTTTAGTGCGAAGAGCATAGGGGTGCAAATGTATGCATGACAAGAGAAATTTAAACAAACGGTAGAGTTGTTGCTTAAATATACAAGTAGATTATGGCGTTTGCTTAGTTTTTGTAATGTTTTGTGTAACATGTTTGTAGTAGATGGATAAAAAAGTTATGCCGTTAGGTGCGAGCGAATTTCGCTCACACGGACCAGAGAAGCAGGTGGTTTGTTGAGTCGTCGCGGCCGGCTTGCTCGTTGCCGACGACCGGCTGCCCGAAGTCTTCGTAGCCGTCGCCGCCAGACACGACGAGCAGCTTTACGGTCGATGACTGACGCTGATGCGGTTCGCGCTTCGATGGCGCAACGCGCGTCTCGACAGAGGTCAGAAAGCGCGCGAAACCTGTGTGTCCGCGCTGAAGGCCTGTGTGAGGATAAACGAGGCCGATAGATGATGGCAGAAGGGAGATGGGAGAGATGGCCGGGGCGAACAAATGAGAGAAAACGGCAGAGATAATTTAACAAATTGTCATTCATGTCAACTCGATCAGTCACGCATTATCAGTTAGTTAATCAAATCGAATCAAGCCGCATAACTCTGCGCGTGCGGCGCCAGTCCAGATTAATCACGCTCTGCTCTTCAAACAGGTGTAGGAGAGGGGACGAGTCATCAGCCTGCAGAGTGCGAGAGACCAGTGGCAGCGAGATGGTCGACTACTAACCAGAAACGTGAGGCACGGCGTCTAGCTTGGCGGTGCCGGGCGTCAGGTGAGGCAGGGTCAGCGTGAGCACCACGCCAGAGCTGGTGCCGATCCAGAGCAAGTCCTTGCAGGCGAGCAGCGCTGTGACGCGCAGACAGGCCGTCTTGTGCTGCCGAATGATGTCGTCGCAGCCTAGGTGGTGCGAGTGAGAAGAGAAGAAGAGGAATTGCGGCCATGAAGCCATGGCGTGAGTGATTCGATAATAAAGAAGACGAACAAATGCAGAAGCACATGTTGCATAACGATGAGATCGGCGCGTCACGTGAAATCAGCGACGCGGTCCATCAGACGTGCTCGTCAGTGGGCTTCGTGCGGCCTCGTTCTCTAGTTCTCTCCGTTTCTCGCCATCGCTTCATGATCATCATGCCTACCTTGCAGCATCTTCGTGACGGCCGGCTTCACGTCGATGTCCAAGAGATTCTCGTAGCTCGTCGCGTGATACAGTCGGATCACACTCGATTGATGCGTCGAGACCCACACGCCGAGACCGGCCGCCGCCATGCAGACGACTGTGCGCGACGGGTCCATGCTGACGTGCACGGAAAGCTAGAGCACGCAAAGACGATAAACGTTCATCGGTTAGGGGAGAATTTAATACGCTAATTGCCAGACAAGCTTACCTCAACTTCCATTGTAATCGTGTTAATCACTTTGACTAAATTTTGCGTCGCGCACCAGAGTTTGCCGCCGGACACGGGCAGCACCTTGACGATGGACGTGGCGGCCAGCTCGATGATGTGGGAAAGTGTGAGCCATGTGCCGCCCTCGTCGTCGCGTCGAAACACGGCCAGCTGACCGTTGGCGAGTCCGGCGAACACACGATTATCGTGATATCTGCGAGCGGCGGGCAGGCACATACAATTATCGAATGTAAATCAAAAACCAATGGGGGAGATGGTGAAAATGCAAATCGCATCGTCACGCCATAGGGGCCGTGTAAAGTCTCTGCCAGAGACTCTAGGCACTCGGCATCTCTCGCGTCAGTCATGACCAGAATGGGAAATGCGCGAGGACTACGAGAGGGCACGCCAACCAACGAAACGAAAAATAAATTAACTGCGCACGTACATGAGGCAAGTGACTGGCGCGGCGAGCTGTATCTTAATCTTGTTCTTCTTGATCCGGATATTATCGTTGCAGTTGTACACGTGGATGCTGTGCGCGTGAGAGAGGAGAGAAGATGAGTGTGTGATACATGTGAGCGTGTGGGCGATAGACGAGACATGAATTAAATGGCGTCGTCAATCAACATGTCGTCGCGCGTTAATTATGCCATTCATTTGAACACAAAGAGACGCGAGGCCGAACAGTTTCTCTTTTGCTCGCGCTTCGCTGACAACACACACACAAAAACTTCCATCGCCTTGTTCGCCTCGAACACCCACCTGCCGTCTTCGGTGCCGAGCCACATGGTTGGCGGCGCGAGGTCCGACTCGGCGCCCACCAGTTCCGCCGTCGGCGAGCTCGACTGCGGTGGCGTCTGCTCGCTACAACGCCCGTGGTTCGGCGAGCCAGTCGTGCCGCTGCTGCCGCCACCGCCTCTTCCCGTTGACGCATCGTCGGGCGACTGGATTATGCAAAGGGCGATAGAATCGGCGAACGAAAGTTTAGTTGGTTAGGTGAATAAGTTTTCCTTGTTTTTTTTGTTATTCAGTTTGATTTGGTTGCTAATCAGAGAATCTGAGACACACCTGTTCGTCTTCGTCGTCGGACGAGTCTGAGTCGAGCTGAAAGAGCGGCTGGTGGTGCGGTGGCGAGCGCGGTGACTTGAGTACGAGCTTCGTGGGCGACATGGGCCTCCGTGCGCTCGGCCACGATGGCAAGCCGCCGGGTCCGTTGCTGCCGCCATCGTTACTCGACGGTGGCATCGGCGGCGGCGTGGTCGAGCACGACGGAGTGGGCGTCACGCCTGAAATGCAAACAACATGTAACGGGGAACGGTTAGTGAATTGAATACCAATCAGGCAATCAAATATAGTCAGTAGGTAGATGCTGATTGCCGTTTTAGAATTTAGAATCAATTCTTAAACTGCAGTGAATCAATGTACCCGAGCTGATGACGGAACTGGAGTAGCAGCCGGAGCTAGTCGTCACCGTCTCGTCGCTCGACATGGACAGCCGCTCGTCGGCGATGACAGACGAGGTGCGCGCCGAGCCGGGCGAGAGCAGGACGGTGGCGGCGGGCACGGAGGCGACGCACAAGATACGCGTGTTGCAGACGCCATTGCATGACGTCACGGTGGGCTCGGGTTGCAGCGAGAGGACGCAGACCTGTGCGCGGCGTAATTTATGAATGAAATGTATGTGTGTGAGCGTAAGAGCAAGAACATGTGCGACAGGTAGTGAGCGCGTGTATTAATAGGAGTGGGGCAGCGATGGAGCAAATTGCAGAGGCGCATCTAACTACCCGCGGCCTAATGGCGCCCTGTGTAATTTGCGGCGCACTTCAAAGATTATGCGCCATTAGCGAAGAAGAAAGTGAAGAGGCAGAGGAGCAGAGAGGAAAGGATGAAGCTCGTCGCGCGGACGAACCCGTCCCGGCGCACGTGAAACTAGAGAGACTAGAAACGGGTGTGTCGCTACTCACTTGACCTATGAAGCCGTCCGAATTGCACACCTGAACACCAACCAACCGAGCAACGAAAATACAATCGCGATGAGCATACTGGGCGAACGAAAACATGCGTGGACATTGGATTCATCAATGTACTTACCCAGACGTCTCTGAAGCCGAACTGATTGGCGCCCAGCGAGGACGCGGCGCACGTGAACTGGGAAAG
>JADMIO010835447.1_pt1 | contig 16681 bp, 14 predicted proteins | sample 8958161 | NCBI WGS metagenome assembly JADMIO01 (sample SAMN16585339, study PRJNA669376) | soil metagenome | isolation source: Crop rotation soil | place: USA: Cullars Rotation, Alabama | collected 2011
CTTTCCCCGCGAAATCGAAAGCGTATAATTTTCTAGAGATAGCGCTGCTTTCATGAGCTCACATCCCCACATGCCGCACGGTGGCGCACCGCATGCGCCGCAGCCGCTTCCGGGAATTCAGAACGTGGTTGCTATTGGCTCGGGCAAAGGCGGAGTGGGCAAGACCACGATCTCGGTCAATCTGGCAATTGCTCTGGCGGCACAAGGAAACAAAGTGGGCCTGCTCGACGGCGATGTCTACGGCCCGAACGTGCCGCTCATGCTGGGAACGGCGGCGCAGCCGGAGGTTGTCGGCCAGAACCGCATTAAGCCACTTGAACGGTTTGGGCTCAAGATGATTTCGGTTGGCCTGCTGAATCCGGGCGATAAGCCGCTGATTTGGCGCGGGCCGATGCTGCACTCCATCGTGCGGCAGTTTTTGCAGCAGGTCGAGTGGGGAGAGCTGGACTATCTGTTCATTGACCTGCCGCCGGGAACAGGCGACGTGGCGATCTCCCTTATCCAAACTGTGCCGGTCACGGGCGCGATCGTGGTGTGCACGCCATCTGATGTCGCTCTGCAAGACGCGCGCAAGGCGATTGAGATGTTCCGGCAGTTGAAGGTTGACGTCATCGGGATCGTTGAGAACATGGGCAGCTTCGTCTGCCCGCATTGCGATCACGAGATCGATATTTTTTCAAAGGGGGGCGGCGAGCGCACAGCGGCGCAGTTCGGCGTGCCGTTTCTTGGCTCGATTGATCTCGATCCAAGCTTGCGCAAGGCGGGCGACAGCGGAGATCCGCTGACGGCTCGCAAAGATGCCGCGGGGAGCAGCGCGGTGAAGGCCTTCCACCAGCTTGCGGAAAAAGTCGAGAAGGAAGTGGCTCGGCAGAATGCGACTGCCGGCGCCGGCGTGATCGAGATTATCTGATCTCCGCGCCCGTCACACACCTTATATAATCACCGTTCACAATTTGACTCTCGTCACTTGATGCAGGAGTTCTGATGGCAGAGCGAGCAGAAATTGGCATTATCGGCGGCAGCGGGCTTTACCAGATGCCGGGATTCAGCGAGAGCAGGGAAGTTACGCTGGAGACGCCGTTCGGTGCACCCTCTGATCCGTATGTTCTGGGCGCGCTCGAGGGCCGCAAAGTGGTATTCCTCGCGCGCCACGGGCGCGGCCATCGCATTTCGCCGACCGAGCTCAATTTTCGCGCCAACATTTACGGCATGAAGCTGCTGGGTGTCGAGCGCATTCTTTCGCTCTCAGCCGTGGGATCGCTGAAAGAAGAGCACAAGCCAACGGAGTTTGTTATCCCCGACCAGTTTGTAGACCGCACCAGCAAACGAATCTCAACGTTTTTCGGCGATGGCGTGGTTGCTCACGTGGGATTTGCCGACCCGGTGTGTCCGCAAGTCGGCAAGGTAGTGAAGACGGCGTGCGATCAGGCCAAGATTACGGCCAAGCTGGGTGGAACGTATTTGTGCATGGAAGGCCCGCAATTTTCGACCAAAGCGGAGTCGAATCTTTACCGCAGCTGGGGCATGGACGTGATCGGCATGACCAACCTGCAAGAAGCCAAGCTGGCGCGCGAAGCCGAAATTTGTTACTCGACCGTGGCCATGGTGACCGATTACGACTGCTGGCATCCGCAGCACGACAGCGTGACGGTGGAGCAGATCATCAGTGTGCTCACCAAAAATGCCGCCAATGCGTGCGAGTTGGTGCGCGCGGCGGTGGCGGCGATGCCAAAGGAGCGCAACTGCAAGTGCGCCTCGGCGCTGAAGCACGCCATCATTACGCAGCCTGACAACATTCCCGCTGCAACGCGCAAAAAACTTTCGCTGCTGCTCGACAAGTATCTCAACAAGAGCGCGGGAGCGAACTAGCCAGTGGCCATTCTGGTGGTGGGCTCTATCGCGCTCGATACCATCCAGAGCCCGTACGGCAAGGTGGAACGCAGTCTGGGCGGCTCCGCGACTTTCTTTTCACTTTCTGCCAGCTACTTCACGGACGTGCGCATGATCGGGGTGGTGGGCGAAGATTTCACTGCCGATGACGAAAATGTGTTGCGGAAGCGCGGCATTGACACGCGCGGGATCGAACACGCCAAAGGGAAGACCTTCCACTGGTCGGGCGAGTATGGCGCGAATCCGAATGACTGCAAGATGCACGCGCTGGAGCTGAACGTATTTGAGAAATTTCAGCCGAAGATCCCGGCCGAGTATCGCGATTCGGAGTACGTCTTTCTTGCGAACATTGATCCCATGCTGCAGGCGCGCGTGCGCACAGAAATGCGGGGCGCGAAGTTGTTCGGCTTAGACACGCATCCATTTTGGATTCAGACTACGCCCGAGCAGCTGAGCGCAGCCATTCCGGGAATTGATTTCATGATCATCAATGACGGCGAGGCCAAACAGTTTGCCGGCGAGCAGAACCTTCTGCGCGCGGCCAAGAAGATTCTGGCGAAAGGCCCCAAGGCGCTGGTCATCAAACATGGCGAATACGGCGCGACCATTTTCTTTGGGCCGAAGGCGAAGCAGCTGGGCGACCATCCGTTTCGCGCGCCGGCGCTGCCCATTGACCAGGTGCAAGACCCGACGGGCGCGGGCGACGCCTTCGCCGGCGGATTCATGGGCTATATTGCCTCGCAGGGCGAGTTGCATGCCGAGGTCATGAGGCGAGCGATGTTTTACGGCGGCGTGATGGGCGGATTCGCAGTGGAAAAATTCGGCACCGAGCGGCTGCTTTGGCTCACACGGAATGAAATTGAAGAGCGCTTCCAGTTATTCCGTGAAATGACCCATTTGGAGTAGCCGGCGTTTCGCGACCAATGCAACGCAGCGACAGCTCGTCCGGTTCAGATAACTGGGCGCTGGCGTTCGCAGCGACGCTCATCTCACTCTGCGGCTTCCTCTACTACTTCGGCCACGGCGAAATCTTGCTTTACGGCGACGCCGTCGCCCACATCAACATCGCGAGGCGCGTCTTCGATTCGCGCACTCCCGGGCCGCTGCAACTAGGAACAGTCTGGCTGCCACTGCCGCACATCGCTACGATTCCCTTCATCCTCTTTGATTGGCCATGGCGCACCGGCGCGGGCGGTTCGGTGGTCTCGCTGGTTTCGTACGTGCTCGGCGCACTCGGTGGCGCCCGGTTTTTCTGGGGTGACGCTCTGGCTGCCTTGGCGGGAGAGAAGGCGCGAAAACTCGCCGGATGGATTGCGGCCTTCGCGTTCTTGCTCAATCCGAACCTGATTTACATGCAAACAACGGCAATGACCGAAGTGCCATCGCTGGCGCTGAGCATATGGGCCATCATCTTTTATGCCGAGTTCGCGAGCGCGCATCGCGACGCGAGATCGTCGGGCGACGCTGACCCGCGTAATCAGGCTAGCGCACAGCAGTCGCTGCTCCATTGTGCCATCGTGCTTGCTGCGGGAATGCTCACGCGCTATGACCAATGGTTTCTGGCTTTCGCGATACTGATTTGCGTGGCAATTCAAGTTTCGCGGGGCAGTCCGGAAGTTGCTCGGTTAGAGCGTAAGGCATTTGCAAAGTCCATCGTTCTGGTTGGCTTGATAGCGGTGCTGTGGTTCGCCTATAACTTCGGCCAGTACGGCAATGCGCTAGAGTTCGCGAATGGTCCTTATTCTGCCCGAGCGATTGCGGAAAGGTCGGCGGTGGCGGGGCAGCCGCCGCATCCCGGGCATCACGACGTGCGCGTCGCGGCGATTTACTTTTTTAAATCGGCAGAGCTGAACCTGGCCGCGGGAAAAGCCGCCTATCTTTGGGTGACCCTAGCGCTGGTGGGTGCTTTCGTGCTTCTGAGAGCGCGGCGAGTTGATCTGGCAGCGCTATTGTGGCTGCCAATTGTCTTTTACTCGCTTTCGATTGCATACGGCGGAGTGCCGATTTTCATGCCGGTGTGGTGGCCGTTCTCGTACTACAACGTTCGCTACGGATTGGAGCTGCTGCCGGCGTTTGCGATCAGCGCTGGGCTCGCGCTGCTCTTGCTTTCTCAATTCAAAAGAAGTCGCGGTCTAACGCTGGGAGTGTGTATCGCGTTGCTGGCGACGTACATACAAGTGCAGCGCACGACTCCCATCTCGTTGCGCGAGGCCCAGGTAAACTCCGGCACTCGCATCGGCTTTGAGCGGCAACTGGCCGCAGTGCTGAAGCTCTTGCCCCACGATGCGACCTTGCTCGTGTACACCGGGAACCATGTCGGCGCTCTGCAGATAGCCGGAATTCCCTTGAAGCACACGATCAACGAAAACAATTACAAGCTGTGGCAGGCGGCCCTGGCGCATCCGGCGCAAGAGGCGGACTACGTGGTTGCGATGCAGGGCGACCCGGTCTGGCAGGCCACGCACGACCGCGCCGAGGGATTGACGGCTGTGGCCGTGATCCACGCGCAAGGGCAGCCGGCCGCCGAGGTGTACCAAAGCAATCTGTCGGCCAAAGCTCATTAGCTTTGATAAAATTCGCGGAACTTTCTAGAGGCGGTTTCGAGCGTGCCACACTCTTTTATTGAGTTCGCGACGTCGCAGCTTCTGTCGGAGACGATTCTGCGGCTGTTGCTCTCAGCGCTTCTGGGCGGAGTCATTGGCCTGGAACGCGAACTGAGCCACAAGCCCGCCGGCCTGCGCACCAACATGTTCATCTGTTTCGGCGCGGCGCTGTTCACTATTGTCTCGTTGACGCTGGTCGGTCCGGGCGTTCCTGACCGCACTCGCATTGCTTCGAACATCATTCCCGGAATCGGATTCATCGGCGCCGGTTCAATCCTTCGCCAGAAAGGTTCGGTCCAGGGTTTGACCACTGCTGCAACGTTGTTCGTGGTAGCGGCAATCGGCATGGCGGCGGGCGGAGGCCTTTATTTGCAGGCGACGTTCGCCACCGTCGTGATTCTGCTGGCATTACAGGTGCTGGGATGGGTCGAGGCCCGCTACAGCCTGAAGCCGCTTTACATGACCTATGACGTCAGCGGCAGCGACGGAGATGCGATGGTCGCTGCGATCGATACCGTGCTTGAAGCGCAGCACCATGTACCGGAATCATTGCAAGTGAACAAGACCAATGGGAGTTATCTCGTCCACTTCGCCGTTAACCTAACTCACCGCGAGCACCTCGAGCTGCGCCAGCAGCTTAAGAGCAGCCACCAGTTCACGCGTGTCACTTACATGAGTGACCGCGAATAGTCACATGACATCAGTCGGTACGAGCGGAATTCCATTTGCCAAGGCCCACGCGAACGGAAACGACTTCCTGCTCATTGACGGCATGCACGCGCCCACTGATCTTATGGATTTCAGCCGGTGCATCTGCGATCGCCATCGTGGCGTGGGCGCAGACGGAGTGGAGTGGCTCTTTCCAGATTCTGATGGTGCGACACTGCGCGCGCGGTTGTTTAATGCCGACGGGTCGGAGGCGGAAATCTCAGGCAATGGGACACGCTGCGTAGCGGCGCACTACATTGCGGAACACGGCGGAGAAGAGGTGAGCATCCGTACAGGAGCGGGCCTGAAGACCTGCCGGTTGAAAGAGCGCAGCGGCTCGCGCTTCACCTTCGAAATCGAAATGGGCGAGCCGCAGGTGGGCGAAGAGTTCAGCATCAAGCTGGCGTTCGGAGAAACCCGAGGCACGCCGGTCTCGATGGGCAATCCGCATTTCGTGGTCTTTGTTCCGGAGTTCGCCCCGGGATGGCAGGCGGAGGCCGCCGAAATCGGTAAGCACCATGACTTCAAGTACGGCATTAACGTTGAGCTGGTCCGCGTTAAGAATGAAGAAACAATTGACATCCGATTATTTGAGCGTGGTGTGGGCGAGACGCTTTCATCCGGGACTGGCTCCTGTGCCGCAGCGGTTGCTTCAATCGCGGTGGGCAAGTGCAAGTCGCCAGTGACGGTCATCACCCCCGGCGGTGTGCAGCGAGTGCGCTGGGAAGGCCGTGTGTGGTTGACAGGCGAGGCTCAACTCGTCTGTCGCGGCGAATTTTTCGGTTAAGATACGCGCAGTGCCCGCCCGCAAAACTCAACCTGACAAGCTGCGCAAGCCATCTGCGCTCCGCGAGGGAGACACGGTGGGCATTGTGGCCCCGGCAAGCCCAGTGGAAAAAGATGCTCTTGAAGCGGGCTGCGCGCGGCTGCACGCGCTGGGATACAAGACCTTCTACTTGCCGTCGATTCTTGAAACGGACCTGTTCTTTGCTGGTTCAATTAAACGGCGCTGCCGCGAACTGGAAGAGATGTTTGAGCGCGACGACGTGCGCGCGGTTCTCTGCGCGCGCGGCGGTTACGGAACCAACACTCTGCTCGAGCATCTCGACGTAGAGAAGATTGCGCGACATCCGAAAATCTTCATGGGATACAGCGACATCACGAGCTTGCTGACTTACTTCCACGACTACGCGGGTCTCGTGACATTTCACGGCCCCATGCTCGCCAAGGACTTCGCGGTCGCGAGTCATGTGGATGAAGAATCGTGGAAACGTGCAACTGGCGGCGAGAGAAATTGGAGTGCACCTGCCACTGATGCAGCGCCGGTGGTAGGAGGCCGGGCCGAGGGAAGGCTCTACGGCGGATGCCTTTCCATGCTGGTCGCGTCTCTGGGCACGCCGTACGAGATCGAGACCGAGGGAACGCTGTTGTTCCTGGAGGACATTAACGTAAAGCCATTTCAAATTGACCGCATGCTCATGCAGCTGAAGCTGGCTGGGAAGCTCAAAGGAGTGCGCGGTGTCATCTTTGGCGAAATGCTTGACTGTGGCGAACCCAACAAAGTAATGGCTGCGGTCAGGAGAGTGCTCCAAGACCTTGAAGTGCCGGTAGCTTTCAGGCTTCGGTCCGGTCACGTGACGTCTGGAAATGTGACGCTTCCCATCGGCGTTAAAGCTTCTCTCAAAGTTGACATGGCTGTAGAGTTGACGATCCTCGAATCGGCTGTGGCTACTGAGACAAAAAGTAAAGTCTTGGCGCGAGCGAAAGCGTGATGGGGAAGCACATACACCTCATCGGGATTTGCGGCACGGCGATGGCGTCGCTGGCGGGCATGCTGAAAGAGGCCGGCGTGAAGGTGACGGGCTCGGATGCGGCCGCGTATCCGCCGATGTCTGTTTTTCTCGAAAAGCTTGGAATCAAAGTAGCGCAGCCGTTTGCTGAGACTAACCTGAATCCTCGCCCCGATGTAGTGGTGGTTGGGAATGCCATTTCGCGAGGGAATCCGGAGCTGGAATACGTCTTGGAGCACCGCATTCCCATGCTGTCACTGGCGCAAGTGCTGCAGCAGGAATTTCTAAGCACGCGCGAATCCATCGTAGTCGCCGGCACGCATGGCAAGACCACGACGACATCAATGCTCGCCTGGATATTGCAAGTCGCCGGTCTCGAGCCCTCGTTCCTGATCGGCGGCATCGCCGAAAATTTTGGTTCGAGCTTTGCCGTGACTACGGGCAAGCATTTCGTTATTGAAGGCGACGAGTACGACACAGCTTTCTTCGACAAAGGCCCAAAATTCCTGCACTACATGCCGCAATCGCTTCTGCTAACGCACGTCGAGTTCGATCACGCCGACATCTACGCCGACCTGGCGGCGGTGAAGACTGCGTTCAAGCGATTGGTGAACCTTGTCCCACGTAACGGACGGATCATCGCTTACGACGGTAGTGAGAACGTGCGCGAGTGCGTTGCGAAGTCATTTTGTCCTGTTGAACTCTACGGATTCTCACCGTCGGCGTTTTGGCGGGCACATGAAGTCGCATTTTTCGCCGATCGCACGACCTGGCAAGTGCAGCGGGACGGGAAGCCGTGGGCGAGTTTTGAGTTCGCACTCGCCGGCGATTATAACGTTCTGAACGCGACCGGAGCGGCGGCAATGGCTTTCAGCCTTGGAGCTTCGGTGGAATCAATCAGCGAGGCTTTGCGAGGCTTCAAGAGCGTGAAGCGGCGGCTGGAGGTGATTGCCGAAGTTGACGGCATCACCATTGTTGACGATTTTGCTCACCATCCCACCGCGATTGCGGCGACTCTGAAGGCGGTCCGAACGCGATATCCTGGACGCAGGCTATGGGCTATCTTCGAGCCGCGCTCGAACACATTGCGACGAAAAGTCTTTGAGAAAGAGCTGGTCGGCAGCCTGAGCGCGGCAGATGAAATTGTGATCGCTTCGGTCTTCAAGCCAGAGGCAGTGCCCGAGCCTGAGCGCCTGGAACCCGAAGCAATCGTTCAGGGTCTGCGTGTGCAGCAGCGACGCGCGCGACTACTGAAAGATGCCGATGAGATTGTCGAAGTTGTCGCGCCCGAGCTGAAGCCAGCGGATGTTGTGCTCATTCTTTCCAACGGTGGCTTCGGAGGAATTTACGAGAAGCTGCCGCGCCGATTGAAGGCCAAAATCGGAGTTCCTGCCTGATGCGAGAAGTCTTCGCCCGCACGACATGAGTGTTTTGCGAACGCTTGCGGCCTTTGCCTTTCTGGTTTTATTCATCCCGTTGTGCGCTGCGATTGGATTTCCTGTCACCTGGGTGACGGGACGCGTGGATTTTCTTTACCGCTTCGCGCTGAGCGGAGCGAAGGCCGCATTACGCATCGCGGGCATTCGCATTGTGGTGGAAGGCCGCGAGCACCTTGACCCAGCGCAGACATATATCTTCATGTCGAATCACGTTTCCAATCTCGATCCGCCGGTGCTGGTGCCGCTGTTGCCGGGCAGAACGTCAATTCTTGTGAAGAAAGAATTGTTTCGAGTTCCTCTGCTGGGCCGCGCCATGCGCATGGCCTCGCTTGTGCCGGTGGACCGCTCCAATCGCGATGCCGCCATCGCCAGCATGGGCCGCGCCGCCGACGTGCTGAAGACCGGCTTGCACATGACGGTTTATCCCGAGGGCACGCGATCAAAAGATGGCCAGCTGCTGCCATTCAAGAAAGGGCCGTTTCACCTGGCCATGGATTCTGGAGTACCGGTGGTTCCCGTGACCATGCTGGGAACGCAGGCGCTTATGCCGAAAGGCAAGCTGCGCATCGCGCCGGGAACGGTGACGATTGTTTTTCATGCGCCGATCGATCCAAAGAAATATCAGGATCGCGATGCATTGGCAGAGGCGGTGAGAGCGAGCATCGCTTCGTCCCTGCCGCGTCCAGCGTCAGTGAGCGGATAACGGCTTCAACTCTGTCATTACCTTGGCATTCCCAACAAAGCGCAGCGTCATCTCGCCCGATTGTTTCGCCGAAACGGTTTGCAACATTATGGTGTGCACGCCGGTGGGATCTTTGAAGATCACCTTGAGGTTGGAAGTTGCGGTGGGAATGAACCAGCGCTCCAGGCTCGCGCCGGGAGCAAGCGAAGTAATGCCGAATGATCCGCCGGGAAAATCAAACTCCAGATTTTGAATTGGGGCAGAGCTCTGGTTCGTCATCGTGAGCTTAATTCCGTGCGTTCGAAACCAGGAGCAACCTGCAATCAGTATGAAGGTTGCCAGGACTGCGACGCGGCGCGGCTTCATCGCCGCTTTTCAATGACACGCGCGCTCAGGATTACTCCCGGGCGGCTGTCATGCAGCTTGATAGGGAAGAGCACCAGGTTCCACACCCAATTGGGATACTTACTCGGCAAATGCGGGAAGCCGCGGAAGCTGCGGTCAATGTAAGTCTCGCGGGTGTCGGCGACGGTCGCAATGTTTTCTCGCCACTCCGCGCCAACTTCGGGAAATTCCTGAAAAAGATTCTTGCCGGGGAACCATTGACGCTTTTTATCGAACAGAGCAGCGCAGTGCTCGTTGACGTATTGCCACGTGCCTTCGCGATCCATGATTTCTAGAACTACGTCTTCACCCATGGCCATGGATATTCGCGAGTAGTAGAAGTCGCGCGCGTCTACCACCACGGGCTTGCCGCGCCGTTTGGCTTCGAAAGATCGCAAGGCGTTCAGCATGTCATCCACGGAGCTATAACCCTTAAGCAGATGCATGTCTTCCACTCCGCCGAACTTGCGCTCAAGGGTCGCGGAAAGAATGATGATGGGCACTTCGGGCCGGGTTTGGCGAAGCTTCTCGGCGACATCGGTGCCGAACTTGCCCGCACCGAGGTGATAGTCGAGCACGGCAATGTCAATGTCACGCAAGTGGGATTCTGCAAGTTCAATGGAGGCCGCCGGTACAACCTGATATCCGTTCTGGCGCAAAATAGTTGCGCGCAGCAGCAGGTTTTCATCGCGATCGTCGAGCAACAGCACGCGGATTGGAGCTTCACGCTTCTGGGTTCCGGCCTGACTTTTTTCTTCAGTCATTCTTTGCAGTTTTTTCTTTCCGCAGCAAGCGCGTGAGTTCCGGGAGCCGCTGCAGGGCGATAACGACGCGCAGCCAAAGTTTGTTGTCCATCGCGGGGCTACCGCTAAGAACTTTTCCCGCGGGAATGTCGCCGTGAACCCCGCTTTGCGCGGTGAGCACGACGCCGTCACCCAGCTTGCAATGACCGGCAACGCCGGTTTGCCCGGCGAGGATTACGTTCTTGCCGAGATCGCTCGAGCCCGCGAGCCCGGCCTGCGCGCACAGGAGGCTGTTGGCTCCGACGTGGGAGCCATGCCCGACCTGGACGAGATTGTCGATCTTCGTGCCGCTGTCGATGCGAGTTTCGCCAATGCTGGCGCGGTCAATGCAGGCGTTGGCCTGGACCTCGACGTTGTCACCGATCACCGCCGGGCCCGATTGCAAAATCTTTTGCCAGATGCCGTGGTCGTCTTTGGCGAATCCGAAGCCATCGCTGCCAATCACGGCCCCATTCTGGAGCAGAACGTTGTTGCCCACCTGGCAGTTCTCGCGCACAACCGAATGCGCGTGCGCGAAAAAATCTCGCCCGATTCTTGCGCCCTCATAAATGACGACGTGAGAAACGAGGACGCAGTTGTCGCCAATCTGGACTTTCGGGCCAATGTGCACATATGGGCCGATGTGAGCATTCTTGCCGACGCGTGCTGCCGAATCAACCACCGCTGTAGGATGCACTCCTGGCAGATACTGCGGCGGATGATAAAAAAGCTCGACGGCGCGGGCGAAGGCAAAATACGGATTCTTTGTCCTGAGGGTTGCAACCGAAATCGAGGGAAATTGTTCATCCACAATCACGGCAGAGGCCCTCGTGGACTTGGCGAGCGGTGCGTACTTGGGATTCGAGACGAAGGTCAGTTCACCAGGGCGCGCCTGCTCGATTCCGGCAATCCCGGTTATTTCGAGCTCCGGCGCACCTTCGAGGCGCACCTGCAAACGTTTCGCTATCTCAGCCAGCTTCATGGCGGTGCAGCAAAACAGCAATTGTAACGGAGAGAGGCCGCGAAGTTGCCGGCCTATTCCTCGAACATGGGCACTTGTGCTTCAGAAGCGGCGGCGCGTGCGCGCTTGGCGCGTCCGCTGCCGATGACCGAGAGCACCAGCAGGGACTGCAGCGAACTGCGAGGAACGAAGATGCGCTGCGTGTTGGCGCGAGTATCAGGAGGGATGACGAAAAAGCCCTCGCCAGAAAGATGCACGAGATCATTCGGCATCATGCCTTCGACAACCTCAGAGTCGGTGAAGGTCAGCCTCACCCAAAGTCCTTCAGTCCGCGGACGCGCGGCGAAGGTCTTGCGGGCTATGGATTCGGAATCGCCAAACTCACGGACGAAATAGATTCCCTTGATCTGCGCGAGCTCAATGGTGACGGTCTTTCCCGAGGTGTTCAGCAGCTCCAGTTTTCCGTCAACCACAAAGCTCGACGGCGAAACGTAGCCCTGCACCGACTCGCGGTCGAGCTTGCGCACGATAACTTTCTTGTGAGTCGAAGCCATTGTGTGCTACTGGAGCGGCCACAATCTGTTGTTGCAGGGGCTATTTTCCCATGACTACGGGCCGTCCAAACCAGCCGAGTAGTCAAACCGTTAATGTTTGTGCTAAAGTAAGCTATTCGCGGTCGGGTTAGCCCTAGAGTAAGTATTCTAAGTCCTTTAAAAACAGTTGGTTAGATGCTATTTGGCAAGTTGCTCCGGCTTTTTCCACAGGGTGCCTTTGCCGGAGGCCTCTCTGATTCTGCGTAATGGCTGATTACCTTTACATGATGGAGACGCGCCTGTCTCCCGAGCAGCAGCGGGGAGTGGCGCTAGCGCAGGAATCGGCCCGTGCTCATGGTCTGAACATTTATTTGAGTGGTGGCACTATCCGCGACATTATCAGCGGATTTCCCATCCGCGATCTCGACCTCACAGTCGAAGGCAATCCCGGCAAGCTGCAGCGCGATTTGGAAAAGGCGGGCGCCGAGCTTGACGGCTTCGACGAAGACTATGGCGAGCTGAATTTTCAACTTCCCGGCAGAGTGCGCGGCAGCATCAACATGGCGCGCGTGGAGCGTTACGGCAAGCCCGGCAAGGCGCCTGAGATCTCGTCGGCCACCATCATGGAAGACCTGCGCCGCCGCGATTTTTCTGTGAATGCGATGGCCCTTTCGCTGAATCCGGGCTCGCGCGGCTTGCTGCTGGACCCGAGCAACGGAATCGCCGACGTTGAAGCGAAGCTCATCCGCATTCTGCACAACTACTCTTTCCTGGAAGACCCGTCGCGCCTGATTCGCGCCACGCGCTTCCTCGCCCGCTTCCACTGGACGCTCGAAGAGCGCACGCAGGCCCGCTACAACGCTGCAGTCGAGAACAAGTACATTGAACACATCCACGAGCGCGCCATCGGACAAGAGGCCGAGCAACTCGCCTATGAAGACGAACCGGTGCCTATCATGCGGGCGCTCGAAAAAGAGGGATGGCTCAAGGTTCTGCATCCGCACTGGAGCGTCGCCAAAGTTGATACTCAAGACTTGGCACAGCTTCTGAAGACCAAGCAGCAAATCACGGACCTTGGGTATCCGGCGAATGTCGCCGCCGCCGTCTTTTACTTTTTGACTGGACGAATGAGCGGCCGTGACGTGGCAGAAATTCAAAAGATCATTCCGCGAAAGCGGCTGGTGAAGGCCTGGCAGAACCTGGAAGGGAATGCCAAGGAGCTGGCGCGCAGGCTTACGAGCAAAGAGGCGGCAATCCCCTCGCGCACGTGGAATCTGCTGACGCAGAGCGCGCCTGAGAGCATCGTCTTTCTGGAAACAACTTCGCGGCAGCAGGGCGTGGTGCAGAAGATCAGGAATTATCTTGGCAAATGGCGGCAAGTGAAGCAGCGCTTCCCGCTGCCTGAAATGATTGAGCTGCGCATCACGCCGGAGCACGCGGAATACGCGAAGCTCGTGGACCAGATGTTTTTCCTGATGCTCGATGGCAAGCTGCGCAGCTCGACCGAGATCCAGAAATTCCTGAAGCCTTATGCGCCGCCGCCACCACCGCCGCCACCACCGCCGAAACGCGGACGCGCTAAGAAAGAAGAAGTGCCCGCGGAGGACGCAAAGGCGAAAAAAGGCGTTAAGGCGGCGGAGCCGCCAGCAGCAACGGCGGCCAAGCACGCTGAACCCGCGAAGAAGGAAACCAAAGCTGCTGAAAAAGCCAAGCCCGCGGCGAAGGCGCCGGCCAAAAAGCCTGCAAAAGCGAAGCCAGCGTCCAAAAAAGCCGCGAAAAAGGCACCTGCAAAGAAGAAGCGCCGCAAGTAGATTTCTGCCCACTTTTCCACAATTTCCGCAGACGGGAGCTGCGGGTCCGCCTTGCTGCACGCATTAAAATGGACTGAATGGCAGAGTTCGTTCACCTACATCTGCATACCGACTATTCGCTGCTCGACGGTGCTTGCGACGCAGAGAAGCTCGTGGAGCGCGCCAAGCAGCTGAAGATGCCGGCGGTAGCCGTCACCGATCACGGCAACATCTTCGGCGCGCCGCATTTCTTCCAGGCCGCAAAATCGGCGGATGTTAAACCCATCATCGGATGCGAACTCTACATCTGCAAAAAGGATGACCACCGAGCGGCGCCTGAGGGCGACACCTACAACCATCTTTGTGTCTTGGCCGAAAACGATGAAGGCTATCGCAATCTCATCAAGATCACCTCTGAAGCTTCGCTGCACGGTTTTTATTACAAGCCGCGCATCAGCAAGAAATTTTTGGCGGAGCATTCGCACGGATTGATTGGGCTTTCTGGTTGCCTTAAGGGCGAAGTCGCGGAGCGGTTGACGGAAGGGAACTATGCCGCCGCCAAAGAAAGCGCAGCATACTTCCGCGATGTCTTCGGTAAAGAGAATTTCTTCCTGGAAATTCAGGACCAGGGCTTGGAGATGGAGCATCGCATCCATCCTGACTTGTTCCGCTTGCAGAAAGAGACTGGCATTGCCATGGTTGCGACCAATGACAGCCACTATCTCTGCGAAGACGATGCGCAGGCCCACGACGTGCTCATCTGCGTGCAGACGGGAAAAACCGTCCAGGATGCAAACCGCCTGAAGTTTCACGGTAACCAGTTTTTCGTGAAGAGCGCCGACGAGATGGCGCGCGTCTTCAAAGACGCGCCTGACGTTCTCTCGCGCACCATGGCCATCGCTGAGCGCTGCAACGTACAGCTGGGTAAAGTAAAAAATCCATTTCCGCATTTCGCCGTTCCGTCCGGCTACACGCTCGACAGTTATTTCGAGCACGTGACACGAGAAGGCTTTGCGCAACGTCTGAATGTGCTGCGACAACTGGCTGGCGATGGCAAGCTACGGCACCCGCTCAGCGAATATGAGCAGCGGCTGGCACGCGAGATCGCCACCATTCAGCAGATGCGCTTCTCGGGATACTTCCTTATCGTTTGGGATTTCATCCGCTACGCGCGAGAAAAAGGAATTCCGGTTGGGCCGGGCCGCGGCTCGGCGGCGGGGTCGCTGGTTTCCTACTCGCTCTCGATCACCGACATTGATCCGCTGCAGAACGAATTGCTCTTTGAACGCTTTCTCAATCCAGAGCGCATTTCCATGCCCGACATTGACATTGATTTCTGCATGCTGCGCCGCGGCGAGGTGATTGATTACGTCACCGACAAGTATGGCCGCGAGCAGGTGGCGCAGATCATCACCTTCGGGACTATGGCGGCGAAGGCGGCGATCAAAGACGTTGGGCGCGCGATGGATGTGCCTTACACCGAAGTTGATCGCATCGCGAAGATGGTGCCCAACCAGCTCAACATCAAGCTGGAGCAGGCGCTGGAAGATTCTCCGCCACTGCAAGAGGCATACGAAAAAGAGCCGCAAGTGCGCGAACTGCTCGACACTGCGCTTAAGCTCGAAGGGTTAGTCCGCAACGCGGGAGTCCACGCCGCCGGCGTGGTCATTGCGCCCGAGCCGCTGATTAATCTCGTCCCGCTGCACCGCACCAAGAACGACGAAATCGTTACCGCCTACGACATGAAGGCCATCGAGAAGATGGGCCTTCTAAAGATGGATTTCCTCGGCCTGACCACGCTGACCATCATTACCGATGCGCTTCGGCTCATCGCGCAGCGCGAGGGCAAGGAACTCGACTTGAATTCCATTGCGCTGAACGATTCTGAGACCTACGAGAAGGTCTTCCACACCGGATTGACCTCAGGCATCTTCCAGTTTGAGTCGCACGGCATGCAGGACGTTCTGCGCCGCTACCAGCCCAACAGCCTCGAAGACCTCACCGCGCTGAACGCGCTGTATCGGCCTGGGCCGATTCAGGGCGGGATGATTGACGACTTCATTGACCGTAAGCATGGGCGCAAGCAGGTGGATTACGAGCTTCCGCAGCTGGAAGAAATTCTGCGTGAGACGCTGGGCGTCATCGTTTACCAGGAACAGGTGATGCAGATCGCCAACCGGCTTGCAGGATACTCCATGGGCGAGGCCGATCTACTACGCCGCGCAATGGGAAAGAAGATCGCAGAAGAGATGGCCGCGCAGCGCGAACGCTTCGTGAAAGGCTCGCTGGAGGGCGGCTTCCCGGAAAAAAAGGTCACGCACATCTTCGACCTCATGGAACAGTTCGCAGGGTACGGCTTCAACAAGTCGCACTCGGCGGCCTACGCTCTTCTCGCCTACCAGACGGCATGGCTGAAGACGCATTATCCGGTGGAGTTCATGGCGGCGCTTCTGACTTCGCAAACCGGCAACACCGACCAGGTTGTGAAGTACATCAACGAATGCCGCGAAATTAAGATCGCGGTCGAGCCGCCTGACATTAACGTGAGCGACGCCAATTTCACGCCACACGGCGAGGCCATTCGCTTCGGTCTGGCCGCGGTCAAGAACGTTGGGCGAACGGCGATTGATTCGATTCTTGCGGCCCGCAAAGCGGCCGGCAGATTCACAGATCTATTCGAGTTCTGCGAAAAGATTGATCTGCGGCTGCTGAACAAGCGTGTACTTGAGTCGCTCATCAAGAGTGGCGCCATGGATTCCTTCGGCACTCGCTCGCAACTGATGACCGCCCTCGATAAGGCGATTGAGCGGGCGCAGAAGAAGCAGCGCGACATTGAGAGTGGCCAGCATGGCCTTTTCGGAGTCTTCGAGGAAACAGCTCACAAGAATGGCAACGAACTGCCCAGCGTCGCTGAGTGGGATGAGCACACGCGTCTTGCCAACGAAAAGGAAGTTCTAGGCTTCTTCATCACCGGGCATCCACTGGAGAAATACAAATCGAAGCTGGAAGAATTTGGCGCGCTTGATACCGCAGCCATTGGCGCCATGCAGAATTCAACCGGCAAAGACGAGCTCTTTGGGGCGGGAATTATCACCAACGTCAGGGCCCTGAAGGGAAAG
>JADMIO010970592.1_pt1 | contig 16680 bp, 9 predicted proteins | sample 8958161 | NCBI WGS metagenome assembly JADMIO01 (sample SAMN16585339, study PRJNA669376) | soil metagenome | isolation source: Crop rotation soil | place: USA: Cullars Rotation, Alabama | collected 2011
TCTTTGCATTCGCATTCTTTTGCCTTATGTTGTTTTGCACCACACAAACAAGACACTGGCTAATGATATGCCTGGTTATTATGGTCATGTAAATGATATTGACATCTGGCTTATCCGTGGTGCATATCAAATAAATAATATCTATATCAACAAGCTGGATTCGAACACTCAAAAACAGACTCCGTTTTTTAAATGCAACGTAATTGATCTATCTGTTGAATGGAGGGCATTACTCCATGGATCAGTTGTTGGAGAACTTGAATTTCGTCAACCATGGTTGCTCTTTACAAAGGATAAAACCGACCCTGAAAAAGTAAAGGAAGATACTTCAGATTTTCGAGTTGTATTAAAGAAGCTGATGCCTCTAAAAATAAACCGCTTTGAAGTTACCAATGGCTTTATTGAGTATGCCGATCCGGTTGCTAGTCCTCCGGTTGACTTGGTGATGACGGATACATACATTCTTGCTCAAAATTTAAAAAACAGCTATAAGGTTGGAGAGACACTGCCTGCCACAGTTAAAGCCTCTGCCGGACTATACGAAGGTACGGTGGACTTTAATATGCGAACTAATCCATTAGCAGACAGGCCAACATTCGAGCTAGATGCAGAGCTAAAAAATACAAACCTTGTAAAAATGAATCCGTTCTTTCAAGCTTACGGCGGCTTCGATGTCGAAAGAGGACGGTTTGGTTTATATACCGGAATGGCTGCTTACCAGGGAAAATTTAAAGGGTATGTCAAACCGATCATTAAAGATCTGAAAGTGCTTGGTCCTGAAGACCGTCATAACAGCATTTTACAGAAAGCGTGGGAAGCTTTGGTAGGAGCAGTTGCTATGGTTTTTAAAAATCAGCCAAAAGATCAGGTAGCAACCAAAGTTCCGATCCAGGGGGATTTTAATAATCCCAGCACGGATTTCTTAACTGCGATTTTAATGGTTTTAAGTAATGCTTTTATTCATGCTTTAATGCCCTCAATTGATAATGAAATTAGCCTGCAATCAGTAGCTCAGGCACCGGAAAAGAAAGGTTTCTTCGAAAAGGTAAAGGAAACGTTTTCAGGGAATAAGGAGGATAAGGCAGATAAAAATAAACGTAGCACTAAGGATGAGAAGAAGAAGCCTAAAAACCAGGACAACTCAACAGTTAAAAAATAACTGTAGAGATAAATTCAATTCTTCTTAACCAGTTGGCAATCAATTCCCCTTTCTCCACGCAGATTCTGCATATACCGCTGCACTTCGGAAATGGCACATTTTTAAGTATGTATATACTGTGTTCTTTTCCATTTTTGTATAAAAACATTGACAATGATTAGTCATTTCGGCAACAGCGGAGACGGCTATGAATTGTCGAGTGGCTGATGTTCACAAAAACATCAGCCATTTTTTTACTTATGGTTGATTAGTTATTAGTTGTAAAGATTATAATCGTTTACAACTAATAATTAATCTTCCATTAATCTTTATGAAAAGGAGAGTTTCTTTCAAATTAAGCAAGTACAGCTTTAAAGAATCATTGAAATACAGTTTAATCGCAGCTGGAATATATGCAGCTTTGTTCCTCCTGGCTAAAATCTTTGGAATGGAGCGAGCAGTTGACATTCATTATCTCAACTATGCCATTGCCTTTGCGGTTGCCTACCAGGTAGTAAAAAAGGTTTTTGAATCAAACCAAAATGATATTGAATACTACAATACTTTTATGATTGGGATGACAACGGTAATATTTGCGCAGCTCTGGTTTGCCATCTTCTTTTATAGTTACTTGTTGTTTGATTATCCAATGGTTGCTTACCTTCATTCAATCACACCACATAATATAATAGTGCCCCGCCTTAGTATTGCTGTGATACTTTTCTCCGAAGGTTTTGGACTTAGTCCTATCATATCTCTGGCACTCACTGAGTTTTTTAAATGGCGTCAATCTGTCTGGGGATTAAGACCAAGGGACACACATTAGTTTTTTAATAATGAATAGCACAAGAATCTGTAAAATGAAAACCAAAAACTTCCTTGCATTTGTATCTCTAATTTGTTATTTCTTATTCATTATGAATGCATCTGCACAGGTTAATAATCCTGCGAATCCTACACCGCATCCTTATCCAACTTCCACTCCGTATCCTGTACCCAATACACCCAATTCGGCGCCACCGCCAGTGCCTACTCCACCTCCTGTGGCAACTACCCCTTCACCAATTACAACACCCAATAGGTTGCCTGCTCCGAATAATCCAAGCGCTGAACCTAACCCCGCCTTCCCTGAAACACCCGATACTATTATTTTAGCTCCTCCGCCCCTAAAGCAGGAAATCGACTTTAATAAGCCTGATACTAATCAATTGAATCCCCGTAAAAAGAATTAAGTTTTTTAATTGCTTAAAAAAATTTAGTGGCTAAATACAAGTTTGTAGTAACAGAAGTTTAACTTTAGCTTAAAGCCAGCTTAACCAAATTTAAACTTCCTTCGCAGCAAAGAACCATCTCGTGGCTTATCTCTACTCCATATTTCGTTTTTCTATACTCTGCTTCTTCCTGCTTTTCACCGCTTCTTCTTCCTTCGCGCAGTCGGCTACCGTTTCAGGAAAAATAACTGACGAAAATAATGAACCGCTCACAGGCGTAGTAGCAGAACTCCGTAATTCAAAAGATTCCTCCCTCGCTAAAGTAAACGTGGCAGATGCAAAAGGCCTGTTCTCCTTTGTAAATTTAAAAGCAGGCAGCTATTTTCTGAAAACTTCATTGCTTGGATATACACCGTGGCGTAGCGAAGTCTTTTCTCTTGATGGCAATTCAGCTAAGGAATTGCCGGATATTAAAATGTCAACCTCTGCCGTGGCTTTAAAGCAGGCCGAGGTAACTGCCATTAGGCCCCTGGTTGAAGTGCATGCTGATAAAACGGTGTTTAATGTAGAGAACAGTATTAACTCCACAGGCAGCACTGCATATGAACTTCTGCAAAAAGCACCGGGAGTGGTAGTAGACAATAACGATAATATCTTACTGAAAGGCCGTGGCGGCGTGCTGGTACAGATTGATGGAAAAAACACACGCCTGTCTGAACAGGAGCTTGCCGACTATTTAAAATCCATTCAAAGCACGGACGTAGAATCTATTGAGATTATTTCGAATCCCTCATCCAAATATGATGCTGAAGGAACTGCCGGTATTATTAACATTAAGCTGAAAAAAAATAAAAGCTTCGGAACCAGTGGGTCGGTTACCCTGGGTTATGCTATTGGTAAATATTCAAAATACAACACAGCCCTTTCGGTGAATAGTCGCTCGAAGAAATTTAATTTCTTCAGTACCTATAGCAACAACTGGGGCGACCGTCAAAATGAATTTTACCTGGACAGGCAACAGCGACCATATATTTTCAATCAGTCTTCTATCTTTCGTCGATGGGGCCTGGGCCATAACTATAAGGCCGGTGTAGATTACACCTTGAATAAAAAGAATACGGTTGGTGTGATTGTAAACGGCAACTATAATAATATACATGGCAGCAACACCAGCAGGAATGTTATTCATAATTTTAACACCGAACTTACCGACAGTATTCTGAAATCAGACCAGACCATCAGGAACAAGGCAAACAATATTAACCTGAATTTGAACCACCACTATATAGATACTTCCGGGCATGACCTGACAACTGATTTTGATTTTGGTCATTATGACAGCGACCGTAATAACTACCAGCCCAACATATATACCACACCGGATTATCAAACTGTACTGTCTTCAAATTTCTATCGCTTAATAACACTTACTAAGATTAACATCTACACTTTGAAGTCTGATTATTCTCAAAAGTTTCTAAAAGGTAAACTTGGCGCAGGCTACAAACTTTCATTTGTGAAGACGGACAATACATTTAATTTCTTCGACATATTGAATAATGTTGAAAGTATTGATAACACACGAAGCAATCATTTTACCTATACTGAAAATGTATATGCATTGTATTTAAACTATCAGCGCACCTTCAATAAAGTTGATGTGCAGGCCGGAGTGCGTATGGAAAATACAGACAGCGAAGGTGATTTGAAAAGCGCTGCAGACAGCACCCAGGATAAAAATGTAAAAAGAAACTATGTTGATTTCTTTCCAAGTGCAGGCATTACTTATAATCTGAATAAGAACAACGCGCTGGCATTGGTTTACAGCATGCGTATTGAAAGACCTAACTACCAGGAGCTAAATCCATTTGAATATAAACTAGACGAACTCAATTTTCGTAAAGGAAATCCATTCTTAAATCCGCAGTATTCCAATAAGGTAGAACTATCACATACTTACAAATCTACCATTACAACCAGTGCAAGTTATAGCAGCACTCGCGATTTTTTTGCGCAGATTACGGATACTATTTCAGGCGGAAGGAGCTACATCACAACCCGCAACCTTGCTACGGAAGATGTGCTTAGCTTAAACCTTAGCGGCTCATTGCAACCAACTAAATGGTTTAGCCTGTACCTTAATGCCGGTCTCTCAAATCAAATATACAATGCTGATTTTGGTGGCAATAAAACCATTGATGCAACGGTTACAAGCTTTAATCTATACGGTCAAAATACGCTGAAACTCTCTCCTGACTTTTCTTTTGAAATTTCGGGCTGGTATAATTCAGGTGGAGTATGGGGTGGCTCCTTTGTTACTGAGCCGCAGGGTGCATTGGACTTAGGTCTCCAGAAAAAGTTGTTCCATGACCAGGCAACGTTGAAGCTTACTTATACTGATTTGTTTAATACTGCTCCCTGGGATAGTCACAATGTGTACGCAGGTATAGTAGCTCGTGCCCATGGCAACTGGGAAAGCCAGCAGTTTCGGGCCTCCCTCACCTGGCGGTTTGGCAACAAACAGATGAGAGCTTCCCGCCAGCGTACGACAGGCAGTGAGTCCGAACAAAAAAGAATTGGCGGTGGCGATTAAATTACATTAATTGCTACGTGCTCTCTTTTCAGTAGAGGCCTACAGTTGTGAATTTTTAATAAATTCAACAATTACGATGAGTAACAGGAACGAAACGTCGCGTACCAAGTGGAATACAATGCTGAACAAGTCAAAAACGTGTCTTGACAGGTTGAATACTTCACTTGACAACATGCTGTTGCCTGTTGACAATAGCTTTGCAGACTATTGACAGCATGTTTGTTGTGTATTGACAACTGACTTGTTGTGTATTGACGACATGCTTGTTGGCTATAGACAAGTTAATTTACAGACGCCTCACTAAAAAAACGCCAATTAACTTTTAAAAACAGACATCAAATAGACATTTTCTTACTACAGGCTGCACTTTCTTTTACCTAAGTAGATTTAATCCTTCGCCAAATTCAACCAATCTTGTACCAGCATTTAGCTTAATTACAACAACCAGTTATTTTATGCTTTGAATATGTATTAATAGTGCATTGACTTAAAGTAATCCGGCAACAGAATATCATAATCGTACATCAATCCTTCTTATATCTGCAACAATACTTTCTATTCTTATCACAAATATTGCCTATCACATATCATATCTTTAAAAATTGGCGAAGGATTTAAATCAGATTGCGTACTGATTTTGGTATGTCGTCTAATCAGTTCTCTAACTTTTTAAAAAGAAATTCTTTTGTAGCCTGAATATCTTCAAAAAGAATTCTGTCCTTTTTTACAAATGGAACTTTTTTGCGATAGTCAGTAATGAAAGATTCAATTGTAGTTGAAGTTTTAGAAGGTTTTCTGAATTCCAATGCCTGTGCAGCGCTCATAAATTCAATAGCTAAAATCGTTTTCAGGTTTTCTTTCACTTTATAAGCTTTAGTTGCTGCATTTGCCCCCATGCTTACATGATCTTCTTGTCCGTTTGATGAAACAATGGAATCCACGGAAGAAGGAGTGCATAGTTGTTTGTTTTGACTTACGATAGAAGCCGCAGTATATTGGGGAATCATAAAGCCGCTGTTCAGTCCGGGGTCTGCAACCAGAAACGGCGGCAGGCCACGCTGACCTGAAACCAAGAGGAATGTTCTTCTTTCAGAAATGCTACCCAGCTCGGCTAAGGCAATAGCCAGGAAGTCAAGCGCTAGTGCAAGAGGTTGCCCATGAAAATTACCACCGCTTAGTATTTTATCTTCTTCAGGAAAAATAATTGGATTATCCGTCACTGAATTTATTTCAGTCTGAATAACCATGCCGGTATAATTAATTGCATCGCGCGAAGCGCCATGAACCTGTGGCATGCAACGGAAAGAATAAGGATCCTGCACATGCTCTTTCCTGCGCTTTGACATTGCACTACCTTGTAATAATTTTCTGATATGCTGCGCAGACTGCAGTTGTCCACTATGTGGTCTGGCATTGTGAATCAAAGCATCAAAAGGTTCCGGACGGCAATCAAAAGCTTCAAGCGAGGCAGCACCAATCCAATCAGCGAGTGCTGCAATTTTGTTTGCTTCAAGAATTAAATGCACACCATAAGCAGACATGAATTGAGTTCCGTTAAGCAACGCAAGTCCTTCTTTAGACTTTAACCGTAATGGTTGCCACCCAAACTTTTTCAAAACATTTTTTGCTGCAGTCTTACCTGAAGTAGTATGAACTTCTCCTTCACCAATCAATGGCAAGCTGAGATGAGCCAACGGAGCAAGATCTCCTGATGCACCAAGTGAACCTTGCTGATATACTACAGGCAGTATGTCACTATTATAAAAGTCTGTTAAGCGTTGTGTTGTCTCTATCTGAACTCCTGAATTGCCGTGGCTAAGCCCCTGGATTTTTAGCAACAGCATCAGCCTTACAATTTCCTTAGGAACTTCTTCGCCAGTTCCACAGGCATGAGACATGACCAGGTTGCGTTGCAACGTTTCTAAATCAGCAGCGGAAACAGACTTGTTATAAAGAGCGCCAAAGCCTGTATTGATACCATAAATCGGGGAATCTATCTTTATTAATTTACCGTCAAGATATTTTCTGCCTGTTGATATTTTTTTCTTGACTTCTTCAGATAACTTTAGTGTTAATTTTTCTGAAAGTATCTTTTCAATTGTATCAAAGTTAAGTTCGCTGCTTGTTACCTGGTGAATAGACATAAAGAAAAACTATTTTAGTATATGTAACAATTCATCCATTGATACTTTGCTTTGTACGCCGCTACTCATGTTCTTTATTGTAACTTTTTCGGTCTTTATTTCTTCAGAGCCTATCAATGCCACATAAGGAATCTTCTTTGCATCAGCATAGCTCAATTGCTTTTTCATCTTCGCAGCATCAGGATAAAGCTCTGTATTAATCCCATCATCACGCAGCCGTTTCACCAGTTTCATACAATGCTTTGCCTCTTCTTCTCCGAAGTTGACAAAAAGAATTTTAGTTGAAACATTACTGAAATCCGGGAAGCCACCAACTTCTTCAAGCACATCATAAATGCGGTCTGCGCCAAAAGAAATTCCTACTCCGCTTACGTTAGGTAAGCCGAAGATTCCGGTTAAATCGTCATAGCGGCCACCGCCACAAATGCTACTGGTGAACTTTGAGCGTGCATCATTTACTTTTACTTCTATAATTATTCCAGTATAATAATTTAAACCGCGAGCAAGAGTAATATCAAGTTGAAGATTGGATTTTATCTGCTGATTTGAAAAGTAAGATAATGTCTCTTCTATTTCTTCAATTCCTTTCATCCCAACTTCAGATGATAATAGAAACTCTTTTAGCGGGTTAATTTTATCCGCGCTTTGTTGCAATTCAATAAGCCAGCTTACCTTTTCTAATGATTTCTCATCAAGTCCTTTTGTTCTTAATTCTTCAAGGACTTTGTCCGCACCTATCTTATCCAGTTTATCAATAGCAACCGTGATGTCAACTATTTTTTCTTGTTCTCCGATTACTTCTGCAATACCGCTTAATATTTTCCTGTTATTAATCTTTACAGTTACATCAATTTTAAGTGTACTGAACACATCATCTATAATTTGTATCAGCTCCACTTCATTCAAAAGCGAATTGCTGCCTACTATATCAGCATCACATTGGTAAAACTCTCTGTATCTTCCTTTCTGCGGCCTGTCAGCTCTCCACACAGGTTGCACCTGGAATCTTTTGAAAGGAAAAGTGATTTCGTTTTGATGCTGGACAACATAGCGTGCAAATGGAACAGTTAAATCATAACGTAATCCTTTTTCGGTTATGTCTGCATTCTTTATTTCAGATTGATTCTTTATTGTCTCTAAAACAGGACCTGAGTTTAAAATCCTAAACAGTAGTTTATCACCCTCTTCCCCATATTTTCCTTCCAGTGTAGAAAGGTTCTCCATCGCCGGCGTTTCAATCTGCTCAAAGCCATAGCGCAGGTAAATATTCTTAATCACATCAAAGATGTAATTACGCCTCATCATTTCAAGAGGAGAAAAGTCGCGGGTGCCTTTGGGAATGCTCGGTTTCAAAAATTATAAAGGATTACTTGCCAGTATTATCTATGAAGTGCAAAGTAAAAAGAATGATTCTAGCAATCTATATGAAGAGAAAAATTTATAACTATTTCATGCGCCGGTAAATTTCAGACCACGCATTTACTTTTTCAAAACGTGTAATTAGCTTGGCTTTCCCGGAGTTTTTCAGCAATTCATAATTTTCTTTGTCCTCAACATTCGAAAAGATATAATACTCCGTGCTGTCACTCATACTGCCGGTAACGTTTTGAAATTTTTTATCTGCAGAAAGATATCCGCAATATGGGTTTTTAAGATTGCCTTCCATAAGAAAATAGGCATAGATGTTTTTGTCTTGCAAATCATGCTTTATACAATAATCTACAGTTTGTTGATGAACGTTTACAACATCCGTGTAGCCGAGATTGTGATCAGATCCAGTGTGTATGTTTAGTTGCCTTACTTGCAGCAAAAAGATTACAACCATCGTCACTGGCAATGTCCATTTATAGTCAAACGCAGTATTGATACAAAAAGAAAAAAGCAGAACAAGTATCGGCATTTCTGCAAGCATATACCTGTTTGAAAAGAAGTTTAGCGAACTAAAAATAAGATATGCTGCAGCATACAAAAGCATGATAAACACAGGCGCTTTGAATTCTTTTTCAACCGGCTTTTTTCGAATTATAATTATAGCAACAGCAATAAGAGCTGAAAAGAAAAGAAGATTGCGCCCCTGGTATATAAACGTGTAGGCAAAATAATTTTCAAGCCGCTCATAAAAATCGGAGAAATTAAAAGAGATGTATGAAAGATGAACAGGGTAGAAGTACCATCCATTCGTTATTCTTTGGATGAAAAGAAATGCTACGAATGGTAAAAGTGGTAAGGAAATAAAGGCCGTCTTCTTAAAAAAGTTTTTCCATTTCTCATGTTCATTTGATTGTAACCCTTTAATAAGCGTCCATAAAAGCAAAGTCGCAATTACTACGATTCCTGTTTCCTTCGTCAGCACTGCAATGGAAGCTGATAATAAATAAGCAACCTGCTTTTTTCTTAAAAAGAAATAAATAGAAATGAATGAAAGCAGTGCAAGTAACACTTCCGGAAGAAGCAACCCGCTTTGAGCAACAAACAGCGGCTGAAATAAAAGAGCAAACGACGCAATGAAGCCAATCTTTTCACTTCTGAAAATTACTTTTCCAAAATAAAAAGTTGCAATGACCAGGAGAATTGAAATAATCAGCGGCAGAATGTGACTTGCAACCATTGATGTCCCAAATATTTTCATCCATGCTGCGCCGATAAAATAAAAGAATAGAGGATGCCCGCGGGAGAAGTAAGGTGGCAATGCATCCGGCATCAGGCTTAGCCCTTTTGCTTCCATAAAGCGGATGGCAGTGCCATACGACCATGCTTCATCCCAATAATAAGGAAGTGCTAAGTGCGGGATTTTATAAACCACCAATGCAACAAGTAAAGCGATTAATCCTAAAGGATACGCTATACTGTTTGGTGATTTCAAAAAAGTTTACGGTGTAGGAAATTATCTTACTAAGTGCCTGTACTTAACCCTATGCGGCGTCACATCTCCCAGTCGCTGCTTTTTATTCTCTTCATATTCCTGGAAGTTACCTTCGAAATAATAAACCTGTGAATCGCCTTCAAAGGCAAGGATGTGAGTAGCTACGCGATCGAGGAACCAGCGGTCGTGGCTGATGATAACTGCGCAACCTGCAAAGTTTTCAATCGCTTCTTCTAAGGCACGCAGTGTGTTTACATCAATATCATTAGTCGGTTCATCAAGCAGAATGACGTTGGCGCCTTCTCTCAAAGCAATGGCCAGGTGCACGCGGTTTCTTTCTCCGCCTGAAAGCACATCAAGCTTTTTGCTTTGATCTGTTCCGCTGAAATTAAATTTAGAAACATAGGCGCGGGAGTTCATCTGCTTGCCGCCTGCAAGCATCGTGTCAGTGCCGCCTGAAATAATTTCATACACCGTTTTGCCCGGCACTAAATCATCATGCGACTGATCAACATAAGCAACCTTAACTGTTTCTCCTATCTTAATATCGCCGCTGTCAGGCGTTTCTTTTCCAAGGATAATCTTAAAAAGAGTAGTCTTCCCAACGCCGTTAGGACCTATCACTCCAACAATGCCGTTAGGAGGCAGCGTGAAAGTCAGGTTTTCAAACAGCACTTTATCGCCGTATGATTTCGAAATATTATTTGCCTCAATAACCACACTTCCCAGACGCGGCCCAGGCGGAATAAACAGCTCAAGCTTTTCTTCTTTCTCTTTCACCTCTTCATTCAATAGCCTGTCGTAAGAAGCAAGTCGGGCTTTCTGTTTCACATTTCTTCCCTTCGGCGAAGTGCGCACCCATTCCAGCTCACGCTTCAAAATTCGCTGGCGCTTGCTTTCTGTTTTTTCTTCCTGCTCCAGGCGATTTGATTTTTGCTCCAGCCACGATGAATAATTTCCTTTCCACGGAATGCCTTCGCCACGGTCTAGCTCAAGAATCCAGCCTGCTACATTGTCGAGGAAGTAACGGTCGTGAGTCACTGCAATAACAGTTCCTGCATACTTCTGCAAATGCTGCTCAAGCCACAGCACCGATTCAGCATCTAAATGGTTGGTCGGTTCATCGAGCAACAAAATATCCGGCTCCTGCAACAGCAATCTGCAAAGCGCCAGCCGCCTGCGCTCACCTCCTGAAAGATTAGTAACCGGCGAATCACCGTCAGGGCAACGAAGCGCATCCATCGCCACTTCAATTTTATTATCAAGCTCCCAGCCATGCGCCGCTTCAATGGCATCCTGAACACGCGCCTGCCGTTCGATGAGCTTGTTCATCGCATCATCGTCCATCGGATCGGCAAACTTGTTATTGATTTCTTCAAATTCTTTCAGCAGGTCAACCACTTTCTGGCAACCTTCCATTACAATCTCTTTCGCCGTTTTAGTCGGATCAAGTTCAGGCTCCTGCGAAAGGTAACCTACTGTATAGCCGGGAGAAAAAACTACCTCCCCCTGGTAAGACTTGTCAAGGCCTGCAATGATGCGAAGCAGGCTTGACTTACCGGCGCCGTTCAGTCCCAGAATGCCTATCTTAGCTCCATAATAAAAAGAAAGATAAATGTTCTTTAAAACTTGTTTGCTCGGAGGGTAAATTTTATTTACTCCGACCATTGAAAAAATGATTTTCTTATCGTCAGCCATTTAAGAAATTATAAGTTATGAGTTATGAGTTAGAAGTTACCAGTACCGAATTTCTTCGGCTCATAACTTCTAACTCATAATTCATAACTGCTTTAAAAAGGGTTGCAAATGTCGTAAAAATGTAGGAAGGTGCCGGGTGTGTTTTTAGTGGATTTAGAGAATTAATTAGATTTGAATAATCTATAGTTAAGGGCAGTCGGGAAAAGTGTGAAATTGAAGAAACTGAATTATTTGATTAATAAAAAATAAAAGTGCGAAATTCTGCAAAAAATGAGCATTTTATAAATTCTGAAGCTAGCTTTTCAAATTGTGAAGCTAGCTTTTCATTTTGTAACGCTAGCTTTTCAAGTCGTGAAGCTAGCTTTGCAAGTTGTGACGCTAGCTTTTCAAGTTCAGAAGCTAGCTTCACAAGTTCCGAAGCTAGCTTTGCAACTCTCAAAATGTCTTCAAAAAGAGGTGTGAATCTTTCAACCTAATGTTAATAAATTAGTTTTCTGCCTGAAGTCGGGTTGATTTTTCGCTGCAACTTCAAGCGGATATTTATAGTAAGAGATACTTTAATACACTTATATGTAATGAAATTAAAAAAATCCTTTTGCATGGTAGTTTTATCTGTTTGTAGCCTCCTATTACATGCACAAACGCAATCAGACATTGTAAAATATTCAAAGATGAATATTTCTTTGCAAAAATTGGTGAGGGAGATGTCAGCATTGAATACGCAGGCCCCCAATGTTTCTACCTTAATAAGTGTTTTGGTGAAGGGAGATATGGATGAAATAAAAACTAAAACTGCAGCGGCCGGAGGACGATTTTTATTTGCTGCAAAAGGCGTTGCTTCCATTCAGTTGCCGCTGGGTAAGGTGATGGAGTTGGCAGAGATGCCTTCTGTAAGCCGAATAGAAAATAGCGATTCAAAATTAATGGTATTGAATGACGCCGCTACCACCAACAATAATGTTGACTTTGTTCATCGCGGTGTAGGCCTTCCCCAGGGCTATGACGGTAAAGGTGTTGTGGTGGGTATCATTGATGAAGGCATTGACTGGCGCCATCCTGATTTTAGGAATCTAGATGGAACAACGCGAATAAAATATTTATGGGACCAGGGAATTTATACGCTTGACACAAACGTAATGCCTCATCCATATAATTATGGAATGGAATATGTCGGCAGCCAGATTGATACATCCACTTTGCATAAGGACACTGACGGGCATGGCACACACGTGGCAGGAATTGCCTGCGGCAACGGGCAGGCATTGATGAATTACTACGGCATGGCACCGGCTTCTGATATTATTGTGGTGAAGATGGATTTATCAGGTACGACCAATACGTTTTTAAATTCTCTTGCAGATGCAGTAAAATATATTTTTGATAAAGCGGATTCGCTGAATGAGCCCGCTGTAGTGAATATAAGCCTGGGAACTTATTTTGGATCTCATGATGGAAAGGATGCACAATCGCAGGTGATTGGAAATCTTGTTGAAGAACATCCCGGCAGAGTAGTAGTAGCTGCTGCAGGCAATGCAGGCTATGCTACCATTCATATGGGATATAGTGCCACCACAGATACGGCGTTCACCTGGTTTCAATCAGCCGTTGATGGTGCGGGAAATCCCAAAAGTATTTACCTGGATATGTGGGGCAATACGGGTGACTTTGACAATGTGCAGATGGCGATAGGTATTGATGAAGTTATAAGAACATCTTCGGGTGTAAAATATCGCTACAGGGGCTCTATGCCTTTTAAAAATGTAACGACGTTGTTGCAAAGTTCGGCCAATCATATTATTAAGAACTCAAGCAACCAGCGATTGGCCATTGTGGCTCACCAGGTGCAGATTGTGAATGGAAGTTATGAAGTGGAACTTTCTATTAAACCTGACTCGGCCAGCAGTATTAATGGTAATGATACTTCCGCCTACCGCTATCGCCTGATGGCAACGGGAAGTGGCCGCCTTGATGTCTGGAGCTTTGATATGGTATCTGACGGGCTGCCGGATGCAATAGCTTTTCCTCCGATAGCTTTTTATAAAAAGCCTGATTCGTGGGAGAACATGGTAAGTAGTTTTCAGTGTAATGACAATGTGATTACAGTTGGCAGTTATGATAACCGCCGCAACTATACCAATGCGAACTTTGCCCAGACTTTTGATACATTGTATTCACCATTCTCACGTATTTATCCGGGTGCTTTATCGGGCTTTTCGAGTCATGGCCCTACCCGAGATGGCCGAACCAAGCCTGATGTAACAGCTCCGGGCGGCTGGGTGCTTTCTGCAGGACCGGATTATGTGTTGAACTCATTGCTTGCAATAGGCCCTGAGAAAGTCGCTGCCGGAAGAATGCATTTTCGTAACAGCGGTACCTCTATGGCTTCGCCAATGGTGGCAGGTATTTGCGCGTTGTATCTTCAGAAAAACCCAACGGCAACATGGCTTGAAGTTAAGAATGCATTGATAAACTGTACCAATAAAGACAGTTACAAAATGCTTACCGGCTGCGCAATTGGAATCAACGAAGCTAACAGCGAGTATATTGAGTTGCGGGCTTATCCAAATCCTTTTAATGACTACACAATGATTGCTTATGATTTATCAGCTCTGTCAAAAATCAATAAGGCTGAAGTAAGAATTGTAGATGCTGTTGGCAAAGTTGTAAAGTCAATTGCAGTGAATGACCGCAATAATACAATTAAGGTTGATAAGGGGGAGTTAAAAAGCGGAGTTTATTTTTATTCGCTTTTAGTTGACGGAAAGTCTTCAAAGACTAACAAGCTAATTGTAATGTAAATGAAGTTAAACTTTCAAATTAGATTTTATTCCTTCTTTTTCAAATTCCTTTTGAATCCTGTTATAAGCTTCTTCCACGTTTAACTCCCCGATTGAACTTATTTTACTGCACATCTCCATCAACACTCTATCCTGTATTTGCCCACGTTGCTTAGCGACAGAGTAGGGAAGGAGATGAAAAGAAACCATTGAGTATTTTGAAATGTAGCTCTCAGGATATCGCTGTTCAAGCAACACGTCTGCTTTCTTTTTCAAAATAAAATCTTTGTGTGCAACTAGGTCGCGCATTTCTACAAAGTTCTCTATGGCAAGATCAGCAATAGCATCAGCATCTTCTTTTCGCATGTTGCTAAATTCTGTAAATACTGTCTTCCAGTCAGGACGATATTGATTAATTAATTCATTAAAATAGTAGCAGTCTTCAAAGCAGCAGTTCATTCCTTGTCCAAAGAATGGAACAATAGCATGTGCTGCATCTCCCATTAATAATGCTTTGCCATCAATGTTCCATGGAGAGCACTTAACGGTGAGTAACCTTCCTGTTGGGTTGTGAAAAAAATCTTCAAGAAGAGTCGGCATTAAAAGGATTGCATCAGGAAAAACATTTTTAAAAAAGTTGCTTACAGCTTCTTTAGAATTTAAATTGCCAAAATTGTATTCACCTTTTTTGTTAGAAAGAAATAATGTGCAGGTGTAATCGCCTTCTGCATTGGGCAGAGCAATCATCATGAACGAACCGCGAGGCCAGATGTGGAGTGCATTTTTCTCCATTTGAAAGCCATTACCCTTGCTGTCTGCAGGAATACTCAATTCTTTATATCCATAATCCTCATAAGCCTGGGAGAAATTAAAAAAGCCCGTTTTTAAAAATTCCATTCTAATTGCAGATGCGGAACCATCGGTACCTATAACAGTATCGGCTTTGACTGAATAGATTTTCTGTGAAACAAAATCTTCAAAAAAAACTTCTCCTGATTCAAGGTTCATTCCTGTACAACGCCGATTGAAATAAATCTTTACACTTGGAAATTTTTCAGCTTCATCCATTAAGATAACATTCAACTCTCTTCGTGAAATAGAATTGATGTATTCATTTTCATTTTTTCCATAAGGCTGAAAATTTAATTCTCCTGTTTCAGAATGGATCATGCGCCCTTTCATAGGAATCGCATTGCTTAAAACTTTGGCATCCAAACCAACTTGCTTCAGCGCGTGGATACCTCTTGCTGAAAGTGCAAGATCAATTGACTTGCCGGCGCTGATGTTTGTCTTGCGCATGTCAGGCCTCCTCTCATAAAGATGAACTTCAAAGCCATGACGGGCAAGAAAAATGGAAAGAAGTGAGCCAGTCAAACCTGCACCGACTACGGTGATTCGTTGCTTCATACTAGTTCTCTAAACACTTTCACGAATTGAAAAACATCTGAATAAGAGTTATACAATGGAACAGGTGCAATGCGTATTACATCAGGTTCGCGCCAGTCACAGATAATTCCTTTTTCAAATAGCTTAGTATGAATTTCTTTGTAATTCGTTTTTATTCTTAGCGATAACTGCGCTCCTCTTTGCGTATTGTCTTTTGGCGTAATGATAGAAAAGTTGTCACTATCTGTTGCCAATAAAAGCTCTTCAAGATAGCCTGTTAGCTTTTTACTCTTGGTTGTTAATGCTTCCATTCCTGCCTCTTCAAATATCTGAAGAGAAGCCCGAAGACTTGCCATTGATAAAACCGGAGCATTACTCAACTGCCAGCCTTCAGCACCCGTGATTGGAATAAATTCATCAGGCATTTTAAAGCGGCTTTGTTTGTCATGCCCCCACCATCCGGCGAAGCGTGGTAAATTAAAATTCGTTGCATATCTTTCATGAACAAAGCAACATCCTACTCCTCCCGGTCCGCCGTTTAAATATTTGTAACTGCACCATACTGCGAAGTCAACATTCCAGTCATGTAGCTGTAGTTTAATATTTCCTGCTGCGTGCGCCATGTCAAAACCAACGACAATATTTTTTTTCTGCGCACATTCAGTAATTCGTTTTATGTCGAAGGCCTGACCTGTATAATAATTAACCCCACCAAGCATGAGAAGTGCAATCGAATTTCCTTCATGCTCTATCAACGCTTCAATGTCCTCTGTTCTTAAAGTATCTTCTCCTTCACGATGCTTAAGCTCAATCAGCGCATCTTCAACTTTAAATTTATGAAATTTTATCTGCGACTTCACAGCATATTGG
>JADMIO011460697.1_pt1 | contig 16677 bp, 13 predicted proteins | sample 8958161 | NCBI WGS metagenome assembly JADMIO01 (sample SAMN16585339, study PRJNA669376) | soil metagenome | isolation source: Crop rotation soil | place: USA: Cullars Rotation, Alabama | collected 2011
CGCGACAACTTGTCCACGTGGAATTCTAAGCTTAGGATCCCAATGTGCTGGAAAGGAGATGAGAGCGCCGCTCAAAGTATCTGCACGGAAATGGCGGCAAACCTGGTAATATGGCAACTAAGTATTTGAAAGGTGAATGCGCCCATTGTGGCGGGCATCTGGAGTTTCCGGCGGAAGCGGCGGGGATGACGGTGGAATGTCCGCATTGCGGGAAGCAGACTGAGTTGCTGCTGGTAGCGCCGAAGGATGAGGGCGGGATCCCCGCGCGGATGATCGTTTGGACGATTGTGGCGGTTCTAGTTTTGGGGGGCGGGTTGGGAGCAGCGATTTACGCGCTGAAACGCGCGCAGCGGTGGGCTGAGGGGAGGAGGCAGGCAGACGTGCCGATCCAAAACCCGAATGTGGTTGCGACGAACGCGGCGCGGGCGCCCACGACTCCTGATCCGATTGCGGAAGCGGGATTTCGAGTTTCCGAAATCAAGTTGGAGAAAGTGAATTCGGTCGTTCATGCGGTAGGCACACTTCAGAACGTAAGTACCAACACTCGGTATGGGGTTAGGATCGAATTGGATGTTCTCGATTCCGACGGGAACAAGATTGGCACCGCCGTCGATTCGAACAGAGACACTATAGATCCAAACGGCAGGTGGACCTTCCACGCTTTAGTGCTGGGGAAAAAGGCGGCAAGCGCAAAGGCGATAAGGATATCGGAACAACAATAGGGTAAAGCGTTGTTGGTTTTCCTGCATGGCGCCCCCAATGAGCCTGCATCAGGACAATTCACATGCCGCTCCTAACGGAGCTTAGAGGATTTTGAGGGTGTGCGTACTATAGACATGTCGCTCCTAGCGGAGCTTTGAAGCATTCCGGGAGCGGTCCTATCGGCTTGCCGCTCCGGGCTTAATGGAGCTTGGGCAGGCCGCGGTTACTGTGCGGGCCGCAGATCGAAGCAGCTCATTTCGGCGCTGTTTCTGAGCAGGAGTTTGCCTTCGGCGATGGCGGGGTGGTTCCAGGTTTTGCCGCGGATGGCTTGAAAGCGGGCGACTTCGTCGCGCCGGTCGGGGGTGGCGCGGACGAGGACCAGTTCGCCCTCGGCGCTGAGGATGATTAGATGGCCGTTGGCGAGAATGAGTTGGCCGTAGCCGTAGCGACCGTCTTTCCATTTGCGTTCGCCGGTGCTGGCATCGAGACAGGTTAAAATGTTTTCGTCGAGGCCGTAGATGTAACCCTGCCAGAATACGGAGCTGGTGAATTTGTTTTTGAGATTGCTGTTTTGCCAGAGGAGGCGCGCACTGAAGCCGTTGGTGGTTCGAGTCACTTCGTACGCGGCGCAACCGGTGAAGTAGCCTGCGGAGAGCATGAACCGGTTTGTGCCGAGCATGACCGGCTGCGCGATAGGGAGCTGGTTGGCTTTCACGCGCCACGGGCATTCCCATAACAATTTGCCGTTGCTCGGATCGAGACCGACGGTGCGTTGTTCGCAACAGACGATGACCTGGGATTCGCCGGCAAGTTGAGCGAGCGTCGGCGAAGCGTAACCGGTGGTGTCGTCGAGGGCGGACCAGAGGGTTTGCCCGGTTTGTTTGTCCAGGCAGAGGACGGAGTGCCCCTGGCCTGCAGAGGTCAGGACGATCAATTTTCGATCGATCACCAGGGGCGATGCGGCGACTCCGTAAGTTGGAACATCGCCGTGGTTCTCGGCGAGAACTTCGTGCGCCCACAAAGGTTTTCCAGTCGCTGCTTCCACACAGGAGAGCGTACCAAGCGCGCCCAGCGCGTACACTCTTCCTTCGCTGTACTGCGGGGTGGCGCGCGGCCCACCTTCGCTGTAGAAATCGCGGAAGTCGGCAGGCCAGGCATGGGCCCAAATCTCGTTGCCGGTTTGGAGATCGTAAGCGACGAGCGCTTCTTTATCGCGCCGCTGTTCGATGGTGAAGGTCATGCCGTCGGCAATGGCGAAGGAGCCGTAGCCACCGCCGATGGGCTGTTTCCAGAGGGGTGTTAAACCTTCTGGCGGCCAGTTTGTAGCGATTGGTTGCTCGTCGTAGCGTCCGTCGCGGTGGGGTCCGCGGAAGCCGGTCCAGAATGAAGAGTGCGCGGCAGGAGGGTTTGTGTCGGCCGCATGATGTGATTGGCGGCTGCGTTCAAGAGCGTCGAAATCGGGGCGGGTCTTTTGCCAGGTCAATCGGGGCGCATAGCCGCCGCGCCATTCGACTTGAAGGCCGGTGAAACGAATCAGGAGGAAGATGATTAGACCTGTATAGAGCAACGAATAAAAGATCAGGCCGACTGTGCCGAGGATCTTGCTGCGGAGGCGTCGCGGGCTGCGCCAGAGGAGCCAAAGGCCGAGGGGCGGGAAGAGGTAGGCGGAGAGCCTTAGACGCGAGAGACTAATGGGCATCGGCGACCTGTTTCGCGGCGGTATGCCGGAGAGCCATGCCGGCTTTGTTGTGGGTATGCTTGCCTTGCTCGATGACAGTGACGCCATTCACCAGGACGTAAGGGATGCCGACGGCGTAATGATGGGGATCTTTGTATTCCGCGAGGTCGCGCACTTTTTCGGGATCGAAAAGGACGATGTCGGCCCAGTTGCCTTCACGCAGTTCGCCGCGGCCTTTGAAATGAAAGGCGTTGGCGGGGAGGCTGGTCATTTTGCGGATGGCATCCTCGAGTTTCAGGACTTTCATCTCGCGGACGTAGCGGCCCAGCACGCGCGCGTTGTTGCCGTAACCGCGCGGATGCGGCACGCCTTCGCCCATTTTCCGGAGGCCGCTGTCGCAGGCGATCATGGTGTTGGGATGGCGCATGAATGCCTGAAGGTCCTCCTCGCTCATTCCGTGGAACACTCCACTGGCGCCGCCATGTTTTTGGATATCCAGAATCATTTCCACCTGGTCGTCGAGGGAATCCGATCCGCGCCTCAGTTTGGCGGCTTCAACGATGTTCAGTCCGTTGAGCTTGCGGTCGTGCTTGTATTCGGCAATGACGGCATAGGCGTAGTTGGTGCGACCTTTGTTGAGGACATTGTCGCGCATTTCCTTTGCCATTTTTGCTTTTTGCGCCGGGTCAGCGAGGCGCTCCAGGAATTTGTCGCGGCCGCCATCGAAAGCCGCTTCGGGAATCAACTGTTTCATGCCGGTGCTGGAGGCGGTGTACGCGTATTGATCCTGGGTGATGTCCAGGCCTTCGGCGCGCGCTTTCTCGATGTAGGCGAGTACCTTATTGGCCTGGCCCCATGAAGTCGGGCCGGAGAGTTTGATGTGCGAAACTTCGGCGCGGATGTGGGCTTTCCGGGCGATGCGGAAAACTTCATCGAGCGCTTTATAGATTTGGGCGTCCTCGTGCCGCATGTGGCTGGTGTAAATGCCGTCATACCGGGCGGCCACTTTGGCGAGTTCGACGATTTCGTCGGTTTTGGAAAACACTCCGGGCAAATAGATGAGGCCGGTGGAGAGGCCGACGGCGCCGTCTTGCATCGCCTGGTCCACGAGCGATTTCATCTTTTCCAACTCTTCAGGTGTGGGCCTCCGATCAAATGTTCCGCCCATGGCTTTCTCGCGCACGGTATTGTGGCCGACAAGCGTGGCGAAGTTGATGGCGACGTTGGTGGCTTCGACATCTGTGAACAATTCGGCGACGTTCAGCGTGGAGCCGCCGCAGTTGCCCACCACGACGGTGGTGACGCCCATGCGCGCAAAGTTCTCGGCCTCCGGCATGGTCGCGATTTCGTCCGCGTGCGTGTGCACATCGATAAAGCCGGGCGCGACAATCAGGCCTTTGGCTTCGATCTCAGCCTTCGCACCGTGGCCAGGTACCCGGCCGATGGCAACGATGCGGCCATCCTTGATTCCAATGTCGCCGAAGAATGCGGGGTTGCCGGAGCCATCCACGATTCGGCCATTGCGGATGGTGATGTCGCAATCCTGGGCTGTGAGAGGCAGCGCCATTAGCGAAATAAATGTTCCAATCCAAAACCAGACAACGCTCTTCATTGGCGCGTTATATAGCGGGTGGCGAGTGTGAAGGCGAGCTTAAGAACTCATGACACAACGGCGACCGGTCTTCAATCGGTTAACTGTTAGAGCTTGCCGTCTCGACCGGATATCGGCAAATCTCAACCCTTGTGAAACCGAGGCTGATTGCAGCGCTGTTTTTGTGCTCGTTGATGGCTGTTTGCGGGGCGTCACGCCGTCCCAATATTCTTTGGATCATCGCCGACGACCTGGGCGCGGAGTTGAGCTGCTACGGCACGCCGCTGGTGGAGACACCCCATCTCGATCACCTGGCGTCGGAAGGGACCCGGTACACGCGCTGTTTCACGACCGCGCCGGTGTGTTCGCCAAGCCGCTCGGCCATTATGACGGCGATGTATCAGACGACGATCAACGCGCACGATCATCGCAGCCTGACGAGACTACCCGATGGCGTAAGCACGATCACGGATTTGTTCCGACAAGCGGGTTACTTCACGGCAAACGTAAAGAAAATCGCTCCGAACCTCGAATCGAAAGGCAAGACGGACTACAACTTCGCCGTCGAGAAGCCGTTTGATGGAGGGAACTTCGGCGAACTCAAGGCGCATCAGCCGTTCTTTGCCGAGATCCAGATGTACGAGCCGCATCGCGGGTCGTGGACGCCCGCGCCCAAACGCATCGATCCGGCGAAAGTGCAATTGCCTGCGTATTATCCGGACCATCCGGTGGTACGAAAAGATTGGGCGGGATATCTCGATACGATCAATTATTTGGACGGCAAGGTGGGTATGATTTTGAATCGGCTAAAGGAAGAGGGGTTGGCCGAGAATACAATAGTGTTCTTTTTTGGTGATAACGGGCGTTGTCACGTGCGGGACAAGCAATGGTTGTATGAGGGCGGGTTGCACATTCCGTTGATAGTAAGATGGCCCGGGCATATGAAGCCAGGGACTGTCAGTGACGATCTGGTCAGCGCGATCGATATCTCAGCGACGTCGCTGGTATTGAGCGGGGTGTCGCTGCCCACCAATATTCAGGGGCGAGCCTTCCTCGGGACGAAAGCTTCAAAGCGCGAGTACATTTTCGGCGCGCGCGATCGCTGCGACGAAACGGTCGACCGGATTCGAAGTGTTCGGGACAATCGATACAAATACATCCGCAATTTCATGCCGGAACGGCCTTACACGCAGCGCAATGCCTATAAGGAACGGGCATACCCGGCTTTGGCGGTGTTGAAACAGTTACATGCCGAAGGGAAACTGACGCCCGAACAGGAATTGTTCATGGCGGACCGGAAACCGGCCGAGGAACTCTACGACCTGGAGATCGATCCGCACGAAGTCCATAACCTCGCGACCGGGAAGGATTATGAAGCGATCCGCAAGAGGTTGAGCGACGCGTTGGAACAATGGATGAAGGAGTGTGATGACCGGCCGGAGAAACATGGTGCGATGCGGAAGTGATTGAGATATTGGGGTCGTAGACGTACTGAGTCCGCATATCAGCCCTCATCAATCGTGACGAAAAGCTGTCCTCATGCTCGGTCCGCTTGTTCGATTACGAGGACGAGGACGATTGCGGAGATTCAGCCGCGATAGACGATCATCACGGCGAAATCGGTCAGGAGCTTTTGGGAACCGATGTCCACGTGCGTGTAGGTCATGGGAGCGATGTTGACGACGTTCGCTTCGCCGACTTTGCTAAGGAAATTCGATACCACTTCATCAAATTTATCGTGTCCGACCTCGATGCAATCGGTGTGTTTGATGGTCTTGACCTTGATTCGCTTGTCGGTTTCCTTGGCGGCGACCTCCAACGGAACGAGCGGCTTTTCAATGAGCACCTCGGTGGTCTTATGCACCGGCACTCTCAAATGCATTTCGACTTTGGCCGCGGCGGACGAGGCAATCGCGTTGATAGGCCCGCCGCCACCGGTTGGCGCGTCGGGCATGGCTCGCAGCAGTGGCCGGGAGGCGCCTTCCGGGGAAGGAATGACAATGGATTCACCGCATGAAGGGCAATCGATTTCACTCCCTGCTCCTGAACTATCCACCGCCAACTCCTGGTCGCACTTCGGACAATTAAAAATAACATCCATAAGAGGCCTTTCGAAAGCAATGTTGGTAGCGCACTGCGGAGAGGAGTGTAGGACACGGCCGCGAGGCGAATCCAGCATAAAGTTTGCGAGCGGAGCGCGGGACGTCCTCGGCCCGCAGCGCGTTCGTCCGCGCGACCGTCTGAGGAAACTCGGGACCTGTTCGTCCGCGCGAAGCTGCTGCGGGCCGAGATGTTCCCGCGCTCCGGTGGTATTGATGAGATGCAGCCAGGGGCGGCTGGCATCTGAAATTATCGTTCCCAAGATTTGCTGGACATCGCCTTTCCCCTCACCCCGGCCCTCTCCCCGAGGAGAGGGAGAACCGTCGGCCGATTTGGTTTCAAGGTGAGGCCTGCCTATCGAACTCGCCGGCGAGACGCCGGCGCTCCCAGGATTATTGGAACGTCCGTTCCAACTGCTTGATGCGCGGGGTTACGGGGGAATCTGGCGGGGTGCGGCCCTTGACGTCGGCATAGATGCGCCGGGCTTCAGCCGGGTTTTCGCGCGAGATGAGCTGGCAAAGGTCCAATTCGATCCAGGCCTTGCGGGGGTCCTGAACGTTGCTGCCATAGCTTTTCAGGAACGCGCGAACTCCGGCTGCCCCTTGTCCTTGGGCTTTCTGATAAATCGACTGAAGTTGGTAGGGCATTCCTTGAAGCTGGCTGCCATCGGTAATGACCTTGGCGGCGGCTTCCTTGCGGGCAGTTTCTTCTTCGTTTTTTACGCGGTCCCAATAAAGGAAGAGCTGATAGCCTAGAAAAAGCACCACTGCTACAATTAAGGCCGTAATCAGCTTGGTCATGATCGTTTAATCTTCTCGATAAATTAGAGAGATTATTGAGGTCAGGCATTCAACTTTTCCGGCCGTTAGCCGCCGGTCGCCTGGCCACCATAATTCTCGGACGCCGAGTGTAATCCTCTATGATGGCTTCTACAATCCACTTTTCGTTCTCGAAAAGGCTGCGGATAGCCTCGGATTGGCCATCCCCGAATTCCAGCATCACCCTGCCATCAGGGCGTAAAAACGCCTTCGCCTCACCCGCGATTCGCCGATACCAATCCAAGCCGTCCGCACCTCCGTCCAGGGCCAGCCGGGGTTCCCAGTTTTTGACTTCGGGTTGCAATAATTCGATTTCAGAAGTCGGGATATAAGGCGGGTTGCTCAGGATCAGATCGAAGCGTTCATCCGGCCTCAGAGTCTGGAAACCGTTTCCCAGCCGGAATTCGATGCGGTCGGCAACGTTGTTTTTGAGAGCATTGGCTTTAGCACATTCCAGAGTTTCCGGTGATATATCAGTCGCCACGATGCATGTCTGATCACAATTCTTTGCGAGCGCAATGGCGAGGCATCCGCTACCGGTGCACAAGTCCAGGGCCGAAATACCTTCTGCTCCCGGTTGGCCTTTCGACTTCAGACTTTGCCACGCCTTCTCCGCCAGCAATTCGCTTTCCGGCCTGGGCACCAGGACAGCTCGATTCACGGCTATCTCAAATCCACAAAAGCTGGTTGAACCGGTGATCTGCTGCAATGGTTCCCGTTCGCCGCGCCGGACTACAAGGCTCCTGAAAGTATTCGCTTCGTCAGGCGAAAGGGGACGGTCGAAGTTCAGGTAAAGCCGCATGCGTTCCAGCTTCAAGACGTACGCGAGGAGCAGTTCGGCCTGCAACCGCGGCGAATCGACGCCCTTTCGAGTCAGGAATTCCGCGCTGCGTTGTATGCCATCCAGGACGGTCACGCGGTGATATTAACGGCTTGGGTCGCGGTTCCCAAGGCAAACCGCGTAACGCAGATTTTAAATATTGAAAATCTGCGTTACTAGCGCTTTGCCATTTTTGCGCGGGCTTTTTCGAGGATGCGGCGTTCGCGGTCGGTCAGACTTTGGATGCCATGAGCCGAGATTTTATCGAGGATGGGATCGACTTCCTTGCTGAGGAATTCCTCGGCCGGCAAGTCGTCTTCGGTTGGCTGGGCCTTTTGGCCCCAGGGCGAAGGTTTGTGAGCAGGCACTTTGACCAGGCGGCGCAGGGGTTGCGGACGCCCGCGGTTAAGCTGGGGCCAGCGAAAGCGCCAGTGCACGGCGTAGCGGACAAAAAGCACGCCGCAGATCATGCCGCCAAGGTGGGCGGCGTGCGCTACGCGAGGATCGAATCCTTTGACTCCGGCAATGCCGGCGATGGCGATTCCGGCTTCGACCATCAACAGAAACTTTGCGGGCATCGGCAGAATCAGCATCACCATGATGATGCTGTCGGGAAAGAGGACGGCGTAGGCCGCCGTCACCCCGAAGGCGCCCGCGGAAGCTCCCAAAACGTAGCCGTCCTGGTGAAACAGGATCATGGCCAGGGCTTGAACCAACCCGCCGATGGCGCCGCTGGCGAGGTATAGAGTCAGGAAACTTTTTCGCCCAATGGCCTCCTCAACGCTGCGGCCGAACCAAAAAATGGCCAGGCAATTGCCCAACAGATGCCATAGGCCCGAATGAAGGAACTGAAAAGAGAGCAGTTGCCAGAGATAGCCTTGTTTCAAGCCATCCACGCTCAGCACCAGATACCCCGCGACGTTGGTGAGAAAAAAAGTCTGAATCAAGAAGGCCGCTATATTCGCCACAATCAAAATGATCGTGACCGACTGGCGCGGCCTGAAGGACGGGCGGCGCATGTACGAGCGGTCCTCTAGCATACCAAATGATACTAACGGGAAGCGGCGCGGTTTTCAACGAGCAATTGACCTTCCTGGAGGGCGGGGCGTCCCGACTCGCAGCAACAAAGATTGCGACGCGGCTTCGGAAGTAATTTTGTGGCTTCTGCGCTATTCGGACCCTGCTGCGGAACGGGAAGTCCCGCGCCGATACGGATTTGCATTGCGTTTCTTGCGCGGCTCTTTATGGTTCGCAACGTGCCTGTCCGTTTTACGATTCTCGGCAGCGGCTCGAATGGAAATTGTGCTTATGTGGAGACTGAGGAAACCCGCATCCTGATCGACGCGGGTTTTAGCGCGCGCCAAATCCGGAAGCGCCTGGCGTCGATTTCGCGCGCGCCGGAGAATCTCACCGGCATTTTAATCACTCACGAGCACGGCGACCACGTGCAAGGATTGGCTGCTCTCTGCGAGAAATTGCGCATACCCATTTATTGCAATCGTCCGACTCGGGACGCCATCGCGTATCAAATGAAAACGCCCCTGAACTGGCGTTTGTTCACGACCGGCTCGGTTTTCGATGTCGGCGATATCACAGTGGAAACATTCACGGTTCCACATGATGCCCACGAACCCGTTGGCTTCCTGCTGCGCACGGTGTCAGCGAATATTGGAGTTCTGACGGACCTGGGCCATGCGACGAAACTGGTGATCGAGCGGGTGCGTGCGGCGAATATTTTGATGTTGGAGGCCAATCACGATGTCAGGCTTTTGCAGGAATGTCCGCACCGGCCGTGGGCTCTCAAACAACGGATCCTGAGCCGGCACGGGCATCTTTCCAACGAAGCGGCGGCCGATGCGGCGGCGGATCTGATGTCGGCCAACTTGCGGCACCTCTATCTGGGGCACTTGAGCCGCGAGTGCAATAAGCCGGAGATCGCACAGCGCGTGATGAGCAACCGGTTAAGCGAAATTGGGGCGTCGCACGTAAATCTGCATTTGGCTGCGCAGTCCTCTCCCTGCGCCACGCTCACGGTTTAGCCAGCGGTTTCGCGCCTACATTGCAAATTGAAAATTTTCAATTTGCAATTTTCAATTTCCCTGCAACTGCTGTCAGCGTTGTTTCGAACTGATGTAACCATGTGACGATGCAAGTAACCCGTGTTCTGCGTTCATCCAGTCACCTCTGTAGATCTTCCAGCGCTTGCCCCCTACCGCACGATGCGGTGGCAAACGGAGCATCGGGACGAATGCATCTTTGTCGCTGAAGGTGAGAAGATCGTGCGACGCCTCCTCGAAAGCCATTTCCAAATTGTTTCACTGCTGATACCGGAAAGTGGATCGCGCCACTCGAATCATGGCTGAAGGCGCGGCCGGAAACGATCGATGTCTACGTGGCCGAAAAGTCACTCCTCGAAACGATGACCGGTTTCTCGATGTATCAAGGCCTGCTGGCCGTGGCGAGAATTCCTCCACAATCCTCACTCGATGATATTCTGGGACGATCCGCGCGCCCCTGGCTGCTGGCAGCCGTGGACAGCTTGAGCAGCGCGGAAAATCTCGGCGCGCTGGTTCGAAACTGCGCGGCATTCGGGGTGCACGCGCTGATCACCAGCGAAACTTCCAGCAGCCCGTTCCTGCGGCGGGCGGTTCGCAGTTCGATGGGGACCGTTTTTCAATTGCCAGTGATCGAGTTGGCTGAAACACGCAGCCGCCGGCGTGAGGAGGCGGAGCCGGAAGTGAAAAAGAGTCCGCCTCCTGATGCCGGCGGCAACAAGACCTTAGCCGGTACTCTCGTTCAACTGCGGGAACGCGGCATTCGTTGCATCGCCGCGCATCCACACGATTCGAGGAAAATTCCCGCGCAAATCGATTTCAGGACCGATTGTTGCGTCGTTTTCGGCAGTGAGGGCTACGGCCTCTCTGAACAGGTGCTGAAGGTTTGTGATGAAGTCGCGGCTATCCCAATGGCGCCGTCGGTAGATTCGCTCAATGTCGCGGCTGCCGCTGGGGTATTCCTGTACGAAGTTCAGCGACAACGAATGGTGTCTTGATCCCGGGCAGATGGCACGGTTCCTGCCGTCGAAGGGCAAATGAAAGGTTCTTCGGCTAATGCCCGGCGCATTCTCGTGGTGGATGACGAATCATTGGTTTGTCATACCGTCACCATTCTGTTGAAGGTGGACGGCCACTCCGTCACGACCGCCAGCAGTGGCGAGCAGGCGCTCGCTATTTTTGAGCCCGGGAAATTCGATCTGGTGATCACGGACTACGCGATGCCTGCGATGACCGGAGCCGAACTGGCCGCAGCCATCAAGAGCCGGGCGCCCGAGCAGCCCGTGGTTCTGCTCACCGCTTACGCTGAGAGATTGCGGGGACAGCCCGAAATGCTGGCCAGCGTAGATTTCATTATTGAAAAGCCGCTGAGCATCGACAGCATCCGGCGGGCGATCAATACGTTTGCGCTTGCCCCGAAAGTCGTGGCTGCGTCCTGAAATTAGACATTCGGGCTTTTCCTTTCCCCTCGTTCAGGTTACATTTCGGGGCGCTTTTACGCGCTCCCATGCCCAGCGTTTACATCAAAACATTTGGCTGCCAGATGAATGAACGCGACAGCGAAGCTGTCGCGGCTCAATTGGTGGCCAAGGGATACACGTTGGCGAGGGGCGAGGCTGAGGCGGATGTCATCCTGCTCAACACGTGCAGCGTGCGCGATTACGCCGAACAAAAAGCTCTGGGGAAAATGGAAAACCTGGCGGTGGAAGTTCGCCGCAGCCGGCCGGATGTCGTGCTGGGTTTCATGGGATGCATGGCGCAGAGCCGGGGACGCGAGCTGATCGATCGTTTGCCGGACGTCGACCTGGTCCTCGGGACCCAAAAGTTCCATCGGGCGGCCGAGTATCTGGACGACATCTTCGCCGGCCGGCGGGATAAAGTTGTCGATGTGGCTGAGGAACAGGGCAGCGAAGCCGCGATTCGCGAACATTTGCTCAACGGCAACGGACACAGATCCGTAACGGCTTTTGTCAGCATCATGCAGGGGTGCAATCAATACTGCACCTTTTGCATCGTGCCTTATACGCGCGGCGAGGAACGCAGCCGGTCGATCCCTGATATCGTTGCCGAGTGTCGCGACCTGGTTCGTGGCGATGTAAAAGAGATTACGCTGCTGGGACAGATCGTCACCAGCTACGGCAAACGAACGATTCCTGTTAAAGATGGCAAATCGGCCTTCGTGCAATTAATCGAAGCAGTGCATGAAATCGATGGCTTGGAACGAATCCGCTTCACCTCGCCGCATCCGAAAGGTTACGGAGACGATCTGGTTGAGGCGTATGGCCGGTTGCCGAAACTGGTGGAGAGCGCGCACCTACCGGTGCAAAGCGGCAGCGATCGCCTGTTGAAGCTGATGCACCGCGGTTATACGCGCGAGAAATATCTCGGGATCATCCACAAACTTCGCCGTGTGAAACCGGAAATGGGAATCAGCACCGATTTGATCGTCGGCTTTCCCGGTGAAAGTGAAATTGATTTCGAACAGACGCTGGCGCTCGCACGGGAAGTCGAATTCGACCAGGCCTATATTTTCAAGTACTCCTCCCGGCGGGACACGCCGGCGGCGAACATGTCGGACCAGGTTTCACAAGCCGAGAAGGAAGAACGGAATCAACGCCTTCTCACGCTTATCAATGAGATCGCCGCGCGCCGGTTTCAGAAATTCGTTGGCCAGCGCGTGCAGATTTTGGTGGAAGGACCCAGCAAAAAAAATGCGGCACGAATGACCGGCCGGACCCGATGCAACAAGATCGTAGTCTTTGACGGTTCCGAGCGGCATCGCGGCCAGGTGATGGACGTGCACGTCGAAAGAGCGGGGTCGTTTACGCTGTACGGGGATCCGGCGGTGCTGGAGTAGGCCGCCAAGCTCGAAATTCGAAATCCAAAAATTCGAACGCACTGCCTGGGGCGTGTTCGTACTGGGATTGCATTCACCACAGGTCGAATTTCGAATTTCGAGCATCCTCCTGATTGTTCTGCCGCATTAGGGTCCTGCGGTAGAATGCGATAGGAGTTCACCCACTTCCGACTGGAAACTGCCGGGTAATAGGCTGTGAGCAGTCGTATGGCAACCGGCGCACAGTTTCAATATAGAGGCGCTTCACGCAGTTTTTGCGTGGAGTTACTGAGGATCAAACATGAATCGCGGCAGGCGCGGTGGGAGGCGATAGCAGGCGTCGCTGACCATGACGCGCGCTCCTCGGAATCTGAGATTCGATTACGAGGACGAGAACGATTTGAAACCGCGGTTTCCGTCTCCTCATGTCGGCGGCTACAGGATCGCCGATCAATCACTTTGCGCCGGGCTAATGAGCGGCGGGAATACTTCGCCAATCCCAAAGGTGAAGTCGGTTGCCAAACATCCGCTCTCGTCAGCCCGGCCGTCCTTTTGCCTGAGTTGAATTGAAGTAAATATGGGTGAGACTCGTTACGTTGGGCCAGAGGTCGCGGATCGTAAGGGGCGCAATGGCAACGATACCGGTAACACGGTCGTCCAGTCACGGGAACTGATCCCGCCCGGACTCAAAGAGGGTGCTCCGTTGTCATGCGGCCAACTGCGGCTTTGGTTTTTGGAGCAACTCGAGCCCGGCACGGCGCTGTACAACATGCCGATGGCGCTGCGATTGAAAGGGAAGCTGGATAGGAGCGCATTGCAGCGGGCGATGGATGCGCTGGTGACCCGGCATGAGAGTTTCCGGACGCGGTTTGTTTGCAACGGTGAGTATCCGCTGCAGGTGGTGGATCAGGAGACAGCAGTTGTTGATATGGAGATCTTAGAGGCAGTAGAAGCTCCAAACTCCAAACTCCAAACTCCAGAGAAACACCAGACTTCAAACTCCAAAAACGCGGCTTCCGCTGCTGCGCCGGAAGTGGCAAGCGACGGGATGAAAGTTTTACCCGAGCAAGTTGAACGCCTGATCCGCGAGGAGATCAACCGGCCGTTTGACCTCGGCAGTGGTCGACTGCTTCGCGTGAAACTGATCCGCGTTGCGGATGAGGAGCATGTGTTGATTGTAACCATGCATCACATCGTGTCGGACGAATGGTCGCTGCGGATATTCTTTGAGGAGCTGGGTGAATTGTACAAGGGTTACGCCCATGGCAATCCCGCAATTCTGCCCGAGTCGCCGATGCGCTACAGGGATTACGCCGTCCAGCAACACGAGTGGATGAGTGGCGAAGCGCTAAAGACGGAGGTGGAGCATTGGCGGCAGAAACTCGCCGGGCGGCAGGGAATGTTCGAGATCATGACGGATCGCCCGCGCGATGGTGTTGCGCGATTTCGGGGCAAGGTTATCCGGCGTGAACTGGGGCAGGAACTGACACAACAATGTCGCGCTTTGGAGAAGCAGCGGCGCGTTACTGCTTTCATGCTGCATCTGGCGGCTTTCAAGGCGCTGTTGTCACGTTACACGCAGCAGCAGGATATCATTGTGGGCTGCCCGGTAGCGGGGCGAAGCGAGGTGGAGACGGAGGCGATCATCGGCTTTTTCGTCAATACGATTCTATTAAGGACCCACCTCTCGGGAGATGCCTCGTTTAGCGATTGGTTGCGAGAGGTGCGGCAGGCGACGATCGAAAGTTACGGGCATCAAAATGTGCCCATCGAAAAGCTGGTGGAGGAATTGGCGCCGGAACGTTCCTTGAGCCATCTGCCGTTTACGCACGTGATGTTCGTGATGCAGAACGCGCTCTTCGAACGGGCGGCCTGGGGCTCGCTGGAAGTCGAGTATCTGGACGTGGCAACCGATACGGCGAAGTTCGACCTGACGTTTCTCGTTCAGGGCAGCAGCAAAGGCCTGATCGCGTGCGTGGAATATGACAGCGACCTTTTTGAGGCCGGCACCATCGAACGACTACTGGAGCATTATGAGATCCTGTTGCGCGCGGCGGTAAACGAGCCACAGACTGCCGTTTCGCAGTTGCCGCTGATGAGTGAGGTGGAGCGGAGGCTGGTGCTGGAATCGTGGAATGCGACGCAGACGGCTTATCCCAGTGATAAGACGATTCAGGAGCTGTTTGAGAGCCAGGCACAAGCAACACCGTCGGCAACGGCGGTTCGTTTTGGAGAAACCTCGCTCACCTACAGCGAATTGAACGGGCGAGCAAATCAACTGGCCCGCTACCTGAGAAAACGCGGTGTCGACTCTGGGAAGCCCGTCGCGATATGCGCGGAGCGTTCCGCGGACGCAATCGTAGCAATGGTCGCGGCGTTGAAAGCAGGAGGCGCTTACGTGCCGCTTGATCCCGAGTATCCTGTCGCGAGGCTTGAATACATGCTGCGCGATGCCGGCAGCCCGGTTCTGCTGACGCAGCAACGGTTGCTCGGCCGGATTCCTGGCAACTGCGCCGAGCCGATTTGTATTGATGGAGATTGGGAACTGATTGCGCGCGAGAGCAAAGAAAATCTCGATCTCGGTGGTTCAGGCGAACAGTTGGCGTATGTGATGTATACGTCCGGTTCGACCGGACAGCCGAAAGGGGTCGCGGTGCCGCACAGGGGAGTGACGCGGTTGGTGCTCCAGACAAATTATATCCAGCTCGGGCCCGATGACCGCATTGCGCAAGTGTCGAATGTTTCCTTCGACGCGGCGACGTTTGAAATTTGGGGCGCGCTGCTGAATGGCGGACAGCTTATTGGAATCCGGGGCGATGTAATCCTTTCCCCACGAGACTTTGCGCGAGCGCTGAAAGAAGAGAACATCACCGCGATGTTTTTGACCGCGGCGCTGTTCAATCAGGTGGCCAGTGACAACCGTGACGCGTTCGAAACCCTCAAAACGTTGATCGTCGGCGGCGAAGCGCTGGATCCGAAATGGATTGGGCGGGTTTTGCGTGGCAAAGGGCCGGCCCGATTGGTCAATGGCTACGGTCCAACCGAAAACACCACGTTTACATGTTGTCACTTGATCCAACCAGGGCAGGAGGAACGGTGGAACATTCCGATCGGCCGCCCGATCTCGAACACACGGGTTTATATACTGGACCGAAACCTGAATCCGTTGCCGGTCGGTGTGCCGGGGGAATTGTGCGCCGCTGGTGATGGTCTGGCGGTGGGCTATTGGAATCAGCCCGAGCTTACTGCAGAACGATTCATATGCAGTCCCTTTGCGACATCTGGTTCGCAGGAACGTTTATACAAAACGGGTGATCTCGCGCGGTTTCTGCCGAATGGCGACATCGAATTCCTCGGTCGGCTTGACGATCAGGTAAAGGTGCGAGGCTTTCGAATCGAGTTGGGCGAAGTCGAGGCGACGTTGGGCCGATTTCCCGGAGTCAAAAATTGCGCCGCCAAAGTGTGCGGCACCAGTGCGGAGCATAAACGGTTGGTGGCCTATTACGTGCCCGGTGAAGGGCAAAACATAGACCTTGCCGAGCTGAGAGCTTTCATGCGCGAGGCGCTGCCGGCCCACATGCAACCGGCAGCCTATGTTTCTCTAGCGAGCCTGCCGCTGACGCCCAACGGCAAAGTGGATCGCAACGCGTTGCCCGCGCCCGACAGCGGCCGGCCGGCGCAGGAAAGGAACTATATCGCGCCACGCGACAGGGTGGAGCAGCAGTTGGCTGAAATCTGGGAGGAGGTTCTCGGGGTAAGCCCGATCGGGATCGAAGATAGGTTTTTCGATTTGGGCGGCCATTCGTTGCTGGCAGTGCGGTTGGTATCGAGGATCGAGGCAACATTTGGGAAGAAACTCCGGCTCTCCACCATTTTTCAAGCGCCCAGGATTCAGGAATTGTCGCCCATCCTGCGAGGCGAAAGAAAAGAGAGCAGCATCACAGCCAGGAGTTCGGTCGTTGAAATACAGGGGCAAGGGACCCGCAAGCCGTTGTTTCTCGTGCATGGAGCAGGGGGCGGAATCTTTCCAGCACAGTGGGATCCGAAGCTTGGAATTCACGTGACTTGAAGTCGCGGC
>JADMIO011736214.1_pt1 | contig 16677 bp, 12 predicted proteins | sample 8958161 | NCBI WGS metagenome assembly JADMIO01 (sample SAMN16585339, study PRJNA669376) | soil metagenome | isolation source: Crop rotation soil | place: USA: Cullars Rotation, Alabama | collected 2011
CTGCGATGTTTACATAACTATTGGTGCCATTAAATGCTAATCCCTGGCCGTACTTCCCGGTGGTCCAGGCCGGTCCATTTACCAATGTGCCGGGATGATTATTACCCGAACCATCGGCAGTAGTTGTGCCGGCGCCTTCATTAAACAGCAATTCGGTTGTGACGCCTATGGCGGGTGGCTGACCAGGTCCAGGCAAAAAAGCGCTTACTGCGCAATACAATACTGCTATTGCTGCTACCTTGTAGAGTTTGAAGCCACGGGAATATGTATTTGCTCCATTTTTGGAAGGAGTTGCCATTCTTTGTTTCCTTTTAAAGTAACCAGACCTGTTCGTGATCTTAATAGTATGTGCCGGATAGATGAACTGCTAGTGCCGGTGGTTTTGCATGAATACTAAGCGGTATGATTTTTTTAAGATAGGAAGATGGCAATGGAGGTTATAGCACAGGTTGGAAGGTGAGAAAACTAAAATTAACGAGTTTGCATCTCCTAAAAAAATAATGTTGATGCTACTTTCGGGGGATTTTGTGAACGGTCGCAGCTATTGATTTACATGACAAATATCAAGGGGCATATCATTGAAATACAGTATCAGGGACGCCTTTATTGATGACGTAACTTGAATAAATGATCTCTACTTTTCCCTTCTTATTCCTGATCTTTTCCTGGTCCTCTTTCCTAGTACCGTCATCATAGTCAAATGCGACACCTTTAGGGAGTTTATAATCCTTTATATTAAATGTAAAGATCACCTTATCGGCTAATCCATAATCAGCATATTTGCCATAAGTCAGCTCCAGTTCATAGGTACCATTGTCCCTGGTTGTCGTCTTGGACCTCTTAATGAGAGAATTGGTCTCGTCGATATAAAGCGTTGACAGCACAATGTCAGCATTTTCATCTTTGGGCAATAGTTTAAGAATACGAAGATTGGTCCCGCTTTCTTTTCCGAGGTCAATAATGTCATAAGCCGAAGGGCCGTCCATGAAGATATTATTGAGATTGATATTGACAGAGCCTTTGGGTACGAGCGAGATGCCGCTTTCATTATGAATACGGAGTTTGTTGGGCTTCTTAAAATATATCTTTACGGAAGCAACGGGCGCCTTGATAAAAATCACGTTCGTTTTCATTTTTCCTTTCGCTTCATAATCATTCACCTTTTCCAGCTTTGTTCTCACCTTTTGTATTAATTCTTCAGGCGTTTGGGCAATGGCAGAAAAACTAACCATGACGGCAATGGAAAATGTCAGCAGGTATCTATAGTGTTTCATTAGCTTAAAATATTCTTTTTCCTGAATGACCAGGTAGCTATTGCAAGAAATATTGCAGTATAAATAAAAAGTATGATCGCGCTTTTTATGATCGCCCCTATATTGCTGACCGAACCCGGGATGGTTGCCCCTTCGTTGGCTTTCACATAAAAAAACCCTTTCCAGCCGAGCATATGAGTAGTAAAAAGATAAGGCTTGATCGTGTTGTCATAAAAAGGGATCTCCATCTGCATCAGGATAGTAAAAATAATGACGATACAAACTGTAGCCACGATCGGCCCTATGGAGTTGTCAGCAAATACAGAAAACATCAGCGACATGGCAGCAATAGTTGTCATTCCCACTGCAGCAAAACAAAATGCAGCAACATACCGCCATAGCACGTCGTTCGGCGCCATAACATTCGCCTCGAGCTCTTTTGGTACATAGATCGAATTAGTACCAAAGATCAGCATACTTATCAGCAGTCCCAGGATAGCTACCCAAAGTAAAAGGACAAAAGTATAAAAGACAGAAGCGGTAAATTTCACGAGCAACAACTGGGTTCGGCTAATGGGTTTGGATGCGAGGATACGCAACGTTCCCATGTTAGATTCGCCGGAGATCATATCCCCGGCCACCAGTGCAACAAGGATCGGTACCTGGACCAACAACAAGTTGAGAATGAAAAAACAGGCAAAATAACCATTGAGCATTTCTTCGGCCGGTACGGTGAACGTATCGCTCATGGCGCCCATCAGCATCGACACATAGTCCTTACCGCCGAATTTCAACCCGATTTGTATAAGAAAAATAATAGCCGCGATCACTACAAAAGCAATATAAGTCCGCTGACGTTTGAATATTTTATAGGTCTCTATTTGCAGTAACCGCATCATAACTGGTGAGCTGTTAAGGATAAGAATAGGTCTTCAAGCGAATGGCGCGGCTTTAGCGATAATACATTGATGCCGCTTTGCACCAGTGAACGGTTCAGGTCGGGGATCAATACTTTATCCATCTCGAACAAAATAGCTCCATCATCATTTCTATCGGGCAGCAGGTAGTTGTTCCATTTCGTGTTTTTGATCAGGTTTAGCGATCTGTGTTTGTCATCTGTTACCAGTTCTACTTCGGTTTTTGAAGGATTGAGTAATTCACCTTTGCTTCCCTCGGCAACTTTCTTTCCTTTATTAATGATAAGCATCGAATCGGCGATCACTTCCACTTCGCTGAGCAGGTGGGAAGATACAAATACAGTTTTTCCCCGGTCATTACTAAGATGTAAAATGAGATTGCGAACATCGGCGATCCCCTGCGGATCAAGACCATTGGTTGGTTCATCCAGTATGATCAGGTCGGGATCATGAACCAATGCCACGGCAATCCCCAGCCTCTGCTTCATACCCTGCGAAAAGGTCTTGACGCGGCTGTGTGCTCTTTCGGCCAGCCCTACCAGGGCAAGTTGTTCGGTTAATTGTTTGTCTGAAAGTCTAAGACCGCTGATAGCCGCAAAAAGGCGGAGGTTTTCAATTGCGGTCAGGTATTTATACAGGTCGGGCTTTTCAATGATTGCGCCGACTTTTTTTAGGATATCATGCCGGCATTTTTGCAGATCCATGCCGAAGATCTCGATGGAGCCGGAATCGGGTGTGATAAGGGTCAACAGCATCCGGATGGTAGTAGATTTACCTGCCCCATTCTGCCCCAGGAAGCCATAAACCTGACCTGCCGGCACTCCAAAGGAAAGGTCATCTACCGCTTTTATCTCCCTGAAATTTTTTGTGAGCCCCTTTACCTGGATAATGGTTGACATTGTCTGCAAAGGTATTAAAGGATCGACCTTGTGGCAGGACGATTTGAGTCTTTATAAAAAATTTTCCTTAAAAGACTTGCAAATGCAGGGGTCCAGTATTAGGTTTGTGACGGTTCGGAAAACCACACAGTTCATACGGAAAACTACGTGAAAAAAGCCGTGAATTTGGTAGTTGCCTGATGATCAATGTAGATCCGGCCTTACACATAAGACAAGATGTCCGAATTCTATGGGAAGCTTGAAATAATTTCAGCAAACCCTAAGAAACTAACGTGACCAGATTAATTTTTTACACCGTTACCCTAAGCATGATCTTCCACCAGAACGTACTAGCTTCTCCCCGCGCAAGTTCATCTTCATTTACCAGTTCCAATGCGTACTTAGCAGCGAAGATCCTTAGCTTTAGCAGCAATGCCAGTAAAGGAAAGACTACCCTCAACTGGACGATTACAAATAACGAGGATGCCGATCGTTTCGAGGTAGAAAAAAGCGCCGATGGCAAGTCATTCGAAACGGCCGCGTTGGTGTTTAGCACCAACAAGTCGGGTACAGATAACTACCAGTTCTTCGAGAAAGAAAACAAATCAAAAACATACTATTATCGTATCAGGATCATCAGCAAAAATGGATCTGTCGAATATTCGCAGGCCATCATGGCAGGACCTGATATCATAAAATAACTATCAACCTGGACGGTTTTTTAGAAAGATCTTAATCGATCTTACATACACTTAGAGCACCAAAACAGAAAAGGCCCTTTGTCTAAAGGGCCTTAATTTTTTATTCCAATGCAACTCATGTGACATATGGTTGCTGGTCGCAGAATTTGTCTGTTACCGTCTACTCATAGCTAAAGCTAACGTCGGAAATAACCGGCGGCTGTCCGGGAAGACCATTGCTTACAGTTGCCTTTTCGGGTAAACCGTTCGATTTATAAGTGTACACATACGTAAATACATCTTCCAGTTGCAGGTTGGCATCGAAATGTTCTTCTTTAGTAACATTATTTTTTGAAGCAGCTTGCCACAACAAAGCGAGAAAATCGCGATTTGCATATAATGGATTTGTCTTCTGATCGAACTGGAAAGTTACATGGCCCGCCCGCACCAGCTGGCCGGGAACTGCAGTTGACATGAACACTTCGGACTTGTTCAGGTTGCCGTTTGCGTCATAGGAAAACCGAAACTCAAGAATGGGTTGAAAGTCGCCAGCGCCGTCATTGATATAAATGGTGGCTATCTTCAATTGGTTGGTTTCATAATGGTAGTTGGTGTAACCAGTCCTGACAGCGCCTTCAAAAATATCAGCCCTTGACAGGGATCCGTTCTCGTACACCGGCACGATCTTTTCGCCGCTGGTGGTCATCACTTCCGAGATCTTCTTTTGCGCATCATAGGTGATATTAAAATCTACAGCGTCGCCGCTGGTGTTCAATTCTGTTTTTACGAGCGCTTTTTTGATAGTACCATCGGGGTTATAGGTAAACTGTACCATATCATCCCCGTTCTTGTATTCTTTAAGCCTGGTGGCTGCCGGTGGATTATTTCCGTTGCTGACGCTTTTGTCTTTTTTGCAGGATACGAAGCTCGTCATAACGATGCCTGCGAATAAAAGGGCAATAAATCCTGGTCTGTTGGTCATTGTTCTTTGCATAGATAAATGTTTAAAGGTTTGATTTAATATTTCAAAAGAACAATGATGAGCACGAATAAATTTTCGCGTGATGAATGAACTGGTGAATTGAATGGATGAACCGATTTGCATGCTTGTGCATGCAGAGCTGGCGGCAGGCTGCCTCTCGTTGATATTGGTGATTATCAACCTTGGAAAAAGGCCCCTGGGGAAAACACCAGATTTTTATGGTCAATAAAGCGTCTTTGGATGAGGACAATTGGTCAGGCCACTATAGTGGCCTGACGACTCGTGGAGCAATCGGCTACTTATTAACGCTCAGATACGTTTGCAGGTTCCTGACATAATCCTCAAAAGCCTTGATACCTGGCGCGGTGATCTTACACATGGTTTGAGGATAATTATCCTTGAACTGCTTGACTACATCAATGTATCCTGCTTCCTTTAACTTCTGAATCTGCACACTCAGGTTGCCGGCAGTAGCATTTGTCTGCTCTTTGAGGAAAGTAAATTCCGCCTCCTTTACACTTATCAGGAGTGACATCACCGCCAATCGCAGCTGGGAATGTAATATAGGGTCAAGATCTTTAAACATTCACTTGTACCTGTTCCTTTTTATAGTTACGATACTCTCTTTCTATTATGATGCCCGGATAAAGCCAGGCCATTACAGCCGATGCGGCCATTAATAACAAGTCAATTTTTATGTTGGTAAAGAGGGTTATGATGCAACATACCCAACAAAAGATTCCGCCCCACAACATAGGCCTGAATTTACACGCGGCGCCAGTAATAAACGTCGGCAAGCCATATAACATTAAAAAAAGCGGGGTGCTGAACTCATGAAAGGGTGGCGATGATTTACGGGTCAGCTTTACATAGTCGGTTATTACAGGGCCCCAGACATTATAAATAACATTGACGATAACCAACAAAAGGAGGATACAGATGCCAAAGGCAAGCCAGATGTAATCCATGTAAGGATCATCATAAGATTTAACCGTCCGGCTCTTTTTCTCTTTGATCGAAATAAATACCTGCGGAATGATCGCCACGAAAATCAGCATGAAAATATCAAAGGGCAGCCGGTAACCGAATTGCAGCTCTGCCAGTTTTTCCAGTGAACATAAGGCAATGACAGCACCCCACATGATGGCAGTCACTCCTGTGTCATAATACGCATTCTTTGCCTTGTTGATCATTGTCGCAATCAGGTCAAGGCTTTCCTTTTCGCTAAGTTGTCTTTCTTCTGTGCCCATATAAAGCAATTAATGGTGAGCGTTTTTGTTTTTCTGCCGCAACATATACGCGGGAATAATGTAGCTGACCAGGATAGCCGCCGCCGCAAACAGCATTTGATAGTCATAGTCGACATACGCCGAGCTGATCGCCAAAGCAAAAGCTACCACGCCGCCGATAACCAGCGGTCTGAACTGAATGATATTACCCGAAACAAATGTGCCCAGCCCATACAACATGATAAAGAATGGGAATACAATCTTATCCCAGCCGTATTTTGTGAGGATCATGCTCAACACAAAATACGCGATTCCCATCCCGATCCAGAGATACTTTATGCTGTCGCCCACGTAAGTTTTTACTTTTTTTGACTTATCATCCCGGCTTCCGTACCACACCGAGAAAATTACTCCTGCTATCACCAGCCACCATACCAGGTAGTGCCTTTCATATTCAACAATGTGTTTAAGCACAAATTGCCCTGTACAGGCAATAAAAGTGATCCAACCCCAGACCAGGTAGTAGATGCTGTCATCAGACAAGTCCTTCTTTGTTTTATCAATCATAGATTGAATTAGGCTGAGGCTCTCCTGCGGTGTAAAATTTTCTTCTGTCATGATGGTAAGTTGAAGTATGCATAAAAAAGGCAAAGCCCTGTAAGTTTTTTACAGGGCTCCCGGGTTCATTATTGACATTGCTTGATCATGTCTTCCGCCTGTTGCTGTCCCCATCGCGGGTAAAGGTCTTTGGGTTTCGACTGCTTATAGAGTTCCACCGCTTTTTCAAATGACACCTTTGCTTTCGATTTTCCCCCGCCGAATTGTTCCGGCGTACCAAACAGGCTCATCCCCTGCAAATAATATAATCGCGGGTTGTTAGGATCAAGCTTGAGCCCTTTATCCAATGCCTGGGCAGCAGTCTGGCCATAGCTCGCCCATCTTGCCGGCGGATCCACGAGCATCTGCTGTGTAGCAGCCATATTGCGAATAGATAATATCTCAGCCTTATCTGCATCTGACTTTGCTATCGATTCTGCTTTATCACACAGCGCGTTTATTCTTGTGGCATTGGCGTCTTTGTCTGTCATAGTGGGGAGCCAGCCGGCCGTAGTCAGCATCAGGCCCGCATAGTAGTACGGCAGCCATTGTGTTTTGTCCGCATCGCCGATGCGTTCAAATGAGTTTGCCAGCTTTGTAAAATCTTCGGCTGTCTTTGCCGAGTCAAATAATGCCAGGTTCTTTTGCATAGCGGCCACGTACTTGTCGTTCTGGGCGAATGCAGCTGCCTGCAAGCTAACTACCGCTAAAACCAGGAAAATAAACTTTTTCATATTGCATGTTTTAGGTTGATATTATAGATTATTATTTATTGCGTCCTGGGTCCTGTCGACACCCCAGCTGATAAAGCACCCGATAAAATAAAATCGTTTCGCAGGCGGGTTGATCTCGGATTTGGTGGCCCCACTGAAGGAATAGTTATATCCATACACCTGCTTTTGTCCAAGTATATTGCTCACGCTGGCAAATAACACGATAAACGATTTGGCATTTTGTTTTCCAAGGCTCGGTACCCACTCACCGCTAAAGCTCATGCTATTGTAAGCTTTCGTCTTGCCCTGGTCGGCAACATAGAACTTATTACCTCCATCCGGCAATATATTATAGTAAGGTCTGCCCGATGCCCAGCTATAAGTAAGATTAAACCCGGTCTTAAGTTTCGTAAAGAACTTCTTTGTGACAATGGAAGCGGTATGGTTGGCCACGAAGTTAGGCTGCAAGGATACAGGGTAATTCAGGTAATCCCTCTTTGTATCGATGTATGAATAGCTGATCCAGTAGTCGAACTCCTTGATCGTCTTTTTGTCGCGGAAAAACAGGTCGATACCTTTTGCATATCCGTCCCCGTTATTATTAAATGAATAGAAATTATAACCAACCGGCACCTGCTTGATCAGGTCTTCATATTTCTTATAATAACCTTCTATCCTAAGTGTTCTCTGGTTGGCAATGGTTTGATAGTTGATGATATAGTGTGTTGCCTTTGTAAATCCAACGCTCGTTGGCGCATAATAGAGCTGTTGTGTTTCCGGCTTTTGATAAAAAATGCCCCAGGCGAGTGAAACCTGTGAGTGCTTGCTGGTCTTATAAGCTAATGAAGCCCTGGGAGCGATATCCGACTTACTGATCAGGGAAGAATGTTCGAAACGGGCACCCACCTGCGCAGCCAGTTCTTTTGAAAGATAAATGCTGGCTTCGGTAAATGCGGCCGTATAATTGTCAACCTGCTTAAAGAGGGTGTCATTATATTTTGGACGATAATCGGTACGCCAGTATTCACCGCCAAAACGAATGGCGCTGAGACCTACGATCCTCTTTTCAAATACAGCCCTGCCGAGCGCAAGGTTTTGCAGGTTGTCGAGCTTGAAGTTCTTTGCATTCATCCAGAATGTCGATGGAGAGAACTGTTTAGGCTGGTTGTTCTGGTCCTGAACCTGTTGCTGCATTTTATCGAGGTTGGTGCTGTAACTAGCGCCCAGCGTGACTTTCCAGCCGCTGCCCAGGTTTTCGCGGTAACTGAGATTATTATACCAGTTGCGATTTTTTAGTGAAAAAGCATCTTTGAGATGAAAGCTGTCAATGTCCGTCCTTCTCAAACCCAGGTCGCTCAAGGAAACGGTTGTGTAATATTTGAGCATGCCCCCTCCCCGGGTCTTGATACGGAAGTTGGCAGTGGCTTCATGAAACTCCGGCATGCGGAAGTAATCCGGTGTCTGCTTTACCGCAGCAAAGTATAGACCCACGTTCACATAATTATAGGTAACACCATACGACCACTTCTTATTCTTTGCCAGTTGCTGAGTACCCGCACCCACGATGATCGGTGAAAAAGACGCATCGACCTCCGATCTTTCCGGGAGATCTATCGACTCGAGCAATAAAACCGAAGACAGGGCTTGTCCATACAGGGCAGAATAACCACCGGTGCTAAAGACAGTCCCTTTGAACAGGAACGGAGAAAAGCGGCCCCGGCTGGCTATATCGGGCACACTGGCGAAATAAGGATTGTTAACAAGATTACCGTCGATGTATTGCTTGGTTTCATACCCGGCTCCTCCTCTTACGAACAAACCCTCCTGTTCTCCTACCTGCTGTGTTCCCGGCAACGTTTTTAACGCGGCAGTTATATCTGCATTTGAACCGGCAGTAGTGGCGACATCCAATGAGCTTAATACCGCTGCCCTCTTCTTGTCCCCGGCTTCGAATGTGCCAGCGCTTACGATGACGGCGTTGAGCTCCGTCACTTCTTCTTTCATATTTATATCGAGAGAAACCGGTTGGCCGGCAAGGCTGATCTTTTGCTCAAATGGCCGGAAACCTACAGCAGTGACCAAAATGACCTGGTCGCCTTTTTCGCTTGTGGTGAATCTGAAATTGCCAGACGAATCGGTGGTCGTGCCGTCGTAAGTATCTTTTATTGTGATGCTGGCTCCGGGCACCGGGTCTTTTTTCGAGAAAACCTTACCACTTACCGTTACTTGCCCGACCACATTGCCTGCAACGAAGGTAAAAAACAGGATGACCAATGAATACTTTCTCATAATACCGTGATTTCACAACAAACATAAAGTAGTTTATAACATAAACCAAATTTATTTAGAAAAGAAAAATCGGGACCAGGACTGGACCCGACTAAACACACATGAGAAAAAGAAATTACTTTTTGATAAACTTCTGCTGCACAGCCTCTACGCCGCAGCTTGCTTTAATAATGTAGAATCCATTTGCAAGGTCATTGACTGCAATTGTTTCAGTCTGACTGGAAGCCTTATTTTGGAATGATTTCATTTTTTGGCCATTCAGGCTAAACACTTCGAGCATCACCGGCTTGTTTTGCCATCCTGAAGGAACGGTCACCCGAAGCTCATCGCTTGCGGGGTTGGGATACATTACCAGCTTCAGCAATTCACTTTGCCTCCCCGGGCGAATAATACGGATCTGCGAGTATTGCGATTTACCATCTATATCAACGGACCGAAGCCTGTAATAGACGATGCCTGTTTTTACATCAGAAATATCGTTGGCAACACTATATGTTTTCGTTTCTGTGGTATTGCCATAAGCAAAGACCATGGCAGCTTCGCTAAAATTGATGCCATCGGTACTTCTTTCCACTTCAAAATGGCTGACATTGATTTCGGTTGAGGTCACCCAATTCAGATCGACCTTATTGTTATTATTAAGTGTTGCGGTAAAAGACACCAGCTTAATCGGCAGGCTGATCGCGTTTGCGTAGTTGAATCCTTTCATATAAAGACTGAACTGGCGGTCGACAGTTGCTGAGACTATCGTAACTGCACCCATCTTCACTGTAAAAGAAGAAATATTTGCGCGTGTAACAGTATACATGTTTCCCACAGCTGAGGTATCAATGCCACCTCTTTCGATACCAAGTATGTTGAGACCCCGGAATTTTGTAGTTAATAATTGCAGGATGGAAATTTCCAGCCCGACATTGGAAAAAGTTGCAGTGCCACCACCCAAATCCATTTCTACCAGCTCTTTCAGGGTGAGGTTGCCATCAATATCCAGTGCAGTGCTCTGAACGCTATTCATGACCTGTGATGCACCGCTGACTGAATCCTGGAAGCTGATGGTGAACACAGCATAAGAGCTGCCGGTACCTGCAGGAATTTTGATCTCGGGCTGAAAGGCGGCAGTATAACCAAGACCGCTCGTGTTGTCATCGATCTTATTCACTTTTGCCCCATTGACAAGGCTATCGATCCTGACCGTAGCATTTACTTTGGACTTAACTCCTTTAAATAAATAGATCGCCCCGACTTTCGTGTCAGTAGCAGCAGCTGTAATAAGGGTCGGGTTTTTAAACACGAGGCCCTGGTTAGCCTGCGAATGACTGTTGACCGACACAAACAAAACAACAATAAATAATGTAAGGCGTACAAATGTTTTCATCGCTCAGGGTTTTAGAGTATGGATTGTTTTGCCAATCGCACACATTCGATAACCCCTTTGAACCAAAATAAACCGAGTGAAAAAAGTGAGAGAGAGATAGAAACGTTCAGTCTCGTTAAGTAAAGTTTGTTTCATGATCGGATTAGTTTGTTTTCTTAGGGATACTTCGAATTCACCACAAGATATTCCTCAGTATTTATACATGCAAATTTTGCGAGTATATTTTCTTTTATAAACACGTAGATTTACCATCCTAACGCTTCAATTCATTGCTGATCAATAATTATTTTTTAGAAATAGCGTTCCTCTTAACAATCATTTTGACGTTCCTCCCAATAAAAAGGCCGGGTGATTAGTCCCGGCCAGATAGAATAGCCCCTGATTGTAGAAATACTATTGTGAAATGCTTTTACAGTTTGCAGTAAAGGTCCTAGGATACTTGTTGATAGATTGGATGAAGCCAATTCCCGGACGGGTCTTACCCGCCAGTCCTTCTTTTGGTTGTAGGGAAGGTCTCAACATCAGTCTTGAGACCTTCCTGATTTGATTTGATCAAGCCCTGTTATGTAATTAGTTTTTTATGAGTCTTTGAACGGAACTTGTTCCCGAACGCTGATCGGTCATTTCCAGGAAGTAAACTCCCTGTGGCAATCTTTCAAAATCACGAAGCGTGGTTTGCGAAGTACCCCTGCTTACCGTGTGATTGACCGTGCGGATCAACCTGCCGTTGACATCCATCAGCTTAATGTTGAAAGTCGTCGCATTGTCCACAGTTATATTTATCGTGATCGAAGACTGGAATGGATTCGGCCATGCGGCGACCTGCAGTTTGCCCGACAACCTTACCACCGTTACATTACTATAAGTTATCCTGCCATCGATATCATAAAGTTTCACACGGTAATAGATCGCTTTATTCTGCATGAGATCGGTAACATTATCCGGCAACTGGTATTCTGTTTTTTGAGACGTGTTGCCCGCCGCCTTAACACTGCTTCCTGTAGTTGTCCAGTTGACATTATCGATACTGCGCTCAACGATAAAATAGCTTGTATTTTGCTCCGAAAGAGTAGACCATTTCACCGTGGCGACATTGCCAGTCAGCTCCGCTATTGCGGTTAAACGATCTGCTGGCAGCGGCACCAGCCACATTACGCTGTACGTAGCAGGTGTCGGATCTTTCATCATGGCCGCATCCACGTAAGAGTAGCGGAAAGTAACAACACTATCTCCCACCGTTGCGCCGGTGATCCTCAGGTTAAATAATGAAGGATTAAAATTGTTGATCGTCTGGCCGTCTATAACCAATGCACCGTTATAGTACAATTCTGCGTTCATGGGCACCTGGTCAATCGTGACCGACTTGGTGGTAAGTACACAACCTGCTACGCAATCTTCCGGATCTGAACCGCTCAGTACGGGCGGATTCATGCCGCCATTTAATGTGATGAGCTGGTTAATCCCCGGGTGATTGATGGATGTAAGGAAGCTATCCGAGTTAGGCAAACGTTGAATACCGAAATTGACATTGGTGACCGAAGTCGTGCCTGTCTTAACCGCAACGGTTGTATTGGATACCCCACCTTCATTACCTGTACCAGCAAGGTTATTTGTACCATATCCATCGCCCACGGAGATCCAGATCGGCGAGAATCCGCCGGGAGTTGGCGCATCATTTCCCAGGCCGATGTTGACAGTAGATAAGCTCAATGTATAATCGGTAAGCACCTCTGCCATCGGGAATGAATAAGTTCCGTTGGCGCTGTTGACAGTGGTTTTAAACGCGATCTTGTTCTGGTAATCCATCAGGTACGCGTATACGGTAGTTCCGCTTGGAGAACCCAGCGCAGTACCATTGACAGTTCCATCCATCAAACCGTTCTTATCATTATATAATGTACCGCTTACAGTGATGTTTGATTTACCGAGACCGAAATCAAAGTGAGACGAGCAACTTCCACCACTTGAGATGGTCATGGTCTTGCTTGTTACGGTGGTCATGGTATAATAACCGGGTACAGAGCTGGACGCAACCGCGGTAATATAACATTGCGGGTACTTCAAATATTTGATCGAAACATGCCCGATGTAAACGGAGTCATTGTCGTCAACGTTACTATTCGTTAAGAAACGGATGATTGTGTTGCTCGCTGCAAACGAGGTAATATCCTGGTTGTACACGGTAACATAGTTGGCATCGGCGCTACCATCCCCGTTGATGGTGTAGATGGTGTTGTAAGTAAATCCACCGTTTGCCGACACCTGCACATAAACATCTTCTCCCGATGACAGCGTACTGCTTTTTCTCCTGTAAGAGAAGGTCAGGAACGCTTTTACAGCCCCGTTAAGGTTCACCGTTCGCCTGGCGGAGATGTCATTGTCTTTTAAGCGCAACCCCCAGCCAAATGCTCCATCTTTTACTATTTCAGCGTCGGTATTGGCTGCCGACTGGCTGCCGTTACAGAAGCCACTAGAAATGTCATTTCCATCCGACCAGTTAGAAGCCCAGGGCGAATCACCATCTGTACCTGAAGAGCACGTGCTGGCACCACCAGTACCTTCGAAATCGTCTTCAACCGTTTTCTCAGGATATTTTGTAAACTGGTAGTATCCGGAAGTGTCTACCGTTACGGAGTCGGTCAATTCGTTGGAATTGATGCTGCCGCTACAGTTACCGTCAGTGTAGAGATATATTTTGATGCCCGGCAAACCAAGTCCGCCATCGTTGTTGATACCGTCTTTGTTCCTGTCGATGAACACCTGTCCTGAGAGAACGTTCTGGTTACCGTTGGAAGGACATGTGCTTATTTTAACGATCACCGTTGCATTGTCACATACGATCGGTGACGGAGTAGAGCAGACACGGTATTCGAACGTATCCTGGCCCGAGTAACCAATATTAGGTGTATAGAGTATGGTACCGTTTGCGTTAATGCTTACCGTTCCATGCTTAGGTTGTAACAATCCCAATGTAGATACGCTTGAAGGGTCGATAGTGGCTGCAAAGCCGAAGTCATTGTCCAGGATCGTGATGGTTACTGGCTGGCTTACCAGCGTTGTAGCAAAATCATCGCTGGCCACAACCAGTTTTTGTTTACAGAAAGGCTGGAGGGTCGTACCCACGTCCCAGTAAGAACTGGCACCGGCAGTAGAACCGGTAGGATCCTCACCGTATACAGCAGCGATCTTGGCACCGTTACACGTAAAGATAGCTATACCGCCCTGGTCATTGTCGGTTGCATCTTTTATTTTGATATAGTTAAGTGCATTTACATTATAAGATACATCATAGCGCAATCCGCAAGGGCTGACAGGACCTGATGACCCGTTTACGTTTCCATCATATTTTACATAGATCGTTGTATTGGCGGTTGGTGTTACCCATACCGGGTTACCGTTTACATCAGGAGTACCGTCGCTATTCAGGTCAAGGCCACCGGGAGCCCACGCAACGGTTGTATAATCTGTCAGGCGCTCTTCGGAGATAAGGTTGAAAGCCCAGTCATAAGCAGAACCGCCTGCGCCACCACCACCAGGAGTATAAGAACCTACGATCTCGATAGCAGTAAACGATTCACCCGTGGGGTTTACAAACTTATAGGTAGACGTTGTTGAATAAGCAAGAGGAAAACGAACAGCCGATTTTGCCGGAACAGTGATCACACCATTAGCCGGTGCACCGGAATTCCAGTTGATGTTGATACTTCTGTTCAAACTGTTATAGAACATCACCACCGAACTGTCCTTTGGATTGTCAAATAAATTATCCGAAGTGGGTACCGGAGTATAATAAGTATTCGAGTACCAGGTGGCCGGGTAGATAGGAGCATTACGGATCGAGTAATTATCGATACCGCCTGAGTTCAGCTCCACACCTACAGGTTTTGTACTGGTAACAGTTGCACCTGTTTTAACGCCGCCATTTACCAGGTAGGACTGTCCTTCGTTTAAGGTAACCACTGTTTCAAGCGACCCGTTGTTGTCTTTGTCTATGCTAACTACGGTGTTATCCTGTGAAGCGCGGATAAACAGCGCAGTGTACTTAAAGTCCTGGCTTGGGAAATCCTGTCCCAAAGGAATAGTGAACGACTGTCCATAATCATAAGTAGAGGTTACGTTTGTTTTGATAGCCTGTACGGACATGATGGAAGGTTCACCGGTAACCTGGGTAACTGCCAATTGTCCATTGGAAGTTATTTTGTCCTTACCGTCATAGTAGATGCTTGCCGGGTTCCTGGGGTTAGCATTCATCGTATTGTCAAGGATGATATTACCGTTTGCAGGGATTATATCGCTGGGATAACCAGGAGCAATACCATTATAAGGATTACCGTCACCCCATACTTTAGTTGTTGCCTGCAGGGGATTCATGGCATTGGCTTCATAGCCGTCTTCCCATTCATCCCATACGATGGTCATGCCAGCATAAGGGATCTTGATACTGATGACCGTTCTCAGGTTGTTGCTCGGCATAGAAGGACTTCCCGAAGCTTCCAACGCATCATATGCGTCGTTTTCAGGATAAGGAATATAGTAAGTATGCGTTTTAGTGGCATCTGCGCAGATATCAACGACCAATGGGTCAATGGTAAGGAACACTTGGGCGGTAGCGCAAAGGCCAGTAAGGTCGCAGATCTGGTAAGTAACTGTATCCTGTCCCTGGTAAGTTCCGTTGGGAAGATAAATGATCGTGTTGTTTGAAATATACGCTGAACCGTTATGAGGTTGACCGGTAATGGTTAACGAAGCAGCGTTGATGTTATTATTAGGGTCATAATCGTTAGCCAATACGTCAGCAATGACAGGATCACCGCCGCCGCCATTTGTACTATCGTTCATCGCAACAGGCGCACAAACGGTACAAATTGAATAGTTAGTCGTCAATGAATTCGTAACTGTATTTTCATAACCTTCTTTTGCAGTTCCTTTGACGATATAGTTACCACCGGCTGCGGGTGTATTCCATACATATTCAAATGTGCGGGTACATCCGGAAGTACCTACGGGAGTTGCTGAAAAAACGCTGCCTGTAGGAGTGATCTGCACGTTCAAGGCGGTGATGTCTGAAGCACCGAACGGGTCAGCTATCGTAGCACGAATATACCTGGTAGTACCGCCGGTGCCACTGATCACCTTTGTACCAGCGGGATAGGCTGCATTATATACATCAATAGAGAGAACATTGATGTAAGAAGAAACAGGCAGGTCGATCCTTGAAGGCTTTGTCTGGCTATCAAAATCGATCCTGAAAGTAACACCAGCCAAAGCTGTAGTGATATGCAGTGAGATAGCCTGGCCAGCAGGTACCAATACATCGGCCGGCAGGTTGCCTATCCATGTTAACATCCCCCCGCTATAGGTAGGATTACTAAGTGTGATGATTGTGGTCGCGCCATATCTCAACTCGGCAGTGATCGCCGGGTTAGCCGGCATTGTACCGCTGGAAATGGTGACGTAAGTTCTAACCGTGATAGTACCGGCTTTTATATTCAGGCTATCGCATAAAACCGGGTTCATGGTAAACGTGCTTGAGCTGGTACCAACCGTACTAAGTATTGTTGTATTAGCCGTAGTGAGGTCATTGGTAGCCACGGGATCGACGCGATCGAGAGCCTGCGATGGATCCGAAAGATATAATTGCTTAATTACTACGTTCGAGTTGATGTTAACGGTGTGTGTTGCAGTTTTAGGCCCGTTACATCCTGCTGCACTCTTTCCAGCACAGTGGGATCCGAAGCTTGGAATTCACGTGACTTGAAGTCGC
>JADMIO010814616.1_pt1 | contig 16676 bp, 11 predicted proteins | sample 8958161 | NCBI WGS metagenome assembly JADMIO01 (sample SAMN16585339, study PRJNA669376) | soil metagenome | isolation source: Crop rotation soil | place: USA: Cullars Rotation, Alabama | collected 2011
CTTTCCCCTTTTTCTTTTAAACCGATATTTTCTTTTAACTCTTTAGCATGCGTTAACACCGCCGGGGTTTTTGAAAACTCATGAAGATCAATTCCATTGCAGCTTCCTTTTTCAATCACTATCCCTTTTCCTTTCTTTAAAATATTTCTTTGCTCTGAATGAAGTTTTAACGAAGGACTTACCACAATTACTTTTTGTGCTATGGAACAGCAAATTTTTTCTGTGCCGGAAATCAGCCAACGCGCTACTCCTGTCCGCGTATCAGACACTAATCCATGTAAAGTGAAGATTCTTTTTTTAAACTTTAAAAACCAGCAGGCTAACATTATTAAGAAACCCGATTTAGGATTTCCTGCATTAATAATATCCGGCTTTTCTTTTTTAATTATTCTTATAATTTGTAAGAGATGATAGAAGTCCGTAAGCGGCGATATTTTTTTAGTAAAAGGAATGGTAAACAGTTTTGCGTTCTCCTTTTTAGCTAACAAACTAATTTCCTCACCAGGGCCGCTCAATATCACCACTTCAAAACCATTCTTCACCAGGAATGCCACCTGCCCCTTCAGGAAATTAGCACAGAACGAACTCGAAACACCTAGCAAAATTTTGGGCATATTCAAAAATGTATCGCTTAAAAGTAAAGCAATTAAGCTATTTTCACTCTAAAATTTTATTTGTTGGCGTATTTACTCTTTTTTGCTTACTTGATCGGGCTGAGCTGGGTGGTAACAAAATGTTTCAAAGCCTCCGGTCTTTCTGCCAAATGGCTGGCAGCTTTATTTGTTATGAAAGTGGTAGTGGGTGTATTGTATGGATTTATACATGCTAACTATGTGCAAGGTGCAGACACGTGGAGTATTCATGATTGGAGCCTTCGACATTACCGGTTACTATTGAATGATCCTCTAAAATTTTTTACCAGTTGGAGAGGTAATGGGTTGGAAAATGAAAATGAAATAGCACAAAGCTTCTCCGATGTTTTTGGAAGCGACCATTCTGCCTGGAATTATTTGAAGAGCGTGGTGCTAATGAAAGCGGAAGCTATTTTAAACCTGTTTAGCTTCGGACATTATTACGTGAATGTTGTTTTATATGCCTTTTTAACTTTTGGTGGATACATTGCTTTTTATCGCGGATTATTATATTTCTATCCTGGCAGCCGCATTACTTCTTTGATTGCGGCTTTCCTGGTTCCATCTTGTTTGTTTTGGACGAGTGGTATGTATAAGGATGGTATTATATTTATGCTGTTCGGATATATTGTATATTATATGTCGTTGCTTGCGCAGCGACGGCAAGGGTTATTGGGCTTGTTTACAAAAATGATTGTGTGTATAGCCGTTATTTTTATTTTGAGAAATTATATAGCGCTCACATTAATACCTTGTTTGATTGCGTGGTGGCTATCTATTTATAATCCAGGTAAGAGAGCATGGTTCTTCAATGGTATTTTTTTGATTGGCCTTTTACTGTTTTTCTTTATACCTGCTTTTTTTCCCGCTTTGGATCTTCCACAATTTTTAGTTAACAGGAGAAATGAATTTTTAGCATTGCCGGCTAATTCTGCCTTACCAGTAAATGATCTTCAACCCACTTTTATAGGTTATTTAAAATCACTGCCGCAGGCATTTGATCATGGATTTTTGCGACCTTATTTATGGGAGAATAAAGGTGTCTTTTATATTCCTTTTGCATTGGAGTTGATTGCATTCTATGGGTTGGCGATCTATTATTTGTTGAAAAAGAAAGTGGGTGTGAACCCTCTTCAACAATCTTTTTTCCTGTTTGCTTTATTTTTCCTGGCTTCCAATTGGCTGTTATTGGGCTATACCTCACCAATTATCGGCGCTTTAGTGAGGTATAAAAGCATTTTTATGCCCCTTATAATGGCCCATCTCTTATACTTTGTAACGACTAAACTAAACACATTAGATAAATAATTATATATGTTATTTATTGAAATACCCCTCACTTATCTCCTTTTCATCCACAAAAACCAATTTTTTTTCTACATTTTTTAAATAAATAACAGGAATAAGGAAATTTATTTCTAATCTTGCACTAATAAAATTTCCCCCATGTCGTACGATTAAACGCCATTAACAAGCTAATGGCCTATTCAGGAGAGAGCAAAGCCCCCGGAAACAGCAAAATCACCGGAATTTTCGGTGAAAACGTTTTTACCCTTAAAACAGGCCGCGAGTTTTTGAGCGATGAAGCTTATAAAAGCCTGGCGGGTTCTATTAAAAGTGGTAAAAAGATTGACCGGACCATGGCTAATCAAATAGCTTCGGGACTTAGACAATGGGCGGAGACTAAAGGGGTTACGCACTATACGCACTGGTTTCAACCACTAACAGGAACCACTGCCGAAAAACACGATTCCTTCTTTACTATTAAAAGTGATGGCACTGCAATAGAAGAATTTGACGGCGGCGCGTTGATACAACAAGAGCCGGACGCCTCTTCTTTTCCGAGTGGAGGATTGAGAGCTACTTTCGAAGCGCGGGGTTATACGGCATGGGATCCTTCTTCTCCTGCCTTTATCATGGAAATTGGACATGGGAAAACACTTTGCATTCCAACCGTGTTTGTTTCTTATACGGGTGAATTGCTGGATTATAAAGGGCCTTTGTTAAAAGCGTTGGAAGCATTGAATAAAGCGGCTGTTGATGTTTGTAATTATTTTGATAAAAATATTACTAAAGTAACGGCTACATTAGGATGGGAGCAAGAGTATTTCCTGGTTGATGAAGGGATGTTCAATGCACGTCCTGATTTGGTGATGAGTGGAAGAACGGTATTTGGTCATTCGCCTGCTAAGGGACAACAATTGGAAGACCACTACTTCGGATCCATACCGGAAAGAATTTATGCTTTTATGCGCGACTTTGAACAGGAGTCGTACAAACTAGGTATTCCTTTAAGAACGCGTCACAATGAAGTAGCACCTGCGCAGTTTGAGTGTGCTCCTATATTTGAAGAAGTGAGTGTGGCAGTTGATCATAATACGTTGTTGATGGATATTATGGATCGTGTAGCTCGCCGTCATCGTTTGCGTGTGTTGTTACATGAAAAACCATTCGCCGGCATCAACGGAAGTGGTAAGCATAATAACTGGAGCATGGCAACAGATACCGGAGTAAATTTATTAGCTCCCGGCAAAACACCAAAGACGAATTTGATGTTCCTTACTTTTTTTGTTAACACTATTAAAGCAGTGTATGATTATGCTGATTTGTTGCGCGCCAGTATTGCTTCTGCAGGAAACGATTTTCGCCTTGGAGCAAATGAAGCGCCGCCGGCTATCATCTCTGTTTTTATCGGTCAGTATTTGAATAAAGTTTTGGAAGATGTGGCAACAAGAGTAGGCGATAAGTTTGATGAACAGGATGAAGCTATATTAAAACTTGATCTGCATAGAAGCATTCCGGAATTGTTACTAGATAACACCGACCGTAACCGTACTTCACCTTTTGCGTTTACCGGTAACAAGTTCGAGTTTCGTGCGGTAGGATCTACTGCTAACTGTGGCAACCCAATGACAGTATTAAATGCGATAGTAGCAGAGACATTGAAAAAGTTTAAACAAGATGTAGATGCATTAATTGATAAAGGTGAGAAAAAAGAAATCGCGATCATGCACATGATCCGCGAATATTCTGTAAGCTCTAAAAGTATTTTGTTTGAAGGAGATGGCTATAGTGAAGATTGGGCCGCCGAAGCAAAGAAACGTGGTTTGCCGAATGTAAAAACTACTCCATTAGCTTTAGATGCGATGCTAACAGATAAAGCGCGTGAGTTGTTTGAAAGCACGGGCGTATATTCTCATTCAGAATTAGAAGCACGCCATGAGATTGAATTGGAAAAGTATATTAAGAAAGTACAGATTGAAGCGCGTATGATGGGAGAATTGGCCACGGCTAATATTTTGCCGGGTGCTATCAAATATCAAAACACGTTGATTCAAAATATTAAAGGATTGAAAGAAGTGGGTTTACCTGAATCATCTTTCGCTAATCAAAAGCAAATCTTAGGTAAGATATCTGAGCACGTGTCTGCTATCAGCGAGATGGTAGAAAAAATGATAGAGGCCAGGAAAGAAGCGAATCAAATAGAAGATTCAAGAAAGAAGGCGATTGCTTATTCTGATAAGGTGAAAGGTGCTTATTTTGATGATATTCGTTATCATGTAGATAAGTTGGAATTGTTGGTGGATGATAAGGAGTGGACGTTGCCGAAGTATAGAGAGATACTATTCTTAAGATAATTGTTATAAAGGCAGTTACTGGCGCAGGCCTCCAGGCCTGTGCCAAAACGTTACTAAAGCCTAAATCAAGTAACAGCTCGGCACAGACCTGGAGGCCTGCGCCAATCCAGTAATTATAATTTTTGGGCTTTATGTTCCTTTGCCCATTTAAGCGCTATTTCTAATTGCTCTTCTTCACTAATATTAGAATTATTCAACATCACCGCATCTTTCGCTTGCTTTAAAGGGCTCACTTCCCGATGAGAATCAATATAATCTCTCATCTCCAAATTATTCTTAACCTCCTCAATCGTTACATTCGGGTTTTTATCATATAGCTCTTTAAACCTTCTCTCCACCCGAACAGCATTATCTGCCGTCATGAATATTTTTAATTCTGCTTTCGGGAACACCACCGTGCCAATATCACGGCCATCCATAATAATCCCCTTCTTCTTCCCCATTTTTTGCTGCTGCTTTACGGCAAACGCTCTCACTTCTTTCACTGCCGCTACTTCGCTCACTTTTTCTGCTACTACCAAATCGCGAATTACATATTCTACGTTCTCGTCGTTCAGATACATTTCCGTCTGCCCGCTTTTCTCATTAAAACGGAATTCCAAATTAATATCTTTCATCGCTGCATGAACAGCTTTCTTCTTCGTCCAATCAATATGATTACGTAAAAAATATAGCGTGATAGCACGATACATAGCGCCACTGTCTATGTATACATAATTTAAGGCCTTTGCCATTTGTTTGGCCAGCGTACTTTTGCCGCAGGCCGACCAGCCATCAATGGTTATGATGATTTTCTTCATTATTATTGAACTGCTGCAATTCCTGGAAGCTCTTTTCCTTCAAAATATTCTAACATGGCCCCACCGCCGGTTGACACATAGCTTACTTTATCAGCCAAGCCAAATTTATTAACCGCAGCAACAGAATCACCACCACCTACTAATGAATAAGCGCCCTTCTTAGTAGCAGCCACTACTGCTTCTGCAATAGCCTTTGTTCCATGTTGAAATTTCTCCATTTCAAACACACCCATGGGGCCATTCCACAGAATCACTTTCGATTTGCTGATCACATTTGAATATTGATCGCATGCCATGGGACCGATATCCAATCCCATCCAGTTAGCAGGAATATTATTACTTGGTGCATCGGATATTTGTGCATTGGCATCAAACTTATCCGCCACTACCGAATCAGATGGGAGATGAATACATACATTTTTCTCTTCGGCTTTTTTCAACAAGTCCTTAGCCATTTGTACTCTGTCTTCTTCGCAAAGAGAAGTGCCGATATTACCGCCTAATGCTTTCATGAAAGTATAAGCCATGCCGCCACCGATAATAATATCTGTAGCCCTATTTAACAGATTTTCTATAATCAATATCTTATCAGAAACTTTTGCACCACCGATAATTGCGGTGAATGGTTTGTCTTTACTATGCAATACTTTTTCTGCACTAGCCACTTCTTTCTCCATTACCAGGCCAAACATTTTTTTAGCTGGTTCAAAAAACTTAGCAATAACCGCAGTAGATGCATGCGCACGGTGAGCAGTGCCGAATGCATCATTTACATACACATCTCCTAAGTCGGCCAATTTCTTAGCAAACGCTTCATCACCTTTTTCTTCTTCTTTATAAAAGCGAAGGTTCTCCAGCAAAAGGACTTGCCCTGGTTTTAAAGAACCGGCCAATGATTTAGCGGGGGAGCCGATGCAATCATCTGCAAAGAGAACCTCCACTCCTAATAATTTGCTTAAGTGAGCAACAATATGTTTCAACGAATATTTTTCAACCGGTCCTTCCTTCGGGCGGCCTAAGTGAGACATTAATATCGCACTTCCACCATCTTTCAATATTTTTTTGATGGTAGGAATAGTTGCTTTTATGCGCGTATCGTCTGTTATTTCAAACGTAGAGTTTAGCGGCACGTTGAAATCCACGCGCACTAACGCTTTCTGACCGGAAAAGTTGTATTCGTTGAATTTGCTCATAGTTGAATAAAATTACAAAAGCTGAAGTGAGTGACACAACGATGCTGAGTAGCATTACTACTGCTTGTGCAACAACACTATTTATTAATTAAACCTGCAAAATATTTTACAGTACGAACGAGCTGACTAACATAGCTCATTTCATTATCGTACCATGAAACTGTTTTAACTAATTGTTTATCTCCTACTGATACTACTTTAGTTTGCGTACCATCAAACAAAGAACCGTAGTGAATACCGATGATATCGCTGCTCACAATTTCATCTTCTGTATAACCAAAACTTTCGTTGCTCGCAGCTTTCATAGCAGCATTGATTTCTTCAACGGTTACTTTTTTATTTAATGTAGTAACTAACTCAGTGAGAGAACCGGTAATAGTAGGAACGCGTTGTGCCGTACCATCCAATTTACCTTTCAGTTCCGGAAGCACCAGTCCGATTGCCTTTGCAGCGCCTGTGCTATTAGGAACAATATTAGCCGCTGCAGCCCTTGCGCGACGAAGATCACCTTTAGGATGCGGTGCGTCTAATGTGTTTTGATCGTTGGTATAAGCGTGAATGGTTGTCATAATACCTGCAAGGATTTCAAATTTATCGTTCAACACTTTTGCCATTGGCGCCAGGCAGTTAGTAGTGCAGGAAGCGCAGGAAATAATTTCTTCGCTACCGTCTAATATCTGATGGTTTACATTAAACACCACTGTTTTAAGTTCGCCGGTTGCCGGAGCAGAGATCACCACTCTTTTAGCGCCTGCTTTTAAGTGGGCAGTAGCTTTATCTTTATCTGTAAAGAAGCCTGTGCTTTCGATCACCACATCTACCCCATGTGTACCCCAGGGAATCTGCGCCGGATCTTTTTGAGCATATATTTTGATGGTATCGCCATTCACCACGATTGAATCTTCCGTGGACTTAACTTCTGCATCGAAGCGGCCTTGTGCGCTATCGTACTTTAATAAATGTGCCAAAACGGCCGGACTAGTCAGATCATTAATGGCAACCACGTCAATTCCCTGCATATTATAGATCTGGCGAAAAACCAGTCTACCGATTCTACCAAAACCATTGATCGCAACTTTAACTGTGTTCATAGTGCTAAATTTGAGATTAGATTGAAAATTTTGAGGTGCAAAGTTACATTTTCGCGAGTAAAATCAGGTGTAATTTTTTTTGGCAGGAAGTGCCCATCCGGTTATCTTTGCACTCCTTTAAACAAAAGGCGCGTTGGTCAAGCGGTTAAGACGCTTCCCTTTCACGGAAGAATGACGGGTTCGATTCCCGTACGCGCTACATAGAGGGAATTTTCAGGGAAATCTTGGGAATTCCCTTTTTTTATTTTCGCCGCAAAAGCTTGATGAGTGACACATTAGGAAAATCAAGTTGTTGGCTTTTGGGTTAGATATTCGTGATTTTTAGTATTGTCTCATTCATTAAGATTTTTTAATTTTTAAGGTTGTCGTTCAAGAGGACATGTTTCTTCATTTTGTTAAGTAGATCCTTATATTCGATAGTATTACGAATATTCACAAGACTTCCATCCTCAGTTAACCATTGAATATCCGTAAGACCCAGATCTATAGCAAAAGAAAGATTTTTTAATGCTTTTTGCTTTTCATTTTTTAAAGAATAATATGCCACCCAATTTCGATAATTTCTAAAATCATTTTGAACCAAACTATCAAGCTTTATAAAAAGTTTCTTCGCCTTAACTAATAGTTTATTTTTAATATAGACCAAGCCAAGTGAATTGTAATAAATTAATAGATCAGGGTCGTTCCCTTTTAAATATTTTTCAAAGTAAGTTAGCGATTTTTCCAAATTTTCAATTATGCCATTGTCATTACTCAGAAACAAAAAATTTAAGGAGATATTTCTATAATCCATCGCCAAATTCCTAATATTTGGAACACTTTGTTTTTTCTCACTATCAACCGCCATAAACAAATATTTAATTGCTAATTCGTAGTGCTTTTCATCATATTCTATATTTGCTATCTTCCTACATAAAGAGGCATATTTAAATAAATTAAAAGTTAAATAAGACAAGGCAGTTCTATAATTTGATATTGATGAATCGTATTTTTTCAGACCAATAAAAGCATCACCTCTAAACTCATAAAATTCACCAATGCTAGTATCAGAAATATTAGTTTTACCCTGGTATGTTAATCCAAGCGATAATACTTCAAGCGCCTTTATCTCGTTTTTTGTTTCAATATAGACATTTCCTAATGCCAAATAAACAGGAATTAACGAAGGATGTATATAATTTAACCTATCGAGAATTTCTTTGGATTTTTCCAAATAGAGTTCTGTGCTATCCGGCTTAGTTAACAACCAATATGATGTTGCTATATTATAATAACAATTTATTAAATCTGTATGATACTTATTTATAGATTCCAATTTACTTGCGGCATATAAGCTATTTTTTAAAGCTTCTGCAGGTTTATTTATTTTTAAGTAACAGGTTGAAATATTATTATACGTTGCAGCTAAACTATATTCATCCGATTTTGAGTTGTCTATTATTTTAATTGCTTTAGCCAGATAATCAAGAGCTTCGTCAACTCTATTTAATTTTTCTAATGCCATAGCAAAATTATTATACCCAATGACCAAAACAGGGTCATTTTGAAGCAAACACTTTTCTCTTATTTGTAAAGAAATTGAATGATAATACAACGCCTTTTCCGGCTCTCCGTTGGAATCATAGGTAATACCAATATTATTGTAAATATAAACTATTGAACATGACTTGGCTCCAAAGTTCTTTTCAAGAATTGACAAACTTTTAAACAAATAATCAAATGCCTTGGAGAATTCGCCTCTTTTTTTAAAAGCCAATCCTATATCATTGTATAAAATAGCTAAAGCATTATCATTCGACCGTAATAACATCTCCTCAATTTGTAGTGCAAGAAATAAATTTTTTAACGAATTGTCATTATCACCAAACAAATCATAAGTAGTTGCCAGTTGAATATAATAGCTTGATAAGCGGCGGCGATCATAATTATTTTCAACATATATTTTTGTAATTTTACTATACAGAGCAATTATCTCAGAATAAGCAGCTTTAGAATATAGCAATGAAATTCTCAGTTCATATTCTTGAATACTACTCATTATTGCGCTATCAGCCTTTTCCTTAATTCTTCGGGCCTTTTGATAATCACTATCTATAATATCTGGATCTAATAACGTCAATGCCCTAGTAATATCTTTTTCCACATTGATCAGCGCCAATGCTTCTTTAACTCTAGCAGAGGCATTATCTAAATTAATCCTCGCAATAAAATCAGCTTGTTTCTCAATTTCATTTTTTGCAAGCTCAAACGCTTTATTAATAGAATCTTTTTGTACATTTAGCCTTATAATTTCACTTTGATTTGATTTATTCAGAATAATTAGGCTATCATTGGCTAATAATGCCTTTTTATACTCTTTTCTTAACCAAGTCTCTAAAATTCCATTATATTTTTTCTTATTTTCCTCTAATTGGCCATACTTACAGACAACAACTTCTAAAATTTCATTTCGATTTGAAGGTATCCGTGTATATTTAATTAAACTGTCGTTAACAAGCTCAATTTTGGAACCACTTCCATCATCCTTTCCAATATTTAGATTTACCTTATCTCCTTGATTTTTTGTTGGAAATTTAAGCTGAAAATCTCCATTAGAGTTAGAGATTACTGAATTTGCTCCCTCCGCGCTTACTCGAATTCCTTTAACTGGCGTATTACCACTACTTTGAAAAAGTATTTTCCCTTTAAGTATATTATTTTGAGCTAAAACGGTTGAATGGCATATTAACAAAATAAAAACAGCTAATATGGAGGTTCTTTTTATCACTTAATTGAATCCAAGCTAATCTCAATATCATTCGAAAGAGGAATGTATTTCTCATCCCTAACCTCATATCCCTTTTTACTTATTCTCAGTCGGTAGGTATCTTTTTGCATATTTTCGGGTAAATCAATCTTAAAAATTCCCCATCTGTTTGTGACAACTGTTGTATCAGTATCAATTAAGATTTCAGCATTTCCAATACCATTTCCCTTCCTATCTTGCACCAATCCCGCAATGTGGCCTAAAACTTTACTTACATTTAAATAAATTGGACTACCATCAAATCTATACTTTTTTGAACTATCATTTAATTTATATTCAGACGCAATTAATTCAATATTAATTCGCCGATTCTTAAACTTCTTAGGTATTTCTAAAAAATTAGTTGTTCCGTTTTCTCCAATAGTTAAAGCTCGTCTATCATTCCCAAAGTCTACAACTAATTTCCCCCTATTGGTAAGTTCAACTGGCAGAAAGATTGTCAATTGCATCGTTTCCTCCGTAGAAGAAGAAAGACGATCAAAAATTCCAAAACCGTTAGTGACAATTGTTGTTAATACTGCAATAGCAGCTATTAATTTCCAGATTTTTCTTAATGATTTAAATAAACTATTAAGCCAATTCGCATTCATTAATTCTATTTAGTTACTTCAAGTATAAATACTTAGTTATTTTTATAATAAAAAAATCTACCCAAACATTCACAATAACCAAGCAAAATTTTTACCTTACCATTCATAGGGTTTAATCATAACACAATTTCAAACCCATATTTTTTCACCTCATTAACAAACGGATCACCCAATTTAAAATTCTTCATTGGGTAAGGATGTGGTTCAACCTGATAGAAACGTGCTGTAACAGGTGAAAGCAACTTCCAGTTATCAAGGGTATTACTTTTAAACTTACTGCTAACAAGCAACAGATCAATATCAGAATTTTTAGTTGCAGTACCCCTCACCTGCGAGCCAAAAAGGATTGCCTTCTGAACAGGAATGTTCATTTCATTACAAGCAGCAATGTACCGTTTTGCCTGCATCAGGACAGTCTTTTTAATAGTTGTGTTCTTAACTTTTTGCATTGTTGTATATAAGTTGCGGCGTACGCGCCAGTTACAATTTTATGAATATCGCTCACATAATCAGCATACCTGCCTTCCATTTGAAATTTATTCATATCAGCACAAAACGTCAATTCCTCTTCAGAAAGATTCAACTTCGTTTGTGCATGGATGCTATTGAGATTATGAATTTTCGGAGGATGGTTACCCTTATTATCTTTTACCCAATGTGCTTTCATTAGCTTTTCCAATACCAAATGGGCAAAAAAGAGGGCGTGAACGTACTTTTTACCTTTATACAGATACTCCATTGTGCTTGTATCCTGTTTGGCCCCCTCTATCCAATAATCTATATAATCTTCTTTTGTCAACTCCTTTTATTTGCAAAATAAGAGATTTTTGGCATATGTAAAAGGAAAGAAATTTCACCCCGGGAAATCACTGAAAGCCAGTAAATCCAGCATTATTTGGTTCGATAATTTTCCCGTACGCGCTACGAGGGCTGTTCTGAAAAGAGTAGCTCTTTTTTATTATTGCAGTTTGTTAGATTGGGATTGAATAGTGCTCATTTTCATAAATCTACCATTAAACCACCCACCAATTATTCGCCAAATGCAGCGTTCTTTTCGCTCTCGTAACCGCCGTATACCACCATCTAAACAACTCCGGCCGCTCCATAGCATACATACTTTTTTCAAGAAACAGAAAAACATCATTCCACTCGCCGCCTTGTGATTTATGGCAGGTAACGGCATAGCCGTATTTGGCTTTAAGACAATTTAAATAATCATCCTTTATCATTTCCGTTTTATAAGCAGCTGTATTTCCCCTAATTCCTTTTTTAGTCATTCTTCGGTTAAAGTCAACCATCAAAGCTTTTACCTGCTCTTTTGTAAAATTATTATTTCTACCATACAGAATATCAAGAGAAAGCAGTAACTCGTAGTCTTTTCCGGACGAAATCGCTTTAACGCGCACACTTTGAAAGTGTAGATTAGCCCGTGATTTTATTTCACCAAGAGAATCCACTATTACAAAATCACCATTTGTGAGAGGAACAGAATAGTTATTCTGGGTGACCAGCAAAACATCTTTTTCCTGTAAAGGAAAATCCAGTTGCCCAAATAAATCTCTTCGAACGGCCCTGTTAATATCTTCCACCATTTTATTACTCCTGGCTATAGCAAGCGTTCCGTTAGAGCCAACTTGTCGGAATGTTTCCAGGTAGTTTTTAAAAAGTAATTTATTGGAGGGGTAAATGCTGATGTTGTTCCTATTCCCTACAGGAAGTTTGGGAAATCTTGATACGTTATTAGATGCTGTCATTTCCCTGATAGCAGCAGCTAAAACTAGTATATCATTATTCGGATCAGTTCTTTCAATCTTTTCTAAAGTGGCAGAAATAGCGGTTCTCTTTTGCTGCGACAGCCAATTCATATCCAGGGCCGGACTAAGCAACTGACCAACTGGTGGTAGCTGTCCCGGGTCACCAACAAAAATAATTTTATTATTTCCTGCAACATTAAAAAAATCTGATAATAAATAACCAGAGCCAAAAGTAGCAGACAAAGTATCAGCAGATAATTCACTAGACAACATGGAGGCCTCATCAACTATGTAAATTCGTTTGTTCTCATCCGGTTCGCGCAATAGAAACTGCATGGTCATTTGTCCATACTTATCTATAGGTGCGTCTTCCGGCATTTCTTCGTCTGCTCCCTCCACTTTGCTAAAGCGATAAAGTTCGCTATGAACAGTAGTAGCATCAAACCCCGTTTTTCCACGCAATACCGTTGCCGCTCTTCCCGTAGAAGCCAGCATCGTAAAGGAATGATTATGTTCATCCAACCACTTTGCCAGGTTCTGCATCAAAAATGTTTTCCCCGTACCGGCTATCCTTTAAGAACAAATGTATCTGCTGCAGGATGATCAATAAATTTTTGAAGAGCTTTAAACGCTTCGTTTTGTCCGGGATTAAGTTTCGATTCATTCGCCATTGCAGATTAGTATGCAAATTCAATATCCGAATTTTTATCCGCAAATATCTGGATAAAATTTCATATTGATACTCACACCTCCTATTCCTTATCCTTAACAACCAATATCTCCAACTCGCGTTCGGCCTCAATAATGTCAAGACCATATTGCTGTAATTGTTTACGAACTTCTTCTACGGTCATTTTTCGCAGATCGCCCTTGATTGTCAGATCTATCCAGGTCTTTTTATCGATACCCGTTTCGTCTAGTACAACGCGGCCGGCTTGCACATTTTCCAATCGCATGTAATCGGTAAACATACTTAACAAATATTCAGCGGGACCATCATGCGTATATACACTGTCGGTATATTTTATATTCCAGCCCCAGCCACTTCGCACACCACTTTTCACTTCTTGCCCCAATTGCTCCGAGGTCAGCGTTTTTAATAATCCTTCTTTTGTTTTAACCAGCACCAGTGCATTGAATTTTCTTTTTTCCATTTTACCTTCCAGTCCAAACATGCTTCCCATAAAACGGTTTACATCCTGCTGCATTATAGGTTGCCAGTTATTTTTATCTTTCAGCGGACCTTGTATTTCGTACGTGAAGCAATATTTTTTAAGCCAGTTATCCAATAAATTATTATCGCGTGGAGATTGATATTGCTCGGGATTTTTCATTTCGAGCAACCATCTTTCATGAGAGGAGTTTTTGTTGTCACGAAAAGCAGTTCTGAAAAGTTCTATCGGGCCGCTATTCCTGGTTATTTCGCTTCTGAATATTCCTTTGGCCGAATCCACTGCTGTATAAGCACCGCCGGCGGGGAAATAAGGTATAAAAGCTGAATAATAAACAGGGGGCATAGAAGGCAAGGTGGGACTTAGCCAACCACTCTTGCGAATCAGCTCAGAATTTTCTTTATAAGCCATATCATCTTTCGGCAACATGTCCACTTTTTTTCCATCCAATACGGCCTGTACATGTTCCGGTGTAGCATTGTACCCGTTTGTTATGGCTATTATGGTACCCTTATCGTTTACCCATACATGTGTAGGCACGCTGTTCATAGGAAACAACGTTAACCAGGTAGAATCTCCATTTATTGCGGGCACTGCGGGCATCTTCAATTTATAATTAGGATCGCTATAATATTTTTTCCAACGATCTTCTGTTTTTGCTATTTGTTCTTTACTCTCCCAGGGGTTTACCAGTACCACTTGCAGTTTTCCATCAAATTCTTTTTGGAGTTTTTCCATTTTAGGAAAAGCCGCTATACAACTGCTACAGCCTGTGCTCCAAAAATCGAGGATCATGAGCTTGCCTTTGAAGTCGGAAGTAACTGCTTGTTTTTTGGGATAGTTGCTGAGATTTTTAAACGCCATTTCCGGCAACTTATCTCCTACAGAAAGTCGCTTGTATTTTGTGGTGACAGGTTTGCTATTTCCTTGTGCGATAGCGCAGGAAATTACAAGGATGGAGAATAAAATAGCGAGGCTACTTAAGCGAATAATCTTTTTCATGAACTGTCTGATTAATTGTGATACAAAGGTATTGAATTAGGCATTTTGGATGCTACCGTTCATCATAAATATTCCAGGAGAGACAGCTCGGGAACGCTCGTTTTTAGGGAGGTTTTGGCTGGGATGTCGCACCTTAATCGCGGCAGAGTCCCTTTTTTCGGGGACTCTGCTGCGATCTTAAGTTTTACGTTTTTAGAGATGTGCTGAAATAATCGCGGTAAAACTACCGTCCAATACACCCGAACTTAATAATGTTAGGTAATCACTGAGAGTTGGTCCTCCTCCTGCTCTTAATAAGCCATCCATGTTTAGATCTTCTTTTCTATACACTGAGTTGATGATCTTAGTAAAGGATCCATCTAAAGCGGTAGAGCTCATGATGGTTAGGTAATCACTAATGGTTGGTCCTCCGCCTGCGCGAACGGCGTTATCGCTGTTGGCGTTGCCGGCCCAGAGCATGAATACGTTGGGGATGTTGCCAGGGAGGTCTTTGGAGGCCATGGCACCATTAACAAGATTAGCAGGGTTTTGATAAGCCTGGGATTGTGCGGTGGTGAAATCATAGCTTGTTGACGAAGTACTTAAGGCTAACGTTGATGCACTGCGTACACTTAAGTGGTTACGATGTCTTACTACTACATAATAATTACCTGCATTTATGTAAGGAGGATATTTATTAAAGTTTACATCTGGTGAACCGTCTATGTCTACGATCATTCCATCTTCTCTGATGAATGCTGCTCTTTGTTTTAAAACAGATGCAGGGTTTGTACTATCTCTTAACTCTAATAATACCCAGTCTACAACATCTGTTCCATCGCCAGTGGTGGTGAAGAAGCCGTTGGTTACGGACTCTGTACCGGTGTAGTTGAAGGGGGCCACGCTGTAAGGTTGGCTGGTAGCGTTGGCATTTAACACGGCGGCCCATGCAGTTGTTACATCTTTATGGCGACTGGTAGTAGTACTGTAAGCGCCTTGTAAATAGGCTTTTACCGATACAGAAACTGAAGGAGGTGTTGGAACCATGGCAATACCACGAAATGCTTTATTAGACCCAGCTATATCCGGAACTATCACAGTGGGAGTTCCGGTAAAACTATTATTTAAGGTGCTATAGCCTACATTATCGGTTAAAGTTACTATTTCACCGCCTCCATTAGGATTTGTTCCAAAATTGCTTACTTTTCTAACTATATATAGTGTTGCATTGGTTCCATTGATTACCGCTGTAATACTCCCGTAATCATCCGAATCAAGTCCAATAGTTCCATTGGATGTCCAAGTGGTCCCAATTAAAGAATATTTTCGCAAGGCGGCTGTTCCAGGGCTAACGAGGTACATAACATCATCGCCTGAAATTGTTGGATCCATATCCGCAAATACAAACTCACTTTTTGCTCCTAACGCTGTAGTACCTGTAAGAACAGTCAGTGAAGCAGAACCGCTAGTAGGAAGACCCGCTCCAACTTTAACCACTCCACCAGAACTAATTGAAGCAAATAATTGACCATTCCGAATAATTACCCGTCTAAAATTATTTGTTGAGCTTATTTGTGTTGAATTAGTATTGCCAGATTGCGAATATCTTAATCCTCCGGTTGCATATCCGCCCCACATATCAGTTCCATTACTAGTTACTAGACAGTATGGCGAAGTTCCACCAGTATTTGTCAAAGAAGTTGCTGTATTTATTACTGCATTATAATCAATAAGCGCATTTGTCCTCTGCGTAATGGTCGCATCCTGGAGTACACCTGTAGTAGTACCTACGGCAGCATTATATCCATTCAGCGCTAAGTATCGTCCGTCGGCGGATAAAGTCAATGTACCCAATTGGAAATCGTCATCAGGTAAAACAAGAGGATTATTTGCACCAGATGGAACTACCGGTAAAGCAATCGATTGCACCAATGCCCCAGTTGGAGTATATTCATCAAGAAAAACCGGATGAGCGTTGGATGATAAAGCAGTAGATCCATCCCCAATCCGGCGGGAAAG
>JADMIO010928671.1_pt1 | contig 16675 bp, 10 predicted proteins | sample 8958161 | NCBI WGS metagenome assembly JADMIO01 (sample SAMN16585339, study PRJNA669376) | soil metagenome | isolation source: Crop rotation soil | place: USA: Cullars Rotation, Alabama | collected 2011
GACAACTTGTCCACGTGGAATTCTAAGCTTAGGATCCCAATGTGCTGGAAAGAACTTCGCGCATCCTGCGCCGATGTTTGACCGAATTAAATTTCCCTACCTGCCGGATATTATGACCGGTTATTTTACGCTGAACAATGTCTATCAGCTCCGGGAATTCGGCCGCAGGGAAGTGATGTATGAGCCGCTCGGGGTCAGCATCGCCTACATGTTGCTGGATACGACCAGCAGGCTGCTCCGGGTACGGGTGAAAGCAAAGGCTGTTGATACCATTGCGGGGGATCTGCGATTCAATCTCTGGATCACGGAGGATAGCATCAAGGCCTATCAGGCAGAGGCGCCGGATCCAAACAATTACTGGCACAGCCATGTGTTACGGAGCTTTGTCGGCGGGCAGTGGGGCGTCGCCGGCTCGATGCCGAAAAAGCTGCTGCCGGGTCAGGAAGTAGCGTATGATTTTCAATATACCGTTCCGTCCGGCTATGTGCTGAAACGGCTGCAGGCGATTGGCCTGGTTCAGGCGTTTGACAACGACAAATTTGCCCGACGGATCATCAATTCTGCCAGTGCCCGGGCGACACAAAAGCTTTCCGTTGCTTCATCAAATACTCTGACGAATGTTCAGGTCTATCCGAATCCGGCAAAGGACAGGATCTGGGTGAAAGCGCTCGGGGAGAATATGCAGCTGTGCATCTACGACGGTTTAGGCCGGCTTATGTTGGAACAAAGCCTGGATTCCGGGTATGGATCGGTTGACCTGAAAGGGCTTCCTGCCGGACATTACCTGCTGCGGCTTACAGACGAAAACGGGCATTTTGAATGCCCATTGGTTAGGGTAGATTAAGACTTCACGCCGAGCCTGCCCTGACGCAGGAAGGAACGCATAGATCCGCTAAGCCGCTGAGAACTGTTTCCCAGGATCGCTCCTCAGCGTGCAAGAGGCCGTTTCGTCGCGATTTCGGGGAAATTGAAATGACGTCCGCCGGTCGCTCACTTCAGATCGACTTCCTCGAACTGCGCGAGCGGCTGCTTTTTACCGTTTTTCAGGATCAGAATATTGTTGGCTACTTCATAATAGGCGGCGTTGCCCAACGCTTTCAGGTACTTTGATTCGAGTTCCATGTTCGCACAAGCCATTAGTGTGGCGTGCAGATTCGAAAAATGGATCTTGTTTCCGCTTAAGATGCGGTAGGTTCCGCCAAATCCGTTGCAGCCCGCATACCCGGTTACCCGGGTTGTATCCTGTTTGAAAATGATATAGGGCTCTTTCTGGATGTTCGACCGGTCGATCGCCTTGCCATTGAGGCGGCTCAGCTTCCAGTATTTCTCCGTAATCTCCTCATTCATCTTCTTCAGAATGTAGGCCTGGGCGTTCGCGCCCTCAATGCGTTGGCCTTTGGAATCAAGCCGCACCAGTTGATTCTCCGCTACCAGAAACTGATAGTTCTTGCTGCCTTTCAGTGTGATCCGGCTATAGTCCTTTTGCCATTCGAATTTCCCAGTGCTGATCACGGGCTTTGTGGATCTGGAAAGAAATAATTCGGAAATCCGGAATTGATTATTGGAAAATAATTGAACGACTGTCTGAATGCCCGGGCAATCGGCGCAGGGAATCGTGCCGGAATAAGTTCCGGGCCAGTCGAGCGCTGTTTTGCTGTTGTCGTTGGGCTGGAACACCTGTGCGCAGCTTGAAAATGAAAAAGCACTTAAAAGAAAAAGTGTAGCTACTGCTTTGAAAACGATTCGATTCTGCATGTGTGTCTGTTTTTACGGCTCGTAAAAACAAGCCGGGATCCGGGTGATAAACCGGGTGACAAAAGAACCATGCACAGACATAAATAGTTTGAATTGTTTCATGTAGTGAGTAGTCATTAACAGAATGTTTGGGGGAAAAGTACCGGAGGATATCCGGGGAAAGCTCCAGTGCTTCCGGTATTTCTACTCTTGCTTACCGCTCCTGTCAGTCGATTACTTTGTTCCGGAAGCGATACATAGAATTTGAAATTATCGACTCCCGATTTAATGAAAAATAATTATTCGTTGAATTGATTTTAAGCTTATTAAAACTATATTTTTTTTCATTTTTCAAACCATAAAATTTAAATCCCATGGTTATCTCAACAGAAACATTTTACAGATCAAATCAGCGTTCTGACAGCAGCGTTTTTATTCATGACAAAGCCGCGGCATCGCCTGAAAACTCGGCCTTATTTGATTCCGGCCTCGTTGATATTGCTGAAGGACACCGGATCAGTTCAGTTACTTATGATCTGTTCATCGATTTGTTCCCTCAAACGCCTCAGGAGTTCACGAAAACCTCTGCCGAGATGGAGGCGCTTTTAAATTCGGATCCCGAAGTGACCCACGTTTTTTTCGAGTTGAACGGCACTTCATTTACCATTCATGCGGGCACCGGTCCGTTCCCGGCCGACAAGATCGATTTTTCCAGCAGCCTCATCAACGGGATCATGATGCGCGATGACAACCCGGATTTTTTATTCACCACCGCATTCAGCAACACGATCAACGAGCTTACCGTCGTTATCAAGACGGGTACGCCGGATGGCTTCTATGATTTTAGCAACGTGCATCCGTAGCGGAAACCCAAGTAGTATTCTGGACGAATTTTTAATGCAAAACAAGGTTTTCGGATCCCTGATCTGTCAGCCTTGTTTTTATTTGATCAGGATGTTCTTTCGGATCAAAAATCATAGACCATTCCGAGGGTTATGCCGTAGGCCAGGTAGTAAGACGGGCCATTGCTGTTGAAGATCGAATTGTATTCGTCAGCCGATCTATCGACGATCTTGTACTTGTCGCTGCTCCCTGTGGAAGGCCCATAGGTAACATGCAGGCCGGCTTTGAGCGAGAGTGGGCTGTCCTGTGATTTTTTGTATTGCGCGTCCCAGGAGAAATTCAGGGCATAGCTCAGCCGGGAGAGTTTCTGCTGATCCCGATATACTTTCCCTGCCACGAAATCGTAGCCCCCGGCGCGTTGCAGGCCATCGAACACGGCTGCTGCCGAGCTTGTGGTGCTTTGTTTGTTGATCCCGGAGGTCGTCAGGAAAACATTCCAGGTTGAGTTCCGGTCGAAATGATCGTAGTAAGTAACCCGGTCTCCGGAAACGGTGTCTATCTGGTAGATTCCCCCGATATCCATGGTCGTGTTGTAGTCCGTGCTTGACTGCAAGAACAGCAGCGAGGGGCCTCCTCTGAGCTGCATGACCCAGTTCTTTTTTTCGCCCATCTTCATCCGGTAGTTGAATTGAACGGGGAAGTTGAAAACGCTGTAAGACATCTTTTCGTGGAGGCTGCTGATCGAGATCTGCCGCCGGTAATCGTCCGAGCCGTCGTTGGATTTGTAAGTGTAGACGATCGGTTTGCCCAATTCATACGTTGTGACGAAACGGGTAAAGCCCAGCCCGATAGAAATGCCGGTCTTCCGGGCGTTCCTGCCAAGAAAGAGCGTGAAGTTTCCCCCCGCAAAAACCCCGAGGCTGGGCGCAGAGTTTTTCAGACTGCCCTCGCTGGATTCTAAAACATCGGTTGCGTCGTTGCCGGATGCGTCCTGGTAGCCGAGTTGGTCCAGAGGCGGCAACCCGATCATGGCATTGTTGGATTGCAGTCCCAGTGAGGCGTCCCATTGCTTACCCGTTCTGAAATATGATTCGGGACAGCCCTGGTTCTTTGCTATTCCATAGGCGTATCTGCAATAGTCGGCAGAGTCGGAAATACCATCCAGATCGGCATCTGGCGCACCATTCGCAGAAAAGTCGCCGGGCCGATCCGGATTGACATCCGCGAAATCGGTTACGCCGTCGAGATCCCGGTCATTCACACAATGCAGATCGTTGCTGATATTCCGGATCTCTTTTATTTTAAGCGGATGAGCGGGATCGGTCGTCGGGATCAGAACGACCTGCAGGGTAGAGCTGTTCAGGAATTTGTATACGCTGTCGGGGTGCGCTTCAATTTTTGACCTTAACCGGCTTCGGATCTCCTGCTGATATTCTGAAACAGCATTCTCATTCTTTTTTTCAAAAATGATATCCCGGTGAAAGCTGACCATCGTATCGCTGAGCGCAGAAACGTCTGGCAAAACGTATCTGGCCGGCTTCTCGATGAATACCGACCGTTTGAGCTCGTAAATGATCTGGCCGGCCTGGTCTTTCCGGACGGGCCTGGATACTTCGTCGATCCGGAGATTATTGGTTTCTAAAGCCACGTCATGCGCATATTCGTCAAAATCTTTTGAAACCGGTAGTATCTGGTAGCTGCCGGAATGACTTCCCGGAACGAAACGAATTCTCAGATCGTCATCCACCCGGGCATTTTCCGCAAAGAGATCCTTGTATTTATTGAACGTGGCCAGGTTTACGGTGCTGCTATTGCTGTCTACGCCCAGGGTCCAGGTTGCGATCAGGTCAGCGATCAGATCATCGGCGATCGCATCCGTTTGCTGCCCCGACTGCGATTTGACATTCAACGGGATCAGCAGCATCAAAATGGCAATAAGCTGTTTCATACTTTTTACCGTTGAATCATGAATCTTGTTTCCGCATTCTTCAGATCGCTGCTGTTCAGGTCGATGTAATAGAGTCCATTGGGAAGGTCGCCGATATCCAATTGCTGCATGAGGACCGGGCTCGTTTTGCTAAAGCGGGCTTTGTAAACGCTCTGCCCGAGCGGATTGTAAACTGTGACGTCGATATCGCCGTAAATGTTCCCTTCGAGCGATAGATCGAAACGGCCATTGTTCGGGTTGGGAAGCACTTTCAGGCGAATCGTTCTATCTGCCTGCTGTTGCGGCGCCAGCCGTCCGGAGGCAAACCGCCCGTTGTAATAAACCCGGCTTTGGCAGCTGCCTTTTTTCAGTAGAACCCAGAAGGCACGGCGTACGGTATCGAGCTTATTATCGGCATTCAGGAGATATTTCTCAGGCGTAAATACCTGTAGGACCTGCCCGGGAATAGGGATTGCCGCCGAATAGATGCGTACGCTGTCGTCCACCGTCAATGAATCGTAGCCCCATTGATAGCCGTAATCCTGATCCATGGAGTTATCGGGGTAGAACAACAGATTGCCGGGTTGTTTTTGTATGATCCTTCGTTTCCAGATCCCTTCGGTGCCATTGACCCGCACCTGTTGAGAAACAGAATCCTTGCAACCTTCTCCGGTCTGTGCGATCGCGGTGATCAGGAATTCACCGCTTTCCGGAAACGAAACGATCGCATTCGGGTCATTCGGATTTTTGAACAGAACACTGGCTGAAGATCCGATCGACTGGGCATGCCAGTGATAGGAAACGGCTGAGTCCGGTGCGATGATGTTGAAATTGAAGTTATCGGTTCCCCGGCATGCGATGAGATGCAAGGTCGAGGGGTAGATCAGCAGTACGTTGAAATCAGGCTTTGGCGGTGAGGGGTTCACGGTAATGCTGAAGCTGGTATCCGGTCCGAGGCAGCCGTTGGCGATCACGGTGAGTGTGACATGCGCCACCACCGGCACATTCAAGGGGTTTATTGCTGTGAACGAAGGGATGCTGTAGCCCGCGGCGTTTTGCGGGAATCCGATGCCGAAGCTGCTGGCCCAGCGGAAGACCGACCCGCTGACGCTGCTGAAAAACCCAATGCTGTCAACGGTCTCCCCATTACAAAAGACGGAGTCTGTGAAATTCAGGATCGAGTCGATATGCGGTGTCGGATTTACCGTAATTGTAAAAGAGCCGGCCTCACCGGGGCAGGTCAATGATCCCAATGTGTAGAATGGAGTAACGGTGATGATGCCGGTTATCGGAAGCTTGCCGGTATTGTGAACCTGGAAAGGATCAATATTTCCTGCGCCGGTTTTTGGAAGGCCGATCGAGACGTCGCTGTTGGACCATTCGTAGTGCATGGAGCCGCCTTTGATATTCTTACCGGAAAAACGGATCGTGTCTGAGTTGGCCCCGTCACATTTGATCTGGCTCAGAACAAGGTCCAGCTCAGGCTCGGGAGTCACCGTGATCTGAAAGGTATCCGGTTCGCCCACACAGGTCAGCAGGCTTGTTGTGAACAGTGGCCAGACGGATATTCTGCTTGTTAATGGCGAATCCGCCGGGTTTTCGGCCGTGAATGAGGGGATATTTCCGTTTCCGGAAAGCTGAAGCCCGTTGGAGGTGTCCGAATTTGTCCAGTTGTATTGAATGCTGCTGCCGGCCGACACTTTCGTGGGGCTAGAAAATGCGATCTGGCTTGTTTTCAGTCCATAGCAAACCGTCAGATCGCTTTTCGGATCAAGAGTGGCCCTGGGAAGTATGGTCATTTTGACCGGAGCCGTCGTTCCGGGACAGGAAAGTGTATCGATGTATAGGTTGGGCCGGACGGCGACATATGAGATCCGGGCACTATCGCTGGAGTTCTTAGTGGTAAACCGGGGAATCGACAGGCCGCTGCCTGTGGTCCCAAGGCCAATGGAGGTGTCCGCATTGTACCAGGTATAGTCGACCGTTCCCGCATTTTGAGGCGGGCTATTCAGAATGATCGGGTCTGTAAGTTCCCCGTCGCACCAGGTTTGATCCGTGACCGGATTGAGCCTGACCCGGTGATTGACCTTGATCAGGAATGTGTCGGGCAGTCCCGGACAGGTGACTCCGCCATTGCTGTAATCCAGCGTCACGTAGACGGATGCTACGATGGGTGAATCGTAATTATTGTGCGCCGTAAAAGACTGAATATCGCCGATCCCGACGGACGCAAGACCGATCGAGGTATTGCTGTTGATCCAGGTATAGCTCCTGGTTCCGCCAAGCGCCGTGCTGTTCATTGCAATGAGGCCCGTCAATTGTGAATCGCAGTAATTTCTGTCGGAAACCAGCAGGGCGGCCGTGGGATTGACCATGACCTTGAATGTGTCCGGTATCCCCACGCAGACAATTCCAAGATTGAACAGGGTCGGGGTCACGACGATGGAGTCCTGAATAGCTGCGTTGCTATTGTTCCTGGTTATGAATGATGGAATGACGAAGTACCCGGAATCCAGCGAATTGATGGTACTATGGAAGCTCTTCCACTTAAAATCGATTGCGGTAACGAGCCCGGGTGTTGAGCTGCTGAAGTAGATCGGGTCCACTGTCTGCCCGTTGCAGAAGGCTGTATCCGGAACCGCATTGACCCGCACGTCGGGGTGAACGAAGATCGCAGAGTAAAAGATCTCACCGGGGCATTCCTTGCCTTTGTAAGAGAAGGTCGGGGTTATTTTGATCAGTCCTTCGATCGTTTGGTTGCTGCTGTTCGTGGCTGTGAATGACGGTATGACCGGGCTTTTAACCGGGTTGCCGGTCAACCCGATCGAGCTGTTGTCGTTTTTCCATTCAAACAAAATATCCCAGCCGGAACCCGCCGCCGCGCTGCTCAGTTTTATTGAATCCGTTGTTGCGCCATTGCATTTTACCTGATCGGAAACGGGCGTTAATCGTACTGAAGGAAGAGACCAGATGGTGTCTTTCGCGATCTTGCCCACGCAGGACGGGCCTCCGGTATTGTTGACATATCGGGGCGTTACAGAAATAATAATGGTGTCGATGCTTTGCTTGCTATTGACAAGGGAAAATGGCTCGACCGTTCCGCTGCCATTGATCGGAAGCCCGCTGCCCGCGCGGGTCCAGGCATAATCGATCACGCCGTCGGTCGTCTTGCTGCTGAGCAGGATCGGCGTGCTTAGCTCATTGCTGCACAGGAATTGAGGCGCCAAAGGATCAATCTCAACGACGGGATTGACGGCAATCGTAAAGGTGTCGGACACGCCATCGCAGGTGTCAGATCCGGCGATGAAGCCGGGAGTCACTACGATCGTATCGATCAGCTGATTTCTTGTATTGTTCGTCAGCGGGAACTGAAATGATTGTCCCCTACCGCTGGCTGGTATTCCTATGTTCGGGCCCAGGCGTGTCCACTTGAACACAACGGAATTTCCTTTTGCCGTTGCGCTGAATCCGATCGGATTGCTCGTCGTTCCGCTGCAACGTATCTGGTCTGCTACCGGTTTCATTCTGGCGACCGGAGGAACTATGATCCGGATGATCCGGTCTATACCGGTACAGGTCTGGATCAGGTATTCGATGTGAACGAAGCCGTTTATGGAATTGAAACCCGGAATATTCAGCGAATCTGTTTTGTTGGAGTCGATATAAGAAGAACCGCCGCCGGCCGCAGTGAGAATGGAGTTGCTATTTCCTCCGGAGAAACCACCACCGCCGCCACCGGTGAGTCCACCGCCGCCACCGCCGCCGTAGCCGCCCGCGCCGCCACCCCAGAAGCAATCAGCCGTTCCGCCGAGCCCCCCGTTCTTTATTGCGAAGCCACCGGTTGACCTGCAGGGACTGCCCTGATCTGAGCCATTTTCCGAAACGCCCGCGCCCCCGGCGCCATCGGCCAGGTTGCCCAGATTCAGGCCGCGGGAACCGAAAGCGAAGTTGTTTTTTAAAGTCAGTCCGCCGGGCTCTCCGTCTTCTCCGCCGTAATTCGAATTGAAACTTCCGCCACCGCCACCGCCCGCCGCGATCAGCAAGCCAGTTTCAAAAAAGCCGAATCCAATTCCTTTCGCAATGAATGTTCCGCCGCCACCACCGCCACCTCCGGTACTAAATGGCGTATTGGATGCATTCGCGCCGGCGCCACCAACGAGGATCTGGAGATTGTCGCCTGTATGAAGCTTTTCATTCGGCCCCACATTAAAGCTGGCCGATGTAAGGGCACCATAACCGCCGGCCTGAAAGTAAACGGTGTTCAGTGGCCCGGGTAAGGAAACGTCACCGCCCCGGCCGCCCATTGCAGTTACTTTGATGGAAATGGTATTTGCAGGGATGGTCCAGTTCTGAAGGGTCCCGGTATAGCTGAAGTATGCGCTTTTTTGAGTCGGCAGGGATGGCGTGACTGCGATCTTCGTTTCGATCAAATCATCCGTATTGTTCTGAACGAAGATTGACGGAATTTTCGCGGTTCCTCTGGCTGGAAGTCCGATAGCCGTATTGCTGTTTTCCCATTTATAGAAGGCGCCTTCCGGACCGGAAAATGTTATTTCCTGGGTCTGTCCGGCCCCATTGCAGATCGTCTGAATGCTGTCCCCGATTATTTCGATATCAACGGAAGTGACAATTTTAATGGTCCCGGTTAGCTGTTTGAAACAGGCGGGCGACGAAAAGGACACCGTGTAGTGGTAGGTCCCGGGGAAGTTCGGCGTACCTGTAATGATCCCCAGTCCGGACGATTCAGCTTTCCGGAATGAGAAGGTCAGCCCTGTGGGTAAGCCCGATGCGCTTGCAATGTCGAAATCGTTCGAGTAAAAATTGATCTGGGTGATCGGGGTGTGCTCACAGATCGTCTGCGATGTATCGCTCGTGGCGCTGACGCTGCATTGTGCCCGGAGTTGCTGCGGGAGAAGCAGCGCCAGGAAGGCAAAAAGTGCATAGGCTATTTTCATGCAACGTCGTTTTAATAGATTCTTGTTTGCTCCAGGTAGCTTTCCCAGTTCTTTTTGCTGCTCTTGTATTTTTCCAGGGCCAGCGCTGCAAATGGATTCCAGAGTGAGTATAGTGGGGCCGAGGATTTCTGGGATTTGGCGCGTATCTCAATATTCTTTGTCTTCGGATCAAACCGGGCTCCCGTCAGCAGGCCGAGGTTTGTTTCCGGAAGGCTGTTACCAAAAAGGTTTTTATCCGGATGCAGGGAATTTTCATCCAGCTTGTAAACGCGCACTGTGCTTTTCTCTGCTGCAACCAGCAGGAACCAGGAGGACTTTCCTTTGATGGCTGATTGAAACAGATCCAGGGCCACGATCGGGGAGCCCAGGTAGTTTTCCAGTATCGGCTGATACCGTTTCCTTTCCTTGCTATATTGGATGTATCCGATGTTCCCGGTCTTTAATCCGAAATAAATGATGCTCTTTTCATCATTATAATCCAGAGCGGTCACCAATGCCCCCATGGGGATGGAGTTCTCAAGTTTTAAGGGCTCCGTGTTCGTATTGAAAACCAGGATCCGGTTGTCGTTGGTCGAACAGAGGATCCGGCCGCTTTTTTTGTTTTCAATGATCCTGATGATGGATTTCCCCTGGCTCCTGACTTCCGTATTTATCCTTGAGAATATTGGATCGTCGGGGTCCGGATCGCCTTTGAATTTCCCATCAGAAGGCCGGTTGGTAAGGCCCTCCCGAAAAAGTGTCCCCCCCGAGCCGGGGATCGTTTTCATGCAGGCATACACTTTCTGATACAGGTCGTTATTGTAGTAAAGGCGGTCGACGATATTGTCGTAATTGCCTCTTGCTTCCGGTGCGAACGAATCTGTTTTCCGCCCCAGCATTTCCAGGTGAGCGGCGTAGGCCGGTAGCTTGTCGTCGAAGTTTTCCTGCAGGATGTCCTGCATATTGGTCGGCCCTTCCCGGATCAGGCGGGCATATTCGCTCGGGGCGTTTTTGTAGGTATTGATCAGAGCCTGCTTTTTGAGTTGTTCGGCCTTGTTCCGCTGGGCTTCGGCGCTGTCGCGTTGCAGCTCCGCTTCTACGGCGCTCTGTTTGGCGCGAAGCTCACTTTCAACGGCCTTTTGCTGCGCGCTGCGGGCGCTGTCCCGGGCGATGATCGCTGTGTCTTTCTGCCGGTCTGCTTCGATATTAGCCCGGATCGCCTGGTCTTTCGCGGTGACCGCCTCATTCTTCAGGCTGTCTGCGCGTTTCTGCATTTCCACGGCTCTTGCCTTGGCGTTGGTCATGTAGAGCGAGACCACGGCGCCCACGATCACCAGAGCGCCAAGCAAGGCATAGATCGCTTTGCGCTGCCGTTTGCGAACGGCTTCCTTACGGGCGATGAGCTGTTTTTCCTCCAGGTCCTTCACCTGGCTTTCATCCAGGTAAGCCATGGTCTTTTCAAAATCGGCCTTAAAGCTCTCCGCCCATTTTGCGGTGGGATGATTCAGCTCTTTCCACTTGAGCGCGATGCCCAGCTCGGGGTCTTTCAGATAACCCCGCTGGCCTTTGTCGTGAAGCTGGGCGGAGTTCGCAAGCCGCAGATACTGATCGCCGCTGCGGGCTTCTTCTTCCGTCCAGGTGACCAACCGCTTCCAGACGCGCATCAGGCTTTCATGCGAGATGTCGATGATCGTATCGTCGCGGAGCAGGATGCCGGAAGGCGGCATTAAGAAGGTGCGGCCGGGCTTACGAAAAACTTCGATCAGTTTTTTGATCTCGGCCTGAGAGCTGCCGGTCAGTATGCAGAGGTCGGTCAGGCTTTTGGGGCGGCGGATGCCCCGGGTATCGGCTGAAGTATCGGTCAGCGCTTTGAACATCAGCTCGCAGGCTTTTTGCTCGTTGGCTGTCGATAGCTCGGCATAAGCTTCGTCTGCGTGCTGAGACAATGCCGAGGCCATCGTGCCGATCTGATCGTAATCCTCAAAATCGATCGGACTCTCAGGCTTTGCCCGCTCGTACCAGGCATTCCAGGTACGCATCATGGCGTGCTGCAGGATCGGAAGCTGGTCGGGGTCGTTGTTGATGTCATTCAGCAGGCGCGTCACCAGCCTTGGACTGATCGATGCGCCGCTTACGGCTACAGGCCCCGTGATCGCTTCCCGGATCTCATCGCGGGTCATGCGGGGCACGAGATACTGGCCTTTGTTGATCGCCTCCGGCAGGCCTCTGAATTCGGAACAGTCGCCCAGAAAATCCGAGCGCATCGTCAGCAGGACATAGATCGGATACTGGGTCTGGGCGGTGGCAGAAAGCAATACCTGAATGAAGTGGATCGCATCGCTCTGCCCCAGGTGGTTTTCCTTTTCATACTTGCTGAAGCGGAAAAGCTCTTCGAACTGGTCCACGACGATTAGCAGGTTTTCCCGCTCGGGCAGGTGGGCGTCGGAATAGGCGAGCTGCAGGCCATTTTCGCTTCGCCGCAGCCGGGATTCGATGATCAGCTCGTAAGGCAGCTCCGAGTCGCGGATATCATAATATAAGACGCCTTCCTGGGCCAGTTGCCGGGCGAGATATCCGATCGGGTTTTCGCCGGGCTGCATCAGCGCGACCCGCCAATTTCCACCGGCTTTCATAAAACCGCCATATATCTGCGGCAGCATTCCGGATTTTACCAGCGATGACTTGCCGCTTCCCGATGAGCCGATAACCGCCAGAAATCGGTTTCCGCTGAATTTTCGGATGAGATCGTCGATCTCTTTATTTCTTCCAAAAAACAGATAATCCTCCCGCTCCTCAAATGCCCGCAGTCCCACGAACGGATTTTTATTTTGAAACTGTTGCATGGACAAGTGAGCTTAGGAGTTAACGACCGGCATCCTCAGGTTTTAATGAAATCATTTGATAGCAAAGTCTATTTCAATCGTTGAATAAATGCCTGTAGCTGTTCTGCCTTGAATCCATCGCCCCCCCGCACTACCTCCGCATCATTCGATCTGAATTTTTCCTTGTCGGGATCTGAAGGGCCGGCGATATAAATGGTTTTTCCCAGCAAGGGCTTCGTCCGGCCAAATGCCGGAAGCCGCAACAGGTCGCTTTTCATGCTGCTCACCCAGCGATAATTGCCATTTCCATAATAAATAAGCACCGCATCGCAGATCTTCAGGTTCTCGAGGTGCACCTGACGCAATTGCGCATTGTCTCCGTCAAAAAACGGAAGCAGTATTTCAAAGCCGCTGTCCGTAAGGAGATCCTCCACCGGCATGATATCATCCAGATCACGCTGCTCGCAGATCAGATAGACCAGCTTTACCGCATTCTCCGGATCGAACGCTCCGGCCGCCTCGGCGACCACTTCGGCCTGCTGCTCCTGTTTTTTTTCTTCGTCGTCGATTCGCTTTAGCGTATCGAAAATTGCCTGCTTGAATTCCTCCAACGGCCCGACCAGGATATCTGCGCCTTTCTGTAAATCCACATTGCTCTTCAATTCCTGTACGAATGCCGACTGCCGGGCATAAATGCTTTCGTTGACGATCGTATCGACGGCTACCGTAGGAATCCAGATTAGCCGCTTCAGGTTACCCGACTCCGAGCGCTGCGCCGCAATCTCATTCTGAAGAATTACAATAGACTTTTCCGACCCTTCCGGCTGGACCGCGTAATTCGTCCCGCTCACCATATGTACCGAAAGGATGCTGCGGTCCAGGAACGCCCCGACCTCCGACTGGAATTTATCCGCGAGGAAGGGCAGGTTCCTGTCCGGTAAGACCGAAAAATCCGCTTCTTCCAGTTCCCGGATCAGATTGTCCCGGTAGACCTGCATATCATAGGACGTCTCGGCGACGTAGATCTTCTTTTTTTCCTCTATGGGTTCCCCTTTATTAAGAAGCTTGATGAGGTTGGCTATATCCTGCACTACGTCATCCAGCTTATTCATGTACTCCTGCCGGATCCGGTTCTCCACCCAGCTATTCCGGCTAAGCTCCCGGAATTTACCCGTTCCGGCTTCGTGAATGTAGAATTTGTAATCGAGGATGGTGTCGAAGACCTGATGAATGTCCGGAGGAAGATGCCGGATCGTTTCGGCGTCGACCGGTGTCTTTACGATCTTGAAAATGCGTGATTTGTTGCCAATCTGCACACCACCGTTTGCCAGGGCGGCCTTGTAAAAAGCACCCAGCTCCTTTTTGCACCAATCCGAATCGAGGTATCGGGGCGTGATGATGGACACCATCAGCTTCAGTGTCGGGAGTTGCGCTTCGATCTCCTGACCGAAAACATCGTTACCCGTGAGCTTTTCGTCACGCCAGATGAGGATCTCATGGCCGATGGTCTGCTCCAGCCTGGTTTCCAGAAGTGTGTGGAAATCGCTTATCCAGCCTTTCGCGCCCTCGTCGAGCGGTTTGTCATCGATGTGCGCGTAGCTGATAAATACGTCTTTATCAAATTTCATCGATTAAGCTGAAGTTAAGGAAATTAGGTACTGTTAAGATAACAGAAAATTTTCATTTTATCCTGTTCGAAATTTGATGATATTCTAAGTGTTGATGCGATGATGTTTCCAGGAATATCGTCCCGGAATGGCTTTGAAAACCCGTTTTTCCGGCAATTGACCAAGAATGCCTTGCCGGGGTACGGGATTTGGAGCCGGGATAATATTCCCATGAAACTCATTATCAAGTATATGGTCAGCATCCGGTGTAAGATGCTGGTTCAGGCAGCGCTGGAGCAAATGGGCCTGCATAGCACGAGCATCTCGCTGGGGGAGGTGGACGTACAGGAAGACCTAAACGCAGAACAGCGGGAGCTGATCCGGAAGAAATTGCTGCAGTCCGGGCTGGTGCTGATGGACGATCAACGCGCCATGCTCATTGCAAAAATCAAGGCGGTCATCGTAGAAATGATTCACTACTCGGACGAATTGCCGCAGGTGAACTTTTCGAATTATATCAGTGAAAAGCTGAATTATAATTACACCCATCTGGCGAATCTCTTTTCAGAGACGGAGGGCATTACCATTATGCACTTTATTCTTATTCACAAGATTGAGCGAGTGAAAGAGCTTATACTCTATGATGAGCTTAACCTGACGGAAATCGCTGATAAAATGAACTATAGCAGCGTTGCGCACCTTTCACGGCAATTCAAACAGATAACCGGACTGACGCCTACTTTCTTCAAATCTTTGAAGAATAAACGCCGCCGACCCCTTGAAGACCTGTGAACTATGCAATAATCACTCAGGAGAATGCAACAGTCGTTGCAATGACCCGGTCGACCTTTGCATCAGCCTTGAGAGCTTTCTTGTTCAATGTAATAGGAGCTTCCCTCAACGTCATATGCAATGAATACCCGGACAGAATCAGAAGTGGAGAAGAGCAAGGTCCATATCATGGTGGAAATCATTGAATATTTACCGAATGCTGTGGTTAGTCGCACGATTGTGCGTAAAATCACAGGCAACATTACTGTTTCCGCATTTGATACCGGCGAGGAACTGGCTGAGAAAACAAGTCCATATGATACGTATATCCAGATCATAGACGGTGAGGCGGAAGTGATTATCAGAGAAAAGCCGTTTCGGCTGAAGCAGGGCGAGGGAATCGTGATACCTGCGCATGCACCTCATTACATCAATGCGGCGAAGCAGTTCAAAATGGTATCCACGGTAATCAAGAGTGGCTATGAAGACTAGTACAAAACTGTGAATGATGCAATATTCCGGCAGAAGCGTGTAATGACCGGGGAAGCTGTCCCTCCGAACTTTGAATTGTAGAAATACTTCATTTACAGGGCAATTATGCAGAATGCAATGAAGGATTTTGTTTATCGATAAATCATGAAACAGGCAATATTTCTCAGCACGGCCATTTTACTTTTTGTAACCTCTGCCGTCTATTCTCAGGAAACAACCAATCAGCACCCCCGGTTTGGTATCAAGGCTGGTCCCAGCTTCTCAAATCTTAAAGTGGAAAATGCCGGCAACGTGAACGACAAAAAGCCGATTCCGACCTGGCATGTGAGCATGTATGTTGACTACCCCTTGATCCCCGCTTTTTCACTTCAGGGGGGAATTCAGCTCGGAATGAAAGGTGCACAGTATACAATTGGAGATAAATCTTCAAATAACTACGCCGAAGTAAGCACCCGTCCGATTTACCTGGAATTGCCATTGAACGGAGTCTTCAAATTTGCAATCGTAAATAATTTGAAGGTGATCGTCGGTGGAGGGCCGTATATAGCTACCGCAATAGGCGGGAAGAATAAAGTGGAAGGAAAGCTGCTTGGCGTCAACTATTCGGATGATAAATCCATTCAGTATGGCAATGACAACAACAATGACCTTTATAACACGGACCTGAAGCGCTTTGATGCGGGATTGAATTTCCTTGGCGGCGTTGAGATCGGCCATTTTACACTGAATCTCAATTATGGCCACGGCCTTTCCAATATCAAGTCCAACTCAGACAACGGTAATGTGAAGTTTTCAAATCGCGGAGCATCATTGTCAATCGGTATGCTTTTCTGATAATCAGATCTTTCACTCCGAACACCTGCCCGGCGTTGTTGAATCTGATTCAGCGACTGAACCGGGCAGATTCGGGGAGGAAGGGTTTTGACAGGAAATCTTCTACAACGGTGTTGAAGAGCTTTGGATTCTGCTTCGGCACATGATGTGTCTCGCCGGGCAGGATACAGAGATTCGCGAGCCGGATGTTCCGGAAGATCCAGAATGTATGTTCCAGCCGGATCAGATCCCGGTCACTGGACATGACGAGCACCGGCACGTTGATCCGATGCAGCTCGTCGGCGCCGATGTGCGGTTGAAATTCATCCAGGCGATTTTTTTGCACTTCGACGAGCCAGTTCTTCGTAGTGTCATGAGCGGCGAGCATTTGCTCCGCCAGCAACCGTTCCTCCGTGACATTGGTCAGCAATTGTGGAAATAAGGCCGTGCTGTCCGCCTGCATATTCGCGGCGAACGAAACGATCCGGTTGATGCCCGCCGGATGATAGATTCCCATCAGTATCGCTACGATCGCTCCATCGCTTTTGCCGATCACATCCACGCCGTCCAGGTGCTGCACTTTGATGAAAGCCGCCATATCTGCGGCCATCTGGGTAAAGGTCAGAGTATCCTTTCCCAGATCCGATTTACCCCGCCCGCGACAATCGACCGAATAGACGCGGTATTTTTTCGAAAACCATTCGATCTGCGCAGCCCAGCCTTTCGTGGCGG
>JADMIO011276628.1_pt1 | contig 16675 bp, 15 predicted proteins | sample 8958161 | NCBI WGS metagenome assembly JADMIO01 (sample SAMN16585339, study PRJNA669376) | soil metagenome | isolation source: Crop rotation soil | place: USA: Cullars Rotation, Alabama | collected 2011
CCGGGCATGCGCCCGTCGCTGATCCCCGGCATGCGACCGGGCGCCATGCCGCCGGCGCGGCCCGGCACCGTTCCCGCGCGTCCCACCGGTCCCGTGCCGCTGCCTTCGGGCGCGCCGCCGCGGCCGGCGGCTCAGCCGATCGGACGGACGCTGATGGGCGTGCCCGCCGCGAACATTCCGATCCCGGGCGTGATGCGGCCGAGCATCCCCGGGATGCCGGCCGCGCCGCTGGCGCCGCCCCCGGCGCCCCCGCCACGGAGCCCGACGGGGGCCGCCCTGCCGCTCGAGACGCGCGCCCGGATCGCCACGCCGCCGCCGGCCCCGCCGCCTGCGCGTCCACGCGTCGCCACGCCGCCGCCGGCTGCGCCACGTCCGTCGCTCGCCTCCCCGGCCGCGCATGCGTCCGTGTCGGCATCCGTCGACAGCAAGCTGGCCGCGATCTCGGCGAAGGGGCCCGAGTACGAAGCGATCGCCAAGCTGTCGCGCGAGATCATCGAGCAGGTGGTGTGGGAGATCGTGCCCGAGCTCGCCGAGGCGATCATCCGCGAGCACATCAAGGCCAAGGGTATCTAGGCGTCGATCCGAGGACGCCCCTCACCCGGGCAGCCTGCGGCCGCCCTCCCTCTCCCACAGGGAGAGGGATCAGTCAGATCTCCCTCTCCCGCTTGCGGGAGAGGGGCGGGGTGAGGGCCGGCCTTGCGCGCGGCGGCGCTCGCGCGGGAGAGGGGCGGGGTGAGGGTAGACCTTGCGAGCGGCGAGGGTAGCTGGTCAGGCCGCCCCGCGTCTCACTCGCCTTCGGGTTCGAACTCCTCCGACTCGGCGGTCTCGTCACCCTCCGGGGCGGCGCCGGGGCAGACGATGGCGCCGAAGCCGACCAGGGCGGCGCCTGCGCGCGGCTTGAGCACGGTGTCGGCCTTGGTCGCGACCTCGAGGACGTGGATGCGCGACTGCTTGCCGGCCCCGGCCTGATAGACCAGCCGATCGTCATCGGGCCAGTCGAGGCGGAACGCCGACGGCGCGGTGGCGATGCGCGCGGCCGTCTTCTTGCCGCGCTCCCACAGGTAGAGCTCGTTCTTCTCGGGCTTGCCCGTGACCGTCTTGCACTCGTCGAAGGCGCCGCCGTACGCGAGCCGCTTGCCGCCGGGCGAGAAGCGCACCGTGTCGGGGTCGAGCACGCGCGTCGCGCGGAGCGTGCGATCCTCGTCGGCGACGATCAGGCTCTTGCGATCGTCGCTGAGCGACACCTGATCGGCGGCGGTCGCGGCGGCGGTCGACACGGAAGACGGCGTGGCGGTCGTGCGGTTGCCGGTCGCCATCCCCGACACGCCGACCGCGACGACGGCCGTCCGCGTGGCATCCAGCGCGTAGTGGGTCTCCTCGCCGGTCGGCCCCCGCGCGGTCCAGACCGGCTCTCCCTGGCCGGTCCAGCCCATCACGACGGTGGCCGCGTGCGCTCCCGCCGGGCCGAGGCGGAGCGGGCCGATCGTCTCCAGCGTCGCGAGATCGATCGCGCCCACGCTCGGTTCGGAGAATTGCGGCGTCGGGCTCGACGCGTCGCTGACGTTGGCGACGAGCAGGAACGAGATCATCTTGCGCTCCGGCGCGACGGCGTACGCGAAGACGTGGCCCTCGGTCTCGGTCAGGCGCCGGTAGCGCTTGGAGGTCAGGTCGAACTGGTAGAGCTCCTGGTTCAGGCCGAGCGCCACGCTGTCCGCGCCACGCTCCGCGCGCTTGACGGTCAGCTCGTGGGCCCGCCCGATGAAGAACAGACCCTTGGCCAGATCGGTCGCGTACGCGGGGCGGATGCTGGTCTCGTAGGCCTTGATCCGGGGCCAGTCGGGGCCGCCGCGCAGCATGGCCAGCTCCCGCGGCTTGTCCAGGCGCGCCGCGTACCCGACGAAGTCGCGGCCGAGCAGCTCCTTCCACAGCGCCGGCACGTCGGCGGCGTGGCCGCTCAGCGCCGCCGCCTTCACCTCCTGGAGGCGGGCGGGCGAGTAGTCGGGCGCCGCGCTGACCACGGCGGCGAACGCGGTGCGCGCCTCGTCGTACTTCTTGGCCTGCATCGCTTTGTAGCCCGCCTTCAGCGACTTCGCGGCGTCGCCGGCCAGGCGCGCGAACGGATCCTCCATGCCGATCACCGACGGCGGCGGACCGGCATTCGCCGGCGGCGGCGCGGCCGCCGGCGCGCTTTCGGGGGGCGGCGCCGCTTGCTTCTTGCTGCAGGCGGCAGCGGCGGAGAGCGTGAGACAGGAAAGGACCACGAACCAGCGCCTCATCACCATGCAATCTGATTATCGCGATCGATGACGTCGTTCAAGACAGCGTATGCGGTGTTCGCGCGATTCGCCGACGCGCGCGCATCTATAGAACGTAGAGAGATCGCGCCGCGCTCACAGCGACGCGCGGGCGATCTCGCCGAGCTCGTCGTCGGTGAGCGGCAGCGGGTTCCCCTTCATGCTGCTGGCGGCGCGCGCCTTCGCGACGAGCTCCGGGATCCGATCGGCCGTCATGCCATAGCGCCCGAGGCCAGGGATCTCCAGCGTCCGGCAGAGCGACGTGATCCAGTCGAGGCCGTCGCCCACGGATGCGTCCGCGCGTCCGGTCAGCATCGCGGCGACCTCGCGCGTGCGCGCGCGGGCGGGGCTGGACGGCGCGCGCGCATCGAGCGCGCCGGAGTTCACGCGCATCACGGCGGGCAACAGGGCGGCGCAGACCGCGCCGTGCGGCGCCGCGAACATTCCGCCGAGCGGCGCCGCGAAGCCGTGCACGGCGCCGAGGCCCGCGTTGGCGAGGCAGAGGCCGCCGAACAGGCTGGCGAGCGCGAGCGCCTCGCGATCGGCGGGCGCGATCGGTTCGCCCGCCCGCGCCGCCGCGTGCGCGCGCGGCAGCGCCGCCGCCGCGCGCGGGATCGCCTCGCGCGCCAGCGCGTCCGTGGCCGGGTTGGCGCGGATCGACAACAGCGGCTCGATCAGCTGCGACAGCGCGTCGAGGCCGCTGGCCGCCAGCACGGCGGGCGGCAGGCGCGCCAGCAGATCGGGATCGACGATCGCCGCGCGCGCCATCATCAGCGGGCTGCGCAGGCTCGCCTTGACGCCGTGCTCGGGCGACGCCAGCACGGCGTTCTTGGTCACTTCGGACCCGGTGCCGGCGGTGGTCGGGACGGCGACGAACGGCAGCGACGGGCGCGCGAGCGGCCGGCCGCGCCCGATCACCTCCAGGTAGTCCATCGGATCGCCGCCGTTGGCGGCCAGCGCCGCGATCGCCTTGGCGGCGTCGAGCGCGCTGCCGCCGCCGAAGCCGATCACCAGGTCGCACGCCGCCGCGCGCGCCGCCGCCGTGCCCGCGCGCGCGGTGTCGACGGTCGGCTCGCCGTCGACCGAGAACGGCGTCGCACGCACGCCCGCCGCCGCCAGCGCCTCCGTGATCGCGTCGCCGTGCCGCGCCGACTTGCCCGCGACCAGCAGCGCGTGGTGGCCCAGCTCGGCCGCGATACCGCCCAGCTGGCTCACGCTGCCGGCGCCGAACACGATCCGCGCCGGGGCCGCCAGCTCGAACGCCAGGTCCGCGGCCATGGCTGTTACCAGTCGGCGTCGGCGGGGGCGACGTTGACGTACTTCACGGCCGTGCGCGGCTCCGCCATCAGGTCGGCGACCGCGTCGCGCCAGCGCGCGTAGTGCGCGGTCGCCTTGTGCGCCGCCGGCGCGTCCGGCGTCCGGTAGACCTCGACCAGCACGAAGCGGGTCGGATCCTCGGTCGACTGGACGACGTCGAAGCGCGCCACGCCCGGCTCGCGCACGCTCGCGCGCGCGTTGTCGATCGACGCCGCCCGGAACGCCTCGACCCCGTCCGCCTTCACGTGAACGTGGACGTGCACGATGATCAGCGATCCGGCGGCGGCCATGGACCTAAGCCTGCTCGTTGCCGGCGTAGATCGCCAGGCAGGTGACGTTGTCGTCGCCGCCGCGCTCGTTGGCGAGATCGATGAACACTGTCGGGGCGTCGCGGTAGGTATGGCCCGTCAGCACCTGGGCCAGCTCCTCGACGGTCAAGTAGTTCGACAGCCCGTCGGAGCAGAGCACGAAGCAGTCGCCCGCCTGCACCGACAGCCCCTGCAGGTCGGGCTCGACGCTCGGCTCGAAGCCGACCGACCGGGTGATGATGTTGCGGAAGCGCGACTCCTTCGCCTCCTCGGGCGAGATCAGGCCCGCCCGCACCTGCTCCTGGATCCAGGAGTGGTCCTCGCTGAGCTGCCGGGCCCGCCCGTCGCGGTACAGGTAGGCGCGCGAATCGCCCACGTGGCCCATGTGGACGTAACCGCCGTGGAACAGCAGCGCGGTCAGCGTGGTCCCCATGCCGGCGAGATCAGGGTTGGAGAGCGCCGCCTCGTAGATATGGCGATCGGCCTCGACGACGGCCTTGCGCAGCAGGCTCGCGATCGGATGGGGCGCCCCCGGCGGCGCGTCGGGCGGTCGCGCGTCGAACAGGCCGGCGTTGCGCACCTGCACGATCTCCTTCTCGAGGATCTCGACGGCCATCCGGCTCGCGCGCTCACCACCGAGGTGGCCGCCCATGCCGTCCGCGACCGCGTAGAGCGCGATCTCGTTGTTGCACAGAAAGCTGTCCTCGTTGTGGTTGCGTTTGCGTCCGACGTCGGTTGCACCCCAGCCGATGATTCGCATCGCGCGACTCTGACGATTATTTTACGCCCGGCGCGGGCGCGGCGGGCGGTGAGGACGAAGGGGCGGCGGGCGGGGCCGGCGCGGCACCGCCCGCGGGCGAGGTGGCGGGGGCGCCCGGCGTGGCCGGGGTGCCGGGGGGCCCACCCGGGGCGGCGGGCTTCGCCGCCGCCGCGTCGATCATGAAGCCGACGCGCGACGGGCCGGCGCCGGCGCCGACGGGCACCAGGCGTCCGGCGTCCACGCCCTTCGTGACCAGGAAGTCGCGCACCGCCTCCGCGCGCTTCTGGGTCTCGGTCTGCGGAATACCCTCGGCGTGCACCTCGATCCGCAGCTTCGCGATTTCCGGATGTCCCTTCATGATCAGGGCCACCAGGTTCACGTACTTGGTCGAGCTGTCCTTGATCTGCAGCTTGCCGCCATGGCTGACGAAGCCGACCCGCTCGTCCAGCTCGATGCGATCCGCGGCCAGGCGGGCCACCTCGGCGCCCGGATCCGGGCAGCCGTCGTCGTCCTTGTTGCCGTTCAGCGTCTCGGGCTGGAGCGGGCAGCGGTCGGCCGCGTCCGGGAAGCCGTCCTTGTCGTTGTCCGGATCGGGACAACCATCCTCGTCTTCGAAGCCGTCCGGGTCCTCGGCGTCGTTCGGACAGGTGTCGAAGTTGTCGGGGATGCCGTCGGCGTCGTTGTCCGGATCGGGGCAACCGTCGTCATCCTCGAAGCCGTCCTTGTCCTCGGGCTCGTCCGGGCACTTGTCGACCGCGTCGGGGACGCCGTCGCCGTCGCTGTCCTCGGTCGTCGAGGGGCAGCCGTCGTTCGGCTTCTTGCCCTTGTGGTCCTCGGGCGCGTTCGGGCAGGCGTCGTTGATGTCCGGGATGCCGTCCTTGTCGTTGTCGGGCTCCGGGCAGCCGTCGTCGTCCTCGAACTGATCGACGTCCTCCGGCTCGTTCGGGCAGCGGTCCTTGGCGTCCGGAATGTTGTCGAAGTCGTTGTCCGGATCAGGGCATCCGTCCTGATCCTGGAAGCCGTCACGATCCTCGGGCTCGTCCGGGCACTTGTCGTTGACGTCGAAGACGCCGTCCTTGTCGCGATCGCGGAAGTCCGGCGCGAACGCCGCCATCAGGAACAGCCGCAGGTCGGGCGCGCCGATGCCGTTGCCGAAGCCGCGCCCGCCGCCGCCGGTGATCGACCACATGCCGTTCACGGCCCAGCGGGCGGCGATGTCGGCCTCGAACGGGTTCACGTCGGAATAGAAGCTGCTGAACTGGGAGAGGCCGCTCCGCCCGAACACCTCCAGCATCAGGTCGACGCGCCGGTCGACCGGGTAGGCGGCCGCGGCGCCGTACAGCAGCTGGTGCCCGAGCTCGGTCGCGAAGTTGTTCGATGTCTCGCGCAGCAGGATGCCGAGGTTGCCCGCCGCGCGCACCTTGCCGAAGTCGATCGCGCCGATCGCCTTGATGCGGCCGGTGACGGTCTTGTCGGAGAGATAGGGCCGGCTGTCGCTCTTGCCGGTCGGCAGCGACAGGCCGGCGGTCACCGCGACGGTGTACTCGTCGTCCTCGCCCAGCGTCGCGATCAGCGCCTTGCCCTCGACGCGCAGGTTGCCGATGCCGGTCTCGGTCAGACGCTGGCCCGTCGGGATCCCCATCCCGTCGACGACGTCGCCCGACAGGAAGAGCGTGAAGGGCAGGGCGATGCCGGCCTGGTAGCGCCCGAACAGCCCCATCGCCGCCGACAGCTCCGTCGTCCATTGCGAGTCGACGAGGTTGCTCGCGAACGTCATCTGCCCGTTCGCCGCCGTGACGATGTACGGGTGGCGCTGGTAGTTGAGCGACAGCCCGAACGACAGCAGCTTGTGCTCGGGCACCGCCGTGCTGTCGACGGTCAAGAAGTTGCGCGGGCCGATGGCGGGCTGCCACAGCTGCGTGTCGATCGTGGAGTCGTGCGGCGCGACGAGCTGCGCGCGCGCGGGCGCCGCAACGGCGGCGATCACGCCGGCGGCACAAACGCCCCGCAGCGCGTGGGAGGCGACGCGGCGGCGCCACCTATCGGTCGGTGTGATTCGGTCTGGTCTCGGACGCACGGGCCGGAGCGGGAAGATGCTCCAGGATATCCTCGATCACGGTTGCAAGTCCACGTACGCGCAAAAACGGGCCGGAACGTGGGGCTGTCAGCGATCTGTCTCGAACCGGTACCGCCACATCAGGGCGGACGGGACAGACCGGCCGTCGCTGGTGAGCGCCGCCTTGAACTTGCATTGCTTCATCGCCTTGACGGCGGCCTCGTCGAACCCGTGGCCGGCGCGCTGGATGATCTTGACCTGCACGACCTTGCCGTTCTGGTCGACGCTCAGTTTGAGGTCCACGAACCCTTCGAGGCCGAGCCGCTTGGCCTCCACAGGGTAGTTTTCCTCGCCGCTCGGACAGGTGACCATCTCGGCGTGCTTGTCGATGTAGATGTCCGCGACCGGCACGAAGCCGCCGGTGCCGTCGCCTGACGGCAGCGGCTTGGGCGCCTCTTTCTTCACCACCGGCTTCGTCATCAACGTCTGGCCGACCGGCACCGACACCGACGAGGGGCCGGAGGTCGTCGAGTCGATGTTCACGCCGAACGACGGGGGCGGTTCGTCCTTGGGCGGCTCCTCGCTGGGCGGCGGCGGCTCTGCCCGCGGCGTCACGGTCGGCATGCGACGGACGATGCGCGGGCGCGGCTCGGGCGGGGGCGGGGGCGGCTCGGGCGGCGGCGGCTTGATCTCGGGCGGGGGCAGCTTCTCGTCGACGTCGATCTCGATCGGCGTTTCGGTGCGGAAGCGGGCGGGATCGATGGTCACGACCCCTAACGCGAGCAGGCCGTGCAGGCAGATCGCGACCGCGGCCGCGACGCCCACGCCGCGCGCGCCGCCCGGGCGTGGAGCCCACAGGTCGGGCAGGCCTGCTCCCGATGCCGCCACGTTGCTACTGCTTTCCTGCAGGTTCCCGGTCGGTGCTGATCGCGAACTTGTGAACGCCCGATCGCTTCACCATGTCGATGACGTGGATGACGTCGCCATGGGGAACGGCCTTGTCGGCCGCGATGATCGCCTGCAGCTCGGGGTTCTTGGGCAGCTCGGTGCCGATGTAGCGGACCACCGCCTCGTCGCTCGAGCGCTCGCCGTTCAGGAACAGCACGCCTTCCTTGTTCAGCGTCAGCGCCAGGGTGGTCTTGCTCTGCTCGGTGCCGGAGGCGGCCTTGGGCAGGTCGACCTTGATGGCGGGGTTCACGATCAACGACGCCGTCACCATGAAGATGATCAGCAGCACCAGCGTGATGTCGACCAGCGGCGTGACGTTGATGTCGACGATCATCCTTCCGGAGTCGTCGTCGTTGCCGTAGCCGGAAGCGCCCCCGGCCACGGCCTAACCCTCAGCCTCGGCTCGGCGGACGGCGGACGCGTCGCTCTCGCCGTCGGTGCCCGCGGTGAAGTTTGCCAGCACCAGGTGCGCGACCGCGTCGATGCGCGCCAGCGACTTGCGCACCTTGCCCTGGAAGAAGTTGAAGCCGATGACGGCGGGGATGGCGACCATCAGGCCGACCGCCGTCGCCACCAGCGCCTCGGAGATGCCGGCCATCACGGCGCCGGCCCCACCGCCGGAGTTGTGCGACAGGTCCGCGAACGCCTTGATGATGCCGAGCACGGTGCCGAACAGGCCGATGAACGGCGCGTTGTTGCCGAGCGTGCCGAGCACGCCGAGGTTGCGCTCCATGTCGATCCGCAGGCGTGCCTTCGCGCCGGCCATCGCCTCGCCGACCGCCTCCGCGCCGCGGTCGAAGTGATCGAGGCCGGCGGCGGCGACCACCGCGGCGGGCGCGGCGCGCCCCGCCAGGGCCTGGCGGGCCCCTTCGACGTCGCCGCCCTTGAGCAGCGACCGCAGCTCGCGCGCGAGTGCGTCGCCGTCACCGCGGGCCCGCAGGAAGATCGCGCGCTCCACCATCACCGCGACCGACACCACCGACAGGCAGAGCAGCACCCAGAGGACCCATTCGGATCCGAGGAGCATGAAACCAAGCAATCGTTCTGTCAGATGCATCGGGCGGAAACGCTAGCACAGATCATCGAGGCGGACTCGTCACGGAAGCGACAACCACCGTCGCGTAGCCGCCCGCCGGCAAGGTGAAGCGCAGGCGCACCGCTCGAGCGCGTCGAGCGGAGCGCGGCTCTGCCGCGCGCAGCTCCTCGCGGGAGGTCCGGGACCCTTCGAGGGTTCCGTCCGGACTGTCCGGGTCAGCGGTCTCCTCGCAAAATGCGGGGTCGGTCAGGCGGAGCAGCACCGGACGGCGCGCGCCCGGCAGCTCGCGGCCGGCGCGCGCGAAGTCCTCGCGCGTGGCGCCGACCGCGGCGATCGCCTCGTCTTCCAGGGCGCGGGCCGCCGTGCCGGGCGGCGGCTCGATCTCGCGCCCGCCCGGCAGCGGGGCGGTCGGGACCACCTCGCCCGCGTCGACGCGCGCCTGATCGGCCGACGGCTCCGTCGACACGAACAGGCCGCCCGTGTCCGTCTTCTTCAGCACGTCGCCGGGAATGACATCCGTCAGCGGGCCGCGGGTTGCCCGCAGCTCGAGCGCGCGGTTGAACACGGCGGACTGGATCGCCGACAGCAGCAGCCGCCGCTTGCGTTTGTCGCGTTCCTGGCGCCCCCCGCGTAAGAGCTCGAGCCCGCGCGCGGCGTTGGTGGCGGCGACGCCGAAGCGCTGCTCGCCGTAAAAGTTCGGGACACCGCGCGCCGCCAGGTCGTCGAAGCGCGCGCGCAGCGTCGCGACCTCGTCGTCGCCCGCGTCGCCGGTCAGCACCACCTCGAAGCGGTTGCCGCGCAGGTGGCCGACGCGCAGCTTGTGGGGATGGCGCGCCGCCGACAGCACGCGCAGGTCGTCGCCGGCCAGGGTGATGGCGCGCTCGGGATCCAGCTCCGGTGCGCTCAACCACTGGCGGGTGGTGGCGTGCTTGTCCTTCATCCCGGCGTAGCCGACGTCGCGCGCCCCGACGCCGAACGCGGCGGCGACGCGGGCGATGGCGTCGAACGTGGTCAGCCCCCGCTTCTCCAGCCACAGGAAGGTGTGGGCGCCTTGGCCCGCGGGCGGGTAGGCGGGAAGCTCCTCGACCAGGAAGTGATCGGGCGAAGGGGTGAAGCCGAGCATGGTGCGCCGCCGTCCGCCGTCTACCGTATACCGTCCGGCCGCGCTACTTGCCGTCGCCCCCGACCGCCGGGTCGAGCAGCGCCAGGTACATCTTCGCCGCGCGGTTGGCGGGATCCGCCGCCAGCGCCGCGCGCCATTCGGCGGCGGCGTCGTCGCGCCGCTCCGCCGCGTAGTAGACCAGCCCGAGCTTGAGGCGGCCGGTCGCGAAGCGCGGGCTCTCCGCCCGCACCCGCTCGAGCTCCCGGATCGCCCCCGTCAGATCGCCCATCTCGCGCCGGGTGTTGCCGAGCTCGGTGCGGATGTCGACGAACGTCGGGCAGAGCGCGAGCGCCCGCTCGTACTCGCGCACGGCCTCCTCGTACAGGTCGACCGCGCGGTAGGCGGACCCCACGTCAGCGTGCATGTTCGCGATCTTGCCCTTCGCGAACGGGTCCAGCTCGCGGGGGGCGCGCTTCGACGCCGCCATCGCGCGCTCGTAGACCTCCTTGGCCTCGGCGTACTTGCCGAGATCGTTGCACGTCACCACCAGGTTCAGCGCCGCCTCCGTGTACGACGGGTTGATCCGCAGCGCCTCGTTGAACATCTGCTCGGCCTCCGTCAGGCGGCCCTCCTGGTGATAGATGACGCCGAGCATGTCGTAGACGTCCGCGTAGGGCGCCTTCTCGCGCAGCACTTCGGTCAGGCAGGTGACCGCTTCGGCGTACTCGCCGCTCTGATAGTGCGCGCGCCCGCGGGCGACCAGGTCGCGCAGATGATCCGCGCGCTGCCCCTCATCCATTGGGACGCGGCTCGGCGGGCGGCGGCGGTGGCGGGGCCGGCGCCGCCGTGGGCAGTGCCTTGCAGCGCGGCTCCGCGCCGTAGCGCTGGGCGATGTGCTCGAGGTAGAGCTCCGACCGGCGCGCCTGCGGCGCCGTGCCGTACTCCGCGACCACGCGCGCGAACGTGTCCTTCGCGCGCTGCGGCTCGCACATGTGCAGGTAGGTTTCGCCCAGCGAGTACAGCAGCTCGGGCTCGCGGCCCGAACCAGGGTAACGCTTGATCGCCCCCTCCAGCCGGCCGGCGGCGGCCTTGGGGTGATCGGACTTCAGGTAGAAGCGCGCCACGTAGACCTCGTGATCGACGAGGCGCTTGAGCACCTCCTTGCGGATCTCGTCGGCCTTCTTCATGTAAGGCGAGGCGGGAAACTTCTTGCGGAAGTCCTCGATCTCGCGCTGGGCGTCGACGATCGCGGACTGATCCTTCTCGTAGGACGGCGGCAGCAGCCAGACGTCCTCCGGCATGTCCTTGTAGTAGCTCTCGCAGATCCGGAACGCGACCCACCCGTCCTCGACCTTCTCGTGCGTCGGGTGCAGGCGCGCGAAGCTCTTGTAGCTGTCGATCGCCTCCGTGTAGTTGCCGCGCGCGAACTGCGTGTCGGCGATGCCCAGCTCAGCCAGCACGGCGTACTTGGAGAACGGGTATTTCTGTTTGACGAATTGGAAATACTTTTGTGCTTCGGGATAGTTTTCGTCCTTCAGCTCCGCCAGACCTTTCTCGTAATTTTGTTTGGCCGTGAGAGAGTAGGTGACGGGCTTGCCCTCTTCATCGGTGCTGGCGCATCCGGCGGTCGCGACGACGGCGCCCGAGAGCAACATGGCGATCACCACCGTCAACGACGGTCTGCAGGGGCGTGGAAACGGACGTGACATGAAGAATCTATGGTACGTAAGCGTTGCGTCGGCGTCCACCGCTGCCGCACCCCGACAATGACATCGCGGATGGACACGCTGACGATGAGGGCGCGGCATTTGACCCGTCTCGCGGCGCTCGGGTTGCTCGTCGTCGCGCACGCCGCGTTCGGTTGCTCCGCCTCCGTCGCGTCGGGAGCGGCCGGCGCGACGTCGACCGGCCCGTCGTCTTCTTTTTCTTCGTCTCGTTCCTCGGCGCCGCTCGCCGCCATCGAGGAGCCGGGCGCGCGCAACGCGAACCTCGCCGGTGCGCGCTGCAAGAGCGGCGCGCCCTGCGTCTGCCGCCAGCGAGTGGGCGGTGACAAGGCCGAGAACCCGCCGCCCGACGAGGCGCACAAGCGCTTCGAGATCCGGCTGGCCGGCGTGGGCGGCGGCGCGGTGTTCGATTCGCCGACCCTCGGGCACCTCGCCGCCGGCTCCGACGAGGCGTGCTTCTACATCGACGTTCTGCCGGGCACGACGTCGGACGTCGTGTTCACGGCGGTCGAGGGAAAGAAGGAGGGCGGCGTCGGGCCGGTGCTCGACATCGCCGAGTACGGGCCGAAAGGGCCGTGGTGGTACGACGTGCTCAACGTTCACTGCGAAGGTCCGGAGGGCCGCTGCAACCGCGACGCGGCGGACGCGTGGAGCGGCGTCGCCAAGAGCCGCAAGCGCGGGCGGGCGGATCCCTGCGGCTCGTCGGTGATCTCGCACCTGCAGTGGCTGACGTCGGGTGGCAACGGGGACCGCGAGCTCGGGGTCTTCCAGGACTTCCAGGTGAAGTTCACCATGGAGGTCAAACGATTCCCGACGCAGTGGCCGCCGCACGCGAAGGAATGCGTGGCAACGCAATGAAGGTGCACCTGATCGGGATCTGCGGCACCGGCATGGGCACGCTGGCGGGTCTGCTGAAGGCGGCCGGCCACGACGTGCGCGGCTCCGACGAGCACGTCTATCCTCCCATGTCGGTGCAGCTGGAGGACCAGAAGATCCCCTGCTTCGAGGGCTTCCGTCCGGAGAACCTCGACTGGGGCCCCGACGCGGTCGTGGTCGGCAACGTCTGCCGCAAGGATCACGTCGAGGTGCTGGCCGCGCAGGCGCGGAACATCCCGCTCGAATCGTTTCCGTCGATGTTCAGCAAGCTGTTTCTGCAAAACGCCCCGATGCCGGGGCTATCGCAGGACGCCGCTCACCCGCGCCGGTCGGTGGTGGTGGCGGGGACGCACGGCAAGACCACGACGTCGTCGCTGCTGGCCCACGCGCTCACCGACGCCAAGCGCGATCCGTCGTTCCTGATCGGCGGCGTGCCGCTCAACTTCCGGCGCTCGTGGCGCCTGGGCGGGGGCGCCGAGATGGTGATCGAGGGCGACGAATACGACACCGCGTTCTTCGACAAGGGGTCGAAGTTCCTTCACTACCGGCCGGAGGTGGTGTTGCTGACGTCGGTCGAGTTCGATCACGCCGACATCTTCCGCGACGAGGAGGCGGTGCGCGCCGCGTTCCGCAAGCTGATCGCGCTCATCCCCGAGGACGGCTTGCTGGTGGCGTGCGCGGCGTCGCCCGGGGCGATGGAGGTGGCGCGCGGCGCGCGCTCCCAGGTGGTGACCTACGGCCGCCCCGGATCGGGCGCCGACTGGACGTTCGAGGTCGTGGCGCGCGCGCCGGGCGGCCGGACCACGCTGGCCGTGGCGCGGCGGGGCGAGCGCGTCGTCGACGTCGACACCAACCTGCCCGGCATCTACAACCACGAGAACCTGGTCGGCATGATCGCGGTCGCGTCCAGCCTGGGCGTCGAGCTGCCGGCGATCGCGCAGGCGGTGCGCGGCTTCCTGGGCGTGCGGCGCCGGCAGGAGGTGCGCGGCGTGGCGCGCGGCGTGACGGTCGTCGACGACTTCGCCCACCACCCGACGGCGATCCGGGAGACCATCCTGGCGCTCAAGGGGCGCTATGGACCGGGCAAGCTGATCGCCGCGTTCGAGCCGCGGTCCGCGACCAGCCGGCGCAACGTTTTCCAGGCGGAGTTCGCGGACGCGCTGTCGGTCGCCGACGAGGTGGTGCTGGCGCCGCTGTACGCGCCCGAGAAAGTCCCCGAGGGCGAGCGGCTGGACGTGGAGCGCCTGGCCGCCGATCTGCGCCGCGAGGACGTGCCGGCGCGGCTGATCGCGACCGTCGACGCCACCGTCGAGCACCTGGCGACGCGGGCCGCGCCGGGCGACACGGTGCTGGTCATGACGTCGGGCGACTACGGCGGCCTGCACGACAAGCTGCTGCGCAGGCTGGGCGATCCGGTGATGCCGGCGCGCCTGGAGCACAAGATCCGGATCGGCAACCTGCTGGACCGGGTCGGCATCGCTCACCCGGTGCTGGAGCAGTTCTGGCCGTACTACCTGGTCATCCCGGGCGAGGACGACGCCGCGCCGCTGGTCGGCTGCGTCGCCATCGAAGGGGTGGGCGACGTGGCCCTGCTGCGCATGCTGGCGGTCGCGCCCGAGCGCCGCGGCGAGGGGCTCGGCTACGTGCTGGTCGAGGCGGCGACCGACCGCGCGCGCTCGCAGGGCGTGCGGCACCTCTACCTGGTGACCGACGGCGCGCAGGGCTACTTCGGCGAGAAGCTCGGCTTCGCGGCGATCGATCGCAAGGAGGTCGTCGCGCCGATCCAGGCCACAGCGGAGTACGCGCTGGCGCGGTCGAAGAACGCGACCTGGATGCGCAAGGAGCTATGACGGCGGACGACTCCCTGGCACGGGACCGCGACGTCGCGGTCGGCATCGCGCGCGAGGCGGGACGGATCTTGATGGAAGGGTGGGGGACGCGCCCCGCCGTCGACTTCAAGTCCGAGGACATCAACCTCGTCACCGAGTTCGACAAGCGCTCGGAGGCGCTGATCGTCGAGCGGCTGGCGGCGGCGTTCCCCGAGGACCGCGTGGTCGCCGAGGAGGGGACGACGCGCGGTACCGAGCGCGCAGGCCAGCGCGTCTGGTACGTCGACCCGCTGGACGGCACGACCAACTTCGCGCACGGGATGCCGATCTTCTCGGTGTCGCTGGGGCTGACGATCGATCGCCGGCCGGTGCTGGGCGTCGTCGAGGCGCCCGCGCTCGGGTGGTCGTTCGCGGGGACGACCACCGGCGGCGGATCCACGTTCAACGGGAAGCCGATCGAACCGTCGCTGATCGATCGGCTGGCGCGCGCCCTGGTGGTGACCGGCTTTCCGTACCAGCGCAACCCGGTGCAGAACAACCTGGCGGAGTTCGCCGCGCTGACCGCGGCGGCGCAGGGGACGCGGCGGATGGGATCGGCGGCGCTCGACCTCTGCTACGTCGCGTGCGGCTGGCTGGACGGTTACTGGGAGCGCTACCTGCACGCGTGGGATCTGGTGGGCGGGGCGGCGATCGTGATCGGCGCGGGCGGGCAGGCGACCGACCTCGACGGGCGCGCGTTCGACGGCCTGACGGGCCGGGTGCTGGCCACCAACGGGCGGATCCACGAGGAGATGAAGGACGTCCTCCACGACGTCGCGCGCGGCGCGAACGCGCCCTGGCCGTAGGGTGTAACCTGAGCGTCGTGAAAGTCGCGGGCGCCATCATCGCGGGAGGGCCGGCGCGGCGCCTGGGCGGCGTCGCGAAGCCGTTCCTGACCGTGGGCGGTCTGTCGATCGCCGAGCGGCAGCTGGCGCTGTTGCGCGCGGCGTTCTCGCGCGTCGTGGTGATCGCCAATGATCCCGCGCCCTGGGCGCCGTTCGGCGTCGAGGTGGTGCCCGATCGGGTCGCCGGCGCCGGGCCGATGGGCGGCCTCCAGGCCGCGCTGGCCGCCGCGGACGACTGCGACGCGGTCGTGTGCGTCGGAGGCGATCTGCCGTTCCTCGAGGCGGCGTTGCTGGCGGCGCTGCGCGATGGCGCGCCGGAGGCGGCGGCGCTGGTGCCGCGCACGGCGATCGGCGCCGAGCCGCTCTGCGCTCGTTACGCGCGGCTGTTGCTGCCGGCGGTCGACACGCGCGTGCAGGCGGGCCGGCTCGCCCTCCACACGATGCTGGAGGAGGTCTTCACCATCTGGATCGAGGGGCGCGAGCTCGCCGCGCTGGATCCGGAAGGCCGCTCGTTCTTCAACATCAATACGCCCGACGATCTCCGGCGCGCGGACGCGCTGGCGGTTCGATCCGGGCCGCGCCCGTGAGTGCGCGCCGGGGCGGCGTCGCGGTGGCGGCGTTGCTCCTGGTGGTGGTCGCGGCTCCGTTCTTCGGCGCGACGACGTTTCACGGCGACGACCATCTGTTCCTCGCGTACGCGCGCCATGCACCGCAACCGTTCGCGGCGCTCGTCTCCGACGCGCACGGGGGTGAGTACTACCGCCCGCTGCCGATGGCGGCCTGGTGGGTGCTCGGGCGGGCGGGCCCGAACACGGCGCCGTTCGCGGCGCTGGCGCTGGCGCTCCACGCCGGCGTGGCGGCGCTGACCGCGCGCCTGCTGCGCGCGCTCGGCCGTCCCCCCGCCGTCGCCTGGGGAGCGGCGGCGCTGGTGTTCCTGTCGCCCCAGAACCTGGAGGCCGCGAGCTGGTTTTCAGCCAGCACGGATCTGTTCGCGGCGGTGTTCGCGCTGGCGGCGCTGCTCGCGCTCGTGCGCGGCCGGCCTGTTGCGGCCGCCGCGGCCGCGCTGGCCGCGTTCCTGTCGAAGGAGTCGGCCTGCGTGCTGCCGCTGCTCGCGCTGCTCGTGCTGCGCGGGCTGCCCTGGCGCCGGCGGCTGGCCGCCGTCGCGCCGCAGCTCGCTCTGCTGGCGATGGTGCTGGGCGCGCGCCGGGCCGTGTTGCACGGGTGGGGCGGGGCGGGCGACGCGCGCGCCGGTCTGGCGTCGAAGCTGTTCCAGATCGCGAGCGGGATCGGCCACGTCTTCACGGGCGAGGGCCCGTTGCCCGCGCCGCTCGCGCTGGGCGCGGGCGCCTCGATCGTCGCGCTGACGGTGTTCGCTTCGATCCGGCGCCGGCGCGATCCCGACGGTGACGGCTGGTGGGCGCCGCTCGCCTTCTCGGCGATCGCGGCGGCGCCGCTGCTGGCGGCCGGCTGGCCGGTCGGGGCGCGCTACTTCTACCTGCCGTCGGTCGGGCTCGCCTGGGCGATCGCCGAGGCGCTGGCGG
>JADMIO011127006.1_pt1 | contig 16674 bp, 13 predicted proteins | sample 8958161 | NCBI WGS metagenome assembly JADMIO01 (sample SAMN16585339, study PRJNA669376) | soil metagenome | isolation source: Crop rotation soil | place: USA: Cullars Rotation, Alabama | collected 2011
CGTCCGGCACGCGCAGTCGAAAATCGAACTCCACGTCGACCGAAGAAAACGGCGAAACATAGAAATGCTTCGGCACCCGCAGGCGAAAGCCAGGACTGGCATCTCCGCTGATCTGGAGCGGAACGAAATAAGGTTTCACCTCGCGAAAGGTATTGGTGACCTCCGCGATCGCCGCGCGCGGCGTGCCATCGCGATCCGCGCAGAAATAAAACGCCACGGGATTGAACTGATAGCCGAAGAGTCGCGGCAGAGCGACGAGTCGCACCTGCGCATCGGATGCGAGCACCACGCCGTGCGCGGCACAAAATGCGAGCACGCGGTCCTTCAATCGCGCGGCGCCGTTGACCGCCGGCGGCTGATTTTCGAGCAGCGGCGACTCCGCTCGCCCGTGCAAGCGTTCGTCGATGGGCAGGAAATCCTGCTCGTGCAGCGAAAAGAGATTCGGGCGATTGACCGAGAACAGACTCACGCGGCGCGAAAGCGCAGGCAACTCGTCGAGGTCGAGGCAGAGATAAAACAACCGGTAAACGAACCGGTGTTCCCGCGGCGCGAAGCGTTGATGCAGCACGCGGCATTCGTAAATGGACGAAGTCGCTGGCATCGCGTCGCCGTCGCGGGGCGAGACTCGTTTCGATGCTTTCGCCACGCGCGTGCGGACCGGAAGTTCCTCGCAAGATGTGTTCATCGGCGGCTCCAGGGATCGCGCTTGAGCAACAAGGTCGCCAGGTTCACGGCGGAGAGCAGCCCGTCTTCATGGAAGCCGTAACGCTGCCACGCGCCGACGAAGTAGGTTTCGCTCGCTCCCACCGCGGAGGCATTGAGCGCCGGGATTTCGGTCTGCGCCTCGCGAGCCGCGAGATCGAACAGCGGATGTTCGCAGGGAATCGAGCGCAGGATCTTTTTGGGATCGACGCTTTGCTCGCCATTCACCGAGACAAAATAGTTCACATGATCCGAAACGCCCTGCAGGCGATTCATCCAGTAGTGGGTGGACGCTTGGAAGGGCGCCACCGGGTGGGCGGCATTCGCGTGCCCATTTACCGGCGGCAGATCGAGGCGGTAATTCCACGACGACCACGCCAGTCGAGTGCGGGGCATCACCGACGCATCGGTATGAAGCGTCGCAACGTTGGGCTGATAACGAAAAGCCGAGAGTAATCGATGCTCGCTTTCGGTCGCACCGCCGCCCAGCAGAGCGCAGGTCGTCGGCGGATGGCACGCGAAAACGACCTTGTCGAAGACCTGGGCCGCCGTCTCGGTTGCCACTTCGATGCCGGCGCCGATGCGCCGCACCTGCCGCACGGGCGTGCGCACGTGAATCCGCGCGCAAAACGGCGGAATCATTTTTGCGACATAGGTCTTCGCGCCGCCTTCGACCGTCCACCACGGGTGCTGCGTGTGCAGACCGAGAAAACCGTGATTGTGAAAAAAACGCAGGAGAGTCGCCGCCGGAAAGCGCTGCATCTCCTCCGGCGGAGTGGACCACACCGCCGAGCTCATTGGCACGAGGTAGAGGTCCATAAAATCCTGACCGTAGCGACCGCGCGCGACGTAATCGGCCAACGTCATCGTGCCCACCGAGGGATCGTCGAGTGCCGCCACCGCTTCGCGGTTGAAGCGATCGATCTGGAGCAGCATACGATAAAACGAAGGCCGGAGCAGGTTTCGCCGTTGCGCGAAGAGATGGTTCAAGCTGCTGCCGCAAAACTCCAGCGCGCGGCCATCGTGGCGCACACTGAACGACATGTCGGTGCGCTTCGTCGGCACGTCGAGCGCTTGAAAGAGCCGCACGAGATTCGGATAGGTGACGTGGTTGAACACCATGAAGCCGGTATCGATCGGCACGACCCGACCGCCCTCATCGACCGTCACGGTATTGGTATGCCCGCCGATGTGCGCGCCGGCTTCGAAGACCGTAATCTGAAAGTCGCGGTGCAAAAACCAGGCCGCGCCGAGACCTGCGATGCCGCTGCCGATGATGGCTACTTGTTCCATCGTGGTCAGCCGCCCGCCGGGAACTGCCGGCCCAGCGCAGCCGTGCGATAAGCGAAAATTGCCTCGACGTCACGACGCACGAGCAACCAGTTGAAAAACCACCCGCCCGGCACGGCGTATTCGACTTCGTCGCGACACAGAGTGCCGCCATCCAAGTCGGAAAACGTGTGCGTGTGCCGCCAAAGACGATACGGCCCGCGCCGTTGCTCGTCGACAAAGCGCTGCATCGGTTCCCATAACGTGATCTCCGTCTGCCAGCGTAGCGGGATGCGTCGCACGCGCAGCCGGTAGTCGATCAAGGCGCCGGCTTGCATGCGAATTTCACCCGGCGTGAGGATTTCGAAATTCAGCCAAGGAGGCGTGATCGTCTCCAAATTTCGCGCGTCGGAAAAAAACGAAAACACCGAACGTCGATCCGCGGGCAGCCATAGCTCCTGTCGATAAGTGTGGAGAGTCATGAGCAGAGTCATCGCCGGTAACGCGTTATCCTACGCGCCGGCAGTTTGGTTGGATGTGAGAAGAATTCGGGGAGCCAAAGGCGTCTTGTTTCGATGCATCTTAGACAATGTGTCGAAGATATTATCTTAGTGTCAAGGATACGTCTTAAATGCCTTATCCGCCTAAATTCAGCTCTTTAACCTCTGATGCTAAGCTAGAAGTGATTAAAGCCCCTAACCCAAGATCGTTCTTTTGTTGTAATCACTAAATTTGTCTAAGATGTGTCGAGAATGCCTGAAGCCCTTCATCCGATTCAGATCGCGGCCTCCCGAACCGGGTTGAGCGCGCATGTGATTCGGATCTGGGAGAAACGTTACAACGCCGTCACGCCCACTCGCACCGCAAGTAACCGCCGGCTCTATTCAGAGGAAAATCTCGAGCGGCTTCGTTTGCTCCGCCAGTTGACGGAAGCGGGTCACAGCGTCGGCTACGTCGCCAAGCTACCGACCGAAAAACTGCGGACGCTTTTGAGCGAGGCCAGCGAGGCGGAGTCCTCCACGCGGATCGCCTCCAGCGCTGAGCCCGCGATCGCGACGTGGCTTACCCAAGCGCTCACCGCCGTGGAACGAATGAACGCAGAAGCGCTCGCGGCCGTGCTCAAGGAGGCGGAAGTGCGACTCGGCAATCAAGGCGTGCTGCAACGCCTCGTCGCTCCTCTCATTCAAGCGATCGGCGAGCAATGGCGAGCGGGCGCCATCACCGCCGCGCACGAACATTTTGCCAGCGCAGTCCTCCGACTTTTCCTCGGCCACGCCGCCCGCCCCTTCGCCTCGAGTCCAAACGCCCCTCCCCTCGTGGTTGCGACACCGACAGGCCAGTTGCACGAGCTTGGGGCTCTCCTTGCTGGCGCGACGGCAGCAAACCTGGGCTGGAACGTAATCTATCTTGGAGCCAGTCTCGGCGCGGCGGAGATTGCTGGAGCCGTGCACCAAAACCACGCCCGCGCGGTTGCTCTCAGCCTCGTTTATCCCGAAGATGACGCGCAGTTGCCGGCGGAGTTGATGCGCTTGCGGGAACTCTTGCCCGATATGCCGCTGGTTGCCGGCGGTCGCGCCAGCCCCGCGTATCGCGACACCTTAGACCGTATCGGGGTCCATTCGGTCGGCAATCTGGAAGCGTTAGGCTCGTTTTTGGACGGATTGCGCAAGCCGCACTGACACACGCCGCGCGACGCATCGCATCTCGGGCATTGACGCGGATTTTTCCGAACCGTTTCCTGACCGTCATGCCCGATTCCAAGTCAGCGGATCCCCGTGCCCGCTATAAGCAGGTCGTTCTCAAGCTCTCCGGCGAAGTCCTCCGCGGCGGCAAGAATGGCGACGCAATCGACGCCGCCACGCTCGAGAAGATTTGCATCCAGGTAAAAGAGATCCACGACCTCGGCGTGCAGGTGAGCGTCGTGATCGGAGGCGGCAATATCTTCCGCGGCCTCAATGGCGAAAAACGCGGCGTGGACCGGACCACCGGCGATTACATGGGCATGCTCGCCACCGTGATCAACGGCCTCGCGATCATGGACTGCCTGGAAAAACTCGGCGTGCAAACCCGCGTGCAGTCCGCGATCCCCATGAACCAGATCGCCGAGCCGTTCATCCTGCGCCGGGCGATGCGCCACCTCGAAAAGAACCGCGTGGTCATCTTCGTCGCCGGCACCGGCAATCCTTATTTCTCGACCGATACCACGGCGGCACTGCGCGCGAGCGAGCTGCACGCGGACATCATCCTCAAGGCGACCAAGGTCGATGGCGTTTACGACAAAGACCCGAAGAAATACCCGGATGCGAAAAAATTCGAAGAGGTCACGTTCATCGAAGCGCTAAAGCAGCGGCTCAACGTGATGGATTCGACCGCATTCTCGCTCTGCATGGACAACAACGTGCCGATCCTCGTCTTCGATCTCGGCGACGAACACGCCATCCGCAAAGCCGTCCTCGGCGAAAAGATTGGCACGCTGGTCAAAAATTGATCCCGGCGGGTTCACTCCCCATCGTAGTCGAACAGACCACCACGCGTGAGAAACTGGATTTACTACGACGTTCTTTGGGCTGCACCCATTCCAATTTTTTTGGCCGCCCTGATGTTTTGGGCGCGCATGCGGAAGCTCACGTTTGAGCGGCTGTTTGGCGACGGCCAGCTTTACTTTTTTTGCGCGGCGCTCGCGGCCAGCGTCTTGGGCGACATCCCCGACTACCTGGTCGCGCTGCGGTCAGCCTCCCGAAAAGCGGATGAGATCGAACGACTGCAAGATGCCGCCGGTTTCGCGCACGACAATTTCATTATTGTGATCGTCGTCTTCGCGGTAGCTTACGGAGCCACCTTGATCGCCTCTCCGCTGCGCAGAAATGCCCTCGCCTGGGGTTCGCTCTTTTTTGGCATTTCCACCTCGATGGTCGTAGGATGGTGCCGCTACTATCTCGGCATGTGGTGAAGGATTTTTATGCGCGAAACCCAAGAAGCACCCTCCCCGGATTTGAGCCGCGTCGTCTTGTTCGCTGGTGCGGGCTCGATTGTTGGATGCGGCACCGGAATTGCCCTGGCCATGGCGTTCAAATACGGCGGCATCTCTTGTCCGATCTACGGGTTTTTTGGCGGAACGCTGCTGGGCGGTGCGGTGGGATTCGGCCGGGATGGCTTCATTGGGATCGCATCGAAGCTTCTTCGCCCCACCCCGACCGCCCAAACCGGCGCGACGGCCGAATAGCTGGTTTTCTTTCGGATCGCATTCGTGCGTGGCCCTTCTTCGAGGCGAGTCGCTGGAGGTCGAAATGCCGATCGGGTCCGGCAAACGACCGGTGCCCAGGCAAAGTTGAAGGTTGAAGGACCCGCGGCCCGCAGTTCATGTTGGGCGCCCAAACCCTCCGGACCATGAGCCATCCCATTCTCAACGACACCCAAGCCCGCATGAAGAAGACCGTGGATCACACGCTGCATGAATTCAGCTCGATCCACACGGGCAAAGCTTCACCCACGATGGTGGAAGGCGTGATGGTCGAAGCCTATGGTTCGTCCATGCCGCTCAAGCAATGCGCGGCGATCACGACGCCCGACGCGCGCCTGATTCAAATTCAGCCGTGGGACGCCGGTCTCGGCAAAGCGATTGCCAAGGCGATCATTGATGCGAATCTGGGCCTCAACCCGATCATCGACAGCAAGGTCATTCGCGTGCCGTTGCCCGAGATGAGCCGCGAGCGCCGTCAGGAATTCGTCAAGACCGCCCACAAGCTCGCCGAAGAAGGCCGGGTGCACGTCCGCAACGTCCGCCGCGATGCGATTGAAGCCGTGAAAAAAGCCAAGTTACCCGAAGACGAAACGAAGCGGCTCGAAAAGGACATTCAGACGGCAACCGACAAATCGATCGCCGAGATCAACACCCACCTGGAGCATAAGGAAAAGGACCTTCTCTCGGTCTGAGGTTTGGGCGACGCGACCTATCGCCAAGAAGCGGGGTGATCGCCGCCAGGTTCCCTTTCCGCACTTTGCTTTCTGTGTCCGAGTTCCGTCTTCTCTGTGGCTAAAAGCAATTCCGGCCAGTCTCCGAAACGCGTCGTCGTCAAACTGGGGACGGGAGTGCTGACTCACGGCATCGGTCAGCTCGACACGGCACGCATCTCCGCCGTTTGCGCCGAGATCGCCGCCCTGCGCAAGCGCGGCACAGAGGTGATTGTCGTTTCCTCTGGCGCGGTCGGGTTGGGCATGGGCGCGCTGCGGCTGGAGCGCCGGCCGAAAGAACTTTCCAGGAAACAAGCCTGCGCCGCCATCGGCCAATCGCGGCTGATGCAAAATTGGCAAACGGGTTTTGTGCCCTACGATCTAACGGTCGCACAGGTGCTGCTCACGCACGATGACCTCCGCGTGCGCACGCGCTACCTCGGCGTTCAGGAAACGCTCCGCCAGCTCATCGCTTACGGCACCATTCCGGTCATCAACGAAAACGACACGGTGAGTGCGGCCGAGATCAAGTTCGGCGACAACGACACCCTTTCCGCGATGGTCGCGTCGCTCGTCGAAGCCGACTATCTCATCATTCTTTCCACCGCACCCGGGCTCATCGACATGAAGGGCACGAAACAAATCGTGCCTGTCGTCGAAAAAATCACGCCCGAGATCGAAGCGATGGCCGGCGGCACAACCAGCGAGACCGCCGTCGGCGGCATGGTTTCAAAAATCTCCGCCGCCAAGCTGGCGACCCGCGCCGGCTGCGGCGTCTTTATCGCCAGCGGCGCCGAACCCGAGATCATCACCCGCCTCCTTGCGGGGAGCGGACCCGGCACGTTTTTCGTTCCGAGCGGCTTGCCGCTCGACGCAAAAAAAAGGTGGCTCGCCTACTTCCAGCGCCCCACGGGCACGATTCAGATCAACGAATGCGCTGTGCCTGTCCTCCGCGAACAAGGTCGCAGCCTGCTTGCCGTGGGTGTCACGGGCGCGAAAGGCGAATTCGCGGCTGGCGACGTCGTCAACATCGCCGGTCCCGACGGCGCTGTGATCGCGCGAGGGAAAACCGCCTTCGCGAACGAGGAGATTTCTGCGATTGCCGGAAAACAAGGCGAAGCCGTCCGTGCGCTCTATCCGTCGCGCAAGCGCCTCGAGGTGATCCACCGCGACGAACTGGCGTTGCTGTAGTCAAGTCGGGCCTGACTTCACGCCCGCCCTTTAATGCGGCTGAGCCGGAGCCGAGCGATTGCTCCCTGAGGTTTGTCATTCTGAGAGTCCGCCGAGCTATTGGTTGATTGCCGCAAATAAACTCTCCCTACACGTCATTCTGAGCGCAGCGAAGAATCCACGCGTGCGAGATAGATATCATGGCCGTGCCCGTGAAATTTTTCACCGCGCTCAGAATGACATCATTTGATCTTTCACTTCGCATGCGACGATTCGCGCGGAACATCGCTTCCCGCTTGGCTTTTGGGACACGTGTCCTCAAATTGAGCCGTCATGCGAATCCGCTCCCTGGTCGCCGTAGTTGCCCTGATTTCGCTCGCCTTCGTTTCGTTCACCCGCGCCGCCGATTCCGCGCCCATCACGTGGAAAACTGCCGACGAAATCCTCGCACGAATCAAACCCCCGACGTTTCCGAATCGCGACTTCACGATCACCAATTACGGCGCGACTGCGGGGGGGGCGATTGATTGCACGACCGCTATTCGCCAGGCGATCGATGCCTGTGCCAGCGCCGGCGGTGGACGCGTCGTCGTCCCGGCCGGAGTTTTCCTGACCGGGGCCATTCATCTCAAGAGCAACGTCAATCTCCACGTTAGCGAAGGCGCGACGTTACTTTTCAGCACCGATCCCAATGCCTACCTACCGCTCGTGCACACGCGCTGGGAAGGGACGGAGTGCATGAACTACTCGCCATTCATCTACGCGTGGGAGCAGGAGAATATTGCGATCACCGGCACGGGCACGCTCGACGGGAACGCGTCCGATGAAAACTGGTGGAAATGGGCGCGCCGCGGCGCCGACAAAAAATCCATGGCCTCGCCCGACTCCGTGGCGCTGGGCCAGTTCGCCACCAAGAGCACCTCGGTTAGCGAACGCATCTTCGGCCCCGGTCACTACCTGCGACCAAGCTTCGTGCAGCCGTATCGCTGCAAGAACGTCCTCATCGAAGGCCTCACGATCAAGCGCTCGCCGATGTGGGAAATCACGCCGGCGCTCTGCACCAACGTCACCGTGCGCGGGCTCAAGATCGATTCGCATGGACCCAACAACGATGGTTGCGATCCCGACTCGTGTCGTGACGTGCTGATCGAGAACTGCGTGTTCGACACCGGCGACGATTGCATCGCCATCAAGTCTGGTCGCAACGACGACGGCCGCCGCGTGGGCGTGCCCTCCGAAAACCTCATCGTCCGCAATTGCGTGATGAAGGATGGCCACGGCGGCGTCGTGATTGGCAGCGAGATTTCGGGCGGCTGCCGCAACGTGTTCGTCGAAAACTGCCAGATGGATAGCCCGAATTTGGAACGCGCGCTCCGGTTCAAATCCAACGCTCAGCGCGGTGGCGTGCTGGAAAATGTCTTCATGCGGAACGTCACGGTCGGCCAGGTCGTAGAGGCGATCGTCACGGTCGACTTCATGTATGAGGAAGGGCCCAACGGGCCGCACAAGCCGATCCTTCGCAATGTGCAGCTCGAGAATGTCACAAGCCAGGCGAGCCCCCGCGTTTTCTACATCGCGGGCTTCGAGGGCGCAACGATCGAAGGGATTCGCCTCGCCAACTGCACCTTCACGGGCGTCACCGCGACCGACCTCATCGAGCACGCCGGCAAGATCGAATTCGACCACGTGACCGTCTCGCCGGCCAAACGCACGCGCAGCGCGAATTCGCGCGAAGCGGGTGCGTTGTAAACTAAATAACCTCAAGCCATCGATTCGTCATGCCGAGCGAAGCGAAGCATCTCTGCTCTTCTGCACATGCCACTTTCAGAGATTCTTCGCAGTCCCTCAGAATGACGAAGAAGGCATTTGAAAGTGCCGTCTCCTCCAGCTCGGAATTTCACCGCCAGTCGTAGCGCACGCGATACGTGACGACCGTCTCGCCGTCCGCGGGCACGTTCACGCGAAACTCGACCGACTGCGCATCGGTTTTTTCGAAGTCGTGCGATTTCTGCACAATCTCCCAATTGGCCCAGCGATACAATCGCTCGACCACGCGCACTTCCACCGCTTCCGCCTTGCGGTTGCGGATTTTGATTTCGAACGACTCCTCCGCCTGATCCTGCCGGTTCGTTAAAACGTAGTTCGTCTGCCGCCGCTCGCCGACGATATCGAACGCGTCGCCCGTGTAGATGCGCACCTTCTCGTTCTTCGGCGTGTGATCGATCGCATTTTCGCCAGTAAACTCGAGTCGTCCGTCAGCCTCGTCGCGCCGATAGAACCGGGTGCGACCTTTCGGCAGCGGCTGTCCGAGTCCGTTCTTCTCGGTGTTTTCGAATTCGCGCATCACCCAGACCTTCGGGTTCGACTGCGTCCCGTAGTCGCGGTTGTTGCGGATCATCTCCGTGTTCCAACCGCGGAATTGCTGGCCAATCGACGCACCATTGTAGACGTAAAATGTCTTCGCTTTCACGCCGGTCGCACGAATGAACTCCACCTGTTTCGTCTCGCGGTTGCGCAGCGTCGTCGGCCGGGCGAGCGAGTAGAGGTGAAATTCGTCAAAGGCTTTCTCCGTTACCGCGGGGACCGCAGCATCGTAGGCCATCGCCTTCATCGCGAATTCCTGCCGGGAATTCGACTGGTCGGGCTGCAGCTTGCTCACGTCACCCGCCATCAGCTTCAACGTCGCGTTGTCGAATTGCTTGCCGCTCTGATTATCGATCGTCACCCACCCGATGAGATCGATCGTGTCGCCTTTCTCCGGCGCGACCAAATTATACGACGCCTCCCAGCTCATGCCGCCGGTGATGTAGCCGAGTTCAGCTTCAAATTTCGCCGCCGTTTGGGCGCCCAGTTTCCACGTCAGCGTCGGCTGCAAAATCGCGTCGTCCGTCAACGCCGGAAACTGCGGCTCGCCGGGCAGCGAAAAACGCAGCTTGCCCGCCACTTCGATAATCGGCTGGCCCGCACCGGTCTGCCAGTTGCCCATGGCCTGCTGTTGTTGGTAAAACTGCTGCCCGTAGCGCGAAAACGGAATCACGTTGGGCACATAGCCGCTGCGGATCACTTTGCCGCGCACGGGGTATTCCTTCCCGCTCTGGTCACGAACCAAAAAGTCCAGCTCTTTGCCTTCGTAGAGCGAGAGCAGGAGGCCTTGAGAGATCGTGTCCGCCCGGTAACTCTGTTCGAGCACGCGCAACTGAACTTTTCCCGCCGGATCGCGCAATACCACCGAGTCCGGCTCCACGTGCACGGTAGCGCCCACAAACGTGACCGTGTTTTCGCCGGCTTTGAGATCGAGCGGCACGCGCTCGCGCACCACGGCGAAATTCTGGTTGTAGATGGTGAGCGCCGGCTGGCCGATCGCGCTACCGATGGCCGCGAGACTGGCGCCCGCGAGGAAAACAAGGCGGGAGGATTTCATAGAAAAAAGTCTACGCCGAGACAACGACCAGACCAATTGTTTCTTAGAACGGCGCCCAGGCGCCGATTGCGAAACGGAAGACGCCGATCGCGTAGCGGCCCGGGTTCCCGCGTCGCCAAAACACCCCTTTCACTCCCTTATCCGCGAATCATCCCCAGGACTCGCTCCGCCACCGCCTGGGCGGTTGCGAGACCCGGCACGTTACTCGCAAACTCGATTTCGAATTTCGGGGTGCGCTGCAATTGTTCGAGAATTTCACGGGCGCGACCGCCCGCCTGCGCCGGATCGCTCGCGCCGAGTTCCTTTAGCGTTTGCCGCAATTGGAAACGCAGCTTGCGCGCCGCGAACGGCTCGCCCGCTGATATCTGGGTCGGATCGGCGCCATTCACGCCGATCAGCTTTAGCCGATAGTATTTTTGCTCTCCGACGCCCATCGATTCCGCCGAACGAACCTCGGCCGCATCGGCTCGCCGGACACGGACTTCTTTTGTCCCCATCAAGCGGCGACCGCTCACTATCGCAATCTCACCCGAAACGCGGAGGCTCGTGTCTCCCATCCAGGCGCCGTGCGCAAACAACAAGCCGATCGCGGCGAAAAGCCCCATCACCAGGCGTAAAATCCAAGGCGAGCTGACCATGAAGAGATAAATCTCCAGCGCGCTCATTCCGAGCGCAATGGACGCAGTCGCGAGTCGCATGCCGCGCAAATGAGCCGAGGTAAAAACCAATCCGTCCGGCTCGCGCCGAATACCAGCCGCCGCCAAATCTCCATCCGACAAAAGCTCGGCGCGATATTCCTCGAGGAGCGGTTCCTCCGGTAGCGCACCCGGCTGCCCTCGGCCCGTCGCAAACACTGGCACCTCGAAACTGGCGTCGAAATCCACCCCGGCGGCTTTCGCCGCAATCGCCAGCCGCCAAAGCACGCGGTTATCTCTGTCGTCGCTCATTTCCGTGGGCGCGCAATTCCCCGCCACGGGCAGCAGCACCGGAATCTCCGTGCCGTTTTCGCTGGTCCGCCATTTCTCCCGGGCGATGCGCACGGATCTTTCCCACAGCACACTCTCGCGCACGGTGCGATTGTCGCCCGCGCCGGTGGCGCTGCGGTGCACGCATCTCAACGCGAGTCGCGCATCGGCTTCGATTTCGACGCGCCGAGGCACGTGAATCACTCCACCTAACGTCCCTCCGATCTCGCCGGGCAGTGAGGCGGGCACGAAGACGGCACGGCCAAACTTTCGCGCCTGCAGCGTGCGATAGATCGCCGTCCACAAAATCGCCGCCCCGATTAGCGGAAAAACGTAAACCACGACGAGAAATTTCTCGCCCGCCGCGATCTTCTGCGTCGCGCCAATTGCTGCCGGAACACTGATACCATTCCACAGAATTGCGAAGAACCACGTCGCCCCGGCACCCTGACTGGTGTCGGCCGCGATTCCGCGCTCACTCCACCTGGGATTCCACTTCCACGGTTCGCTGGGAAACTGCGCCCATCGCTTTTCCGTTTCCCGCCGCTGCGTTTCCGCCCCGCGCATTTCCGCGCCAAAACCAACGCCTGCGGCCACGAAGACCACACCTGTTCCGCCCATCGCCAGCATTGCCCGCCAGTCGTCACCGCGCCGATAACCCCGCACCGCCGCGACCAACAACGCCGCTCCCGCGAGTGCGAAAAGCGCGAGAAAGGTAAAGCCACAACCGGGGCTGGACTTCGGTTTCACGACGGCCGCCACCAAACCGAAAGCCCGCCAACGAGTAAAATCGTTTATCCTTACAACGGATCGCTATTTTCCCAACCGGCCTCCGGGCCGCCGGCGCGCTTCGCGCAGGTTTTCGCACTTTCCCTTTGCGCCGCTTGCCGCTTTTTGCGGCTGTCTTCCCTTCCGTTTCGCCCTCCATGGATTTTGCCCTCGACCCACACTCCGCGCCGCACGGTATCCCGCACATCGATTTCCGGGCGCAGCTCAACGATGAGCAATTCGCGGCCGTGACGGCGGTGCCGGGTCCGCTGCTCGTCCTCGCCGGCGCCGGCTCGGGCAAAACCCGCACCCTCGCCTACCGCGTAGCGTATCTGCTGTCTCAAGGCGTGCGGCCCGGCGACATCCTGCTGCTCACGTTCACGAACAAGGCGGCGAAGGAAATGCTCCATCGCGTGCACGAGCTCACTGGAATCGAACCGGCACGTTTTTGGGGCGGCACCTTTCACTCGATCGGTCATCGCGCGCTACGCATGCACGGTGAAGCGATCGGACTGGCGCGCACCTTTACCATCCTCGACGCCGAAGAATCGGAAGGCATTTTGCGCGACGCGGTCGAGAATGCCGACAAGACGTTTTTCAAAGACAAGACTCACCCGCGCCCCGGTCCGCTGCATTCGATGATTTCGATGTCGCGCAACACGCAGCTCTCGCTCGACGAAACCGTCACGCGCTTTTTCCCGCAGCACGAAAACATCATCGAGCGCCTCCCGCTTTTCGCCAAAAAATACGCCGAAAAGAAGAAGGAAGGAAATGTCCTCGACTACGACGACCTGCTGGAGCTTTGGCTCGAGTTGTTGAAAAAATCGGAAGCGACGCGCGAATACTTCTCCCACCGCTTCCGTCACGTGCTCGTCGACGAATACCAGGACACCAATGTCCTCCAGTCGCAGATCGTCGACCTCATCGGCTCGCACCACCGCGTGATGGCCGTCGGCGATGACGCGCAGTGCATCTACACGTGGCGCGGCGCAAATGTCGAAAACATCCTCACCTTTCCCGATCGGCATCCCGGCACGGTGATCCATCGGATCGAGACGAATTATCGCTCTACACCGCAAATCCTCGCGCTGGCCAATGGTGTGCTGCTCGCCCAACCGAAAGGCCGCGCTTTCGAAAAAGAATTGAAGCCGCACCGCGCCAACTCCGAGAAACCCTATCTCGTGCAATCGATGGACGGGCGGGAGCAGGCGCAGTTCATCGTGCAACGCATCCGCGGCCTGCTCGACGAAGGCTGCTCGTTGAGTGACATCGCGATTCTCTACCGGGCACATTTTCAGGCGCTCGACATCCAACTCGAACTTTCACGGCTGCAGATACCTTATCAGATTACCAGCGGCGTGCGTTTCTTCGAACAGGCGCACATCCGCGATCTCGTGGCGCTGCTGCGCTTCGTCTACAATCCTTCCGACACCGCCGCGTGGAATCGCGTCGCGGTGTTGCTGCCGAAAGTCGGCGACAAGAATGCGCAGAAACTCCACGCCGCCGCCCTCGAGCACGCAAAGTTGATGCAGCAGGATTTTATCGACGCGCTCGGCACCGACGACGTTGCATCGAAGGTGCCAAAGGATGCGAAGGAAGAATGGCCGAAGTTCGTCGCCTCGCTGCAGCAAGTGAAGGAGATGATGCGCACGATGAAGCCGCATAACGCCGTCGAGATCGCGATCGACGGCTGGTATGGCGACTACCTGAAGGGCGCATTCGCCAACTACGTTTCCGGGCTCGACGATTTGAAATCGATGATCGGTTTCGCGAGCCGTTATGAGGACATGCACCAGCTCCTCGTCGAGGTCATGTTGCTGAACAGCGAAACCAGCGACCGCTCCGCCGACCCCGACGCCGACGCGCTGCGGCTCACGACTGTGCACCAGGCAAAAGGTTTGGAATACGCCGCCGTCTTCCTGATTGGGCTCGCCGACGGGATGTTTCCGCTGCGTCGCGCGATCGAGGCCAACGACGTCGAGGAAGAACGCCGTCTCTTCTACGTCGCGGTCACCCGCGCCCGCGATGAACTCTATCTCTGTTTTCCGAAAGTGAGCACCAAGGGCGGCCCCGCGATGCTGCTCACACCGAGCCGTTTTCTCCAGGAACTCCCGAGCGATCTCTACCAGCCGCTGAAAATCAAGCGGAGCTACGGGTGGTGATTCTGCCCGATGAAGCTTCCACCTCAATTCGCCGCAGCCCTGTTAATGCCGGCAGGACAACTGCGCCTGGACATCGACGGAAAACAACTACGCACGCCAGGAAATGTTCTATTTCTGGATCAAGTTTCAGGCCGTCAGCACTTCCGCCTCGAAAAACTCCATGATGGGCAAATTGTTTTTAGCCACTCTTGCCCCACTCGCCGAACCCTGGATGCGATAACACACGTCCAAGCGTTTCCGCCGACGTCCGTTGTTGCCGTAGACTTCAAATGGACTTTGACGGAAACTTCGTTGTCGGTGTGGCCATCGGACACACCCCAACTGAAACTCACAGTTTCAGGAATTCTTTCCAATAGGCAGTTCAATGTGCAGCAAAACGGAAACCTTTTCCAAAGTGGCGACTTCGGAACCCAAGTATTTGAGATGCATGTCGTGGAAAACGGAAGAGAAGCATTCGCCAAAACAGCCATCGAGCTTTGGACCAAAACCACGGAGGTGAACAATAGCTTGTTATCCATTACCGCACCCGCGCCTGAAAAAGCCTTAGCAGGCGTTGTGATTTCTCGGCTTGTTACCGGCTTCGAAGTTTATTGCAAACGCCGGTTCTACGAACTGCACCAAGAAGGCGTGATGGCGCACACCGGCCCCTTGATTGATGAGTTTAATCTCCGCAATCGGATAGATTGCCACAGAAAGAAGGCTACCGCTCGCGACATAAAGGGTTTCGAATCGGGTGATCTCCGAATCGTAAGCCTAGGAATCGAACAGAAACTCGTTAATTTTCAGAATTACCAAGACGCCGCACGAGCCTATGCCTCGGCCTATAGGATCCGATTCGACAAGTTACCTGCCATAGATCCCCATATTACTACAGTCACCTCGTGCATTAAGTTTCGCCATCGATTCACCCACTCAAAACCGGACACGATCCTGTTCTCAGATGCGGAGAATCATAGGAAACATGTCGAGCTCAGCACTCCACTAGCTCACGAAAAACAAATCAGCTTCGACGCTTTCATTCGAACTCTTCACGCCGCCACAACTGCGCTAAAATGCGGTTAGTGGAAACTTTCGCCGGCAGACAAACAGGTCGCAGCATTTGTTCGCCGAACCAGTAGTTTACGCGTTGGCCGGCGCAACTATTGCGAGACAAGCTCGCAAGCTACTCAAAATTCCTCACGCGCGATCACCGGGCGTCCTTGAAGAACTTCTTGAAGGGGCTGGGCACTTGGGGGCGCGCAGCCGGCTCGGGCTTGTTCTGCTTCGGTTGCGGCTGACCGCCCGGTAGCGGTGAAATCGGGTGCTTCGTTCCGCGCGTGGCGGCTTCCAGTCGTCGCCCCGGTTGCGCGCCCATTCCGCACGGCGTGACGTGCGGCGGCGGCGTCACGTCGACCGTGCGTTTCTTTTCGTCCAGAAGCTTGCGCGCCATTTCGCCGAGGCCGAGCCGTTGCATCGATTTGCGGAGGGCGGCTTTCATCTCGGGCTTATACCAGAAGAAAAAGCTGCGTTGCTCCTGCTTCTCTTCAGGTGTCCGCGCCACGCACACCGACTGATGATTGTAAGGATGCACGCCCGTGGCATAAATTTCGGTCGCGACCGTCATCGGCGTCGGCGTGAAGTCCTGCACTTGCTCGAGCCGGAAACCCAGGTCCTTCGTTTTCAACGCGAGCTCGGCCATGTCTTCAGGCCGCGAGCCCGGATGCGACGAAATGAAATACGGGATGATCTGCGTCTGCTCCTTGCCCGCTTTCTTCGCGGCGCGATCGAACTTCTCCTTGAACTTGTAAAAGAGCTTGAACGTCGGCTTGCGCATCACGCGCAGCACGTGGTCGCTCGTGTGTTCGGGCGCAACCTTGAGACGGCCCGAAACGTGGTGGGCGGCGAGTTCCTCGATGTATTTCTCATGGCTCGCCTGCACCTCGGGCGTCGTGCCCTTGTCGTGGAGGAAAAGATCGTAGCGAATGCCGCTCGTCACGAATGCGTGCTTTACGCCCGGCGTTTCGCGCACGGATTTGTAGATGTCGAGCAGCGCCGTGTGGTCGGTGTCGAGGTTGCGGCAGACGTCCGGCCAGATGCAGCTCGGGCGGATGCACTCGTCGCAGATCCACTGCTCCTTGCCCTTCATCTTATACATGTTGGCCGACGGCCCGCCGAGATCGCTGATCGTGCCGCGGAAATCCGGCATCTGCTTCACTTGCTCCACTTCGCGCAGAATGGATTCCTTGCTGCGGCTCGCGACGAACTTTCCTTGATGCGCTGAGATCGT
>JADMIO010607250.1_pt1 | contig 16671 bp, 11 predicted proteins | sample 8958161 | NCBI WGS metagenome assembly JADMIO01 (sample SAMN16585339, study PRJNA669376) | soil metagenome | isolation source: Crop rotation soil | place: USA: Cullars Rotation, Alabama | collected 2011
GCCGCGACTTCAAGTCACGTGAATTCCAAGCTTCGGATCCCACTGTGCTGGAAAGACTTGAGCATCTCGAAGTTGGCGTCCCTCTCCTCCGCCGGCAGCGGAAACGCGCGCACTTTGTAGCCCGGGACCGAAACCAGAAATGGATATGCGAAATGGAAGTAACAATCGCGGATGTCGGTCGTGAAATCGTAGCCAATACCGAGCGTGAGGCTGAAGCGGTTGAACCGATGAGTCGCGAGCATCGACAGATAGCGCTGCCAAAAGGCACGGTCGTAAAACCACGCCTTGTCCTCAACGTCACTGACAAAACACCGGGCGACACTCCGAATAGTGTTGGCAGGCTGTTCGACGGTGGGTTCCACATTCCTCAGCAGCGCAACCGCATCCTCCGCGAAGCTCACTTGATCGGCCAACTCCAACAAGCCATACACTAAGCCCCGTTCATCGGAACCACAGGCGAGCAGGAGGGGACGCGTGTCCAGCTTGGTCCGCAGGAGGCCCAGGGCCTCCGGAGTTTCCGGAAACGACACGCCCGCACTCTTCAGCGCCTGGCGGCCAATGGTGGAGCCGGAGCCGGTGACAAGGATGCACTCGCCCCGAAGGGTGGAGGCAGGCAGGGATGCCCGCGCTCCCAGCGAATTCCATTCCACGATCTCCACGGCCAGACCGCGAGTCGTGAGGGTATCCCGCAACTGTTCAACCGCCCACCTCACGGGCGGCCGGCTGCACACGGAGGCTGAACCATCCAGCACGAGGGAGATTTCGGGGGCGTTGCCCGGACCACGATCCGCAGCCTGAAGGAGTCCCGCCCCGCTGGCAACCGCCGCCGCGCCCGAGACCGTTTTGGTGAGGAATTCCCGGCGGGTATGGCCGGTCAGGCGGTGGCTTTTCATAAAGCGAAGTCTTCCCGGAACCGTCACGGCCCGCAATCTTTTTGCAAACGAAAAAACTGGTTCGCACCCGCCGTGTCATTAGTGACATAATAAGTGCCGCCGATGGGGTACACGGTATTGGTCACATTCCGCCAAACGATGGGCGCGAGAAGATCGGTCGCGCCTTGAAGATGGAAATTGTCCGCGTTTGCCTGGGGCCAAGTCAGGACTGTTCGGCCGTTATGCGCCGCGGCGCTCAACGGAATCGAACCCGCCGGCCACGCCACGGGGACAAAATTGGTGGCATGGACCTCGTAGGAACTCAGGCTGGCGCCAGCCTTTACGACGCGCAGGGTGATGCCGGTCACGCTTAAAGATCCTGAAACGGCAGTGAGGCGAATGACTCCAGCGAGGTCCTGCCAACTGCCGTTCGCCTGGCAGGCGACCGTGAAGGGCGGCGCGGAACTGAGCAGGCCCGAGCAGAGCGGCTCATCTGAAAGGCTGCTCTCAAACATTTCATAGCGGAGCTTGTCTCCAGGCTGGAAGCTAGCGCTCTCCAGCGCGACGGTGAATGAGCCATTGGGGGATTCGACGAAGGCCGATACGGAGCCCGTCTGGACAATGGAACTGAATTGGTAGCACCAAGAGTCCCCAGGATTGAGCACCAGTTGAGCATGGCCAGCCAGGCAGAAGAACTGCGCTGCGGCGCAAATGAGCGCGAGCTTTTTCACTTCAATTCAAGATCCGAGGGCTTGACTCCCGGCTTGAATTTGTTGTTCCCGAAAAAATTTGGCTTGTACTCGCCCACATACTCGACGTTGTTTTGGGCGGGGATTTTGTCCTCGAGTCCGAGGCCCCAATAGCAGGCATTGACGCAGAGGCGTCGAAGCCCTTCGCTTTGCAAATCGACCGAAGCCCCCATGGTGGTGCAGATCACCCGCGCAGTTTTGCCCGACTCGCTGGTATAATTACGAACCCACACTAACGGCATCATCGGCTCGTTCTTTTTGCCCACGACCGGTTTGTCATCCGGTTTCATCCCTTCAAGGACCTGGCCGTAAACGAGGATCTTGTCCTCAGGCTTCAGGTGGGTGATGCCATAGACATCGGTCGGCCCCCAAATATCGGCGACACCCTTGAGGATGGGATGATCCTTCATGGCTTGGTTGATGATGCCACGCGTGCTTTCCCTGCCGTGGTTGCCATGGTGATTTATCCAGGTGTCACCGAGGACTTGTTGGCCGAAGCCACCGGGCCATTCCCGGCTGTTGTGCGTCCATTTGGCGTAGGGACTTTGTTTGTCGCGGGAAATCGCAAAGGAGTGTGTCGCCGTCCGTAGCCCAAAAACCGGTTTGCCGGAATTGACGAAATCCACGATATATTTCATCTGGTCCGCAGGCGGCTCCCGAAAACGCGCCAGGATAACCATCATATCCGCGCTCTCCAGGTTCTTCAAACCGACCATGTTGGTCTGATTGTTGGGATCGATCGTGCCATCACTCGGGTTGAGGCAAAACAGCACGGTACACTTGAACCCGTGTCGAACCGCCAGAATCCGGGCCAGCATCGGCAACCCTTCCTCCGACCGGTATTCCTCATCGCCAGTGACGAAGACAATGTGGCGGCCTTTGCCGGGACCTTCCTTGCCCTCATAGGTGACCCAATCGCCCGCCTTGACCTGATTGGACGCCAGAAAGCTGCCGAGGAGGACCATCAAACCTGCCATGTATCTCATAAATCTTAATTTTGGTGAAACGTTACCGCTTAGCATAGGCGAACGGCCCAGGGCAAGGGAAGCCTTTTTCGTCCGCCCCTCCCGTACCTGTAGGAGACGAGGTGACGAGTCTCTGATCTCTCGGCGGAAGAAATGCACCCCCGCTACGCAAAACCCCTGAGGAACCGGGGAGTGGAACCAGAGATCAAACCACCGATGCATGCTGAGAACCGCGGATTCTTAACAGGAGCTAACAAAGAAAACGGAGGGAGCGATCCCCCCCTCTGCTCCATCCGATGGGGGAGAGGACAAGATTGGCACCCCTTTGTCGGAAACCTTGTCGGAAACCTCGTCGATTCGGGCTGATTTTGGCCTGCATTCTAGTAGGGATGTCCCAATGTTGCAGGTTTCGATTTAGTTGCTACCCGTCGGTCTTTTTATGGTGGCTCCTGAAAATGGTCTGCGATCAGCCCAAACAATGTCAAAAGAAGGAAAATCCAAAGCAGAATCCCTGCAATCCGTGTGCCCCTGGTCTCCGTGAAATACAAGGTGTCGCAATCGACGCACCGAACCTGCTGTTCGCGGCTGGCTCCCCACAACGAGGCGACAAGCCATCCGCCGAAATGCATCAACCAATAATTGTAAGAGCGGGTCAACACCCCGGCTGGCGCGCGTTCAACGCTCCCACACCCGGGACACCTTTTTGGCGGGAGCTCCGTCACGCTCCTCCTCAACAACACCATCGCGCCGGCAAGCGGCAACACTCCGAGAACGATCAACATTACCGCCGCGCCCCATGCCGGGACCTGCGAATCCTTTTCAAATAGCAACTCGGCACACCCGGCACAGGCCAGAGTTCCAACGACCGCCAACAGTATGCCCCCGATATGTTTCAGTGCTTTCATAGAAAGGCTTTCCCAATGGCGTCCCGACCCTTTTCGAGCCGCCTCCACGAGGATACTCGCTTGCAACAAGAGCGCGAGTGCCATTTTAGTCCAGTGGTGCGCTCATTATGGTTTCGGCAGGGCTTTGATGTCGATTGTTAGCAGGGGGAACAGGCGGCCTTTTGCCACTATCTCCGGAATCCTGTCCATCCGGTTAATCCTGTCATGAATCAGGAATTGCAGATGGACGCAGATGGAAATTGAAGCACACACCCGTCCATCGACCTGAATCTTCCCGCTCGCTTCTTCCTTGCAAAATACCAAAGCTCATCTACTCTAACGGTTGTCCATGCCGCCATCCATCCTGAACGTCTGCTGCCTTTTTGTGACGTGGGAGATTTTAGCTTTCGCACCTGTGTTTGGGGCCGCGCCGGACAATGACAACTTCGCGAATCGCCGGGCGCTGGTTGGAAACAGTGTGGTGGCTTCCATGGACATCACGGATGCGACGGTTGAACCTGGCGAGCCGGCGGACACCAATTGCGTCGGGCTATCCGTGTGGTGGACGTGGACGGCGCCCGCCGCGGGTACCCTCAATATCCGAACATATGCCTATTGCAGCGTCTGGAGTGGAGATTCGCTCGGAACCCTCACCCTCCTCTCGTCTAATCGCTACCTCCCTTGCGTGCCCCAATTTCCAACCATCGACCCCGGTGGCGGCGCCCCGCCGATGGCGCTTGAGGTGGCCGCCGGAGAAAGCATCCAGATTTTGCTGGCGGCCACTCGGTCCCAAACCGATAACAATTTTCGTGGGGGAATCGCGGAGTTCGTCCTCGACTTCACGACCGTGCGGCTCTTGGAACCTGCCAACGGCGCCTCATTTCTGGAAGAAGAGGAGGTAACCTTTCACCTTTCGCCTCCGGAGCCTGGGATTGACGACGGGGTCGGCCGACCCAACTTCCTGATCAGCCCCGGGCCGTACCTCGCTCCGGCTCCTGGGTCGTGGATGACCGTAAGCAGTAACCTTGCTCCAGGGAATTACACCGTGCTTGCGCAATTTACCAATGGTGCGCACCGACTGTTCACCACATTGCCGCGCACTTTTCACATCAGACCAGCCAATGACGACTTTGCCCGCGCAACCGAACTCGCCAGTCTGCCCGCGGAATCCCATCTTTGTTTCCACGGGGCCACTGCTGAGGCAGGAGAAACACTTCTCCCTGGCCAAGGCTCGCCGGGTTCCTTGTGGTGGAGGTGGGTTGCTTCAGAAAGCGGCGAACTAGTCGTGAGCGCGCCGGTGGCGGCGCTCGGAGCCTACACCGGCGATCAGCTTGAAACGCTAACGCTAAAAACCAACGGCACGGGTTCAATCGCAGTCCCTGTCGAAGCGGGAACCACCTACTACTTAAAAGCAGCGTGGACGAATGAGGTTCCGTCGGGCGGGCTTATTGTGGTCGTCTGGCCGCCGGCTCCGGATCCCTGTTCCTCGGGATCGGCGTTCGGCCATATCTATTTCACGATGCGTCCTGCCAACGATAACTTTGAAAGGCGAAAAGTACTCGCGGGCAGCATGATCACGGAATCCGCTGATAATTTCGTGGCCACGACCCAGGGCGACGAACCCGAGCAAGCAGGCTCACAAACGCTTTGGTGGACCTGGACAGCCCCCGCGAGCGGGTTGGTCTCTCTGGTATTGGACCCGCCCGGGTATATTGTCCAAGCCTCCATCTGGCAGGGTGAGGTTCTTTCCAATTTGACGTTGATTACGGCGAACGAGATGGCTTTCGGTCCAGGCGCTTTCCCGCGCCTTTACCAATTCCCGTCCCACGAAGGCGACACGTTCCAAATCTGCGTAGGCAACACACTTTTCTCCGGGGACGGTTTAGGGGGTCGTTTTATTTCGTTCAGCCTTGATCTGTGTTCGATGCGAATTACAGAACCGAAAGATGCAGCCGAACGCATCGGGCCGACAAATGTGACCGTGCACCTCAGCCCACCTCGCGCGGACGTAGAGGGCGCGATCAGCGGCATCGTATTCCAAGCGATGAGTTCCGAAACTCGGGATTGCTGCAGCATATTCGGAGCTGATTTTAGGGCCATGCCCCTGCTCTTGGACCCATTGACGGGTGTCTTCACGAACCTGCCCCCAGACGACTATTGGATTTATGCGCAGATGACCAATGGCGCGGGACGCCTGATTACAACACTGACGAACCTGGTCCATGTTCGGCCTCCAAACGACAGTTTTTCCGCCGCCACGCCGATTGGCGCTCTGCCGTTTTTGGAGTCCTATCAATTGAGCTCTGCCACCGACGAACCGGGCGAGCCAGTGGTTTCCCCCCAGTCGCTACCGGGATCGGTGTGGTGGCGCTGGACCGCCCCGGCCACCAAGGTAGTGGTCGCGCATGCGGACGGACCAATCGGGGTCTTTACGGGCGACCATTTGGAGAAGCTTAAGCCTGCCGCGTTCGCGCCCTCCGGACTGTATTTCGAATATACACTTCGTCTCTCGGCCAAGGCGGGGAAGACATATTTATTTAAGGTAAGCCCCTGGCTGTTTCGGCCTTCCTGGAAAGTGGGCTTGAAAGGAAGGTTCCTGCTTACCGATGCCTGGCCCAATGACGATTTCGCCCATCGCATCGCTCTGATTGGAGATGATCTCACCATCATTGTCCCAAACACCATCGCCTCGGTCGAACCACACGAGCCATCACCTGAAACCTATCTTCCGAGTCCTCAGTCGCTCTGGTGGACGTGGACCGCCCCGACAAATGGCCTGGTTTTACTTGAGCTGTTAACACCTCCCGGCGGCGCTCCGCTGCTGGAAGTTTTCTCGGGTGATAGACTCCGCAAGCTATCGAGGCGCGACCTGCTCGACTCGCCGCTCGGACCTTACCTGCACGTTCGGTCGGGAGAGAATCTCCAGCTTGCCTTCAGCCCGGAACCCGCCTCAACCAATGCCGTCTACAGGCTGCGCGTCTTTCCCGACCCGCTCCCCGATGAAATTGGCCGTCCTGTCCGCCACGGCAACGGACATGAATTCTCCTTTTCGGTCAATGCGAAACCGGGCGGCGCCGTGATCCTGGAAACCTCCTCCGATCTCGTCCATTGGTCGGAGCACCTAACATTTACCTCCACCAATAAAGACCCCGTTCTCATCGGCCCAATCATTGTCGGCCCGGGCACACAGTTCTTCCGGACGCGTCGCTGATCCGTTGCCCCCCAATGACAGCCCCTCATTATCCCCGGTCAAAACGGCCACCTCCGAATCCGGCGATTCCTTCTTCATCGCCGGGAAGGCCCCATTCGGGTTGACTCTCAATAATCAATATTTTTGGGTTTGGCGACAGCTATGGCCTGGGTTACGAATCTCGTTATGGCTCGAGCGCTCCGCATCGAACGCGCTGGCGCCTGGTAAGACAATTGGGGAGGAAGTCAGCGGAGCGACGCGCATCCAATAAACTTCAACCAGGCTCCCCTCAAATTTAATTCGCAAGTCCTGATCCGATTGTTGGAGCGACTCGATCCAACGTGGAGTTGACAAAAGGCGGGGAGCGATAGTCTCCATGGCGCAGGCGGTAATTTGCCTGGAAACGTGTCAGGGCGCATGCGGCTTCACCAAAAGCAGCCAATTAACCCTGGCTAACCCAATGTTTTGATCTTGATGCTCCCAGAAGTCCACGAACATGAAATTACCGTCACCCGCAGGAATTTTTTGAAATTCGCCGCTATTGGCGAGTTGCGCGATTGAGGCTTGCATGTCCGGCCAGTCCTGGACACTTATTCTGTAATCCGTGTCAGTGGGCGTCGCGGCTACCGCGCGTGCGCCGGTACCGGGATCAATTCGGGCGAGATAATACGCGTCTCGTTTGCAAGTGGAACCAGCTTCTTGGATGTTGCGGTTGTCGAAAGACCCTGCAAGAGTCACCGACAGATTAATGAGCTCGTTAAAAGACAGGTTCCGCGCCAGATTCTCTCGATGCGGAGTCGAAATGGTCGTCCCCGCTTTGATGGGGAGTTGTCTGTTAGCCTCATCCGAGGATCTCTGTGAGTATGAATAGATGCTCGGTAAGGACTGGCCTTTTGATCCGGCCCTGAATGCTTTATAACCTAAGTTCCACGAGAGCTTTTCCCCTGTGTTGCTGAAGCAGGTCTTCTTCAGCTCAAAGTTCTGCAATTCGAGATCGACATCGAATAGGAGGTTGGTGATGGATGCAGCACCGCAGACTCTGTTGACGAACTTCGTGTCAAGGTCAACCGCGAGAGCATCCCCGTTGTTGATCAGGTTCATGGTGAAGGCTATGGGCCTGCCTGCGTTATTCGGGTAGCTATAGGGGGGGATGCTCGCCAGCCAGGTCATAAGCGAATCAATACTTGTTATCACGCCATTATTCGGAGGTGGCGGAACGCCCCGCGCACTGGCCGTAATATTGATATGTGAGGATTGAAATTGCTTGCGAGTTGCGTCGCTGAGGCTGAACGACGCACTGCCAGTACCTTTTGGCCCTGCGAGGCCAAAGGCAGTATTGAGGGTTTCTTGCAAGTCGCTCGTGGATTGGGTCGATTCGAATAAAACGTAAGCATTGCCGCCGTACAGAACACTGCTCACAACAGCGAGATTGGGATCTAGGTCAGGACCTGCCAGCGGCGAGAGGAAGGTTGGGAACTGGTTGTTAGTAGGCGGCGTGACGCCGACAAAATAGTAGCCATAGTTAATCGTCATCAAAATCCGGGAATTGGAGGTTGTATTGGTTGCGATCGTGCTGGCATCGAGGCTTGCGTTGAATCCAACTGGAATCCCGGTCAGGATCGCGCCTAGTTCGGGAGCAACGTTCACGTTGAAATTAAACCCCAGTCGCGCCGCCGTCTCCTCCTTTGTTCTTACTTCAGAATATGCAACCACCGCCTGAATAAGGTCTTGGCCTGCTGCGCCGGAGGCCACTAATTGGTTAATGCGCCCCTCGACGCTCCCTTGGGAATATTTCCCATCGCCTCCAATCGTCCCGCTCACGGGAGTTGCCGGGTCGGTCGGCTTCAGGCTGACGTTTATGTCGTAAGGGTTTCTTCGATAAGAAAGCGGGATGGGATAAGGCTTGAAGTTGTTATGGATGAAGTCGTTCGCACTCAATAGTTGGCCTGGAAAAAGTTCCGTCAACTGCTCAATAACAGAATACACAGGCACTTCATAGAAATTCACGTCCACGTCCACATTCCTGTCGTAACAGATAAACCCTCCGTTTTGCGATTGTGCGCCCGAGGTAGTGTTATCCGCGATGGTAGTCGTGCCCGCGCCTGCGGTCAGGCTGGCTAGAACTCGAGGCGCGGGCGCAGAAGCAAACTTTGAGCGAAAGGCGCCTGTGTGAAACTTTTTTGCAAATTGCAAGTATGCTGGTGGCAGGCCTGCATTCGGGGGAGAGGACAACGGCTGGAGGCGGAATTGACTTAGCAGGGATGGCCGACCCAGCAGCGGATTGACTTGGAGCAGCTTATTTGTAAATGCTAATTGCGCGTGGGCGGTTGTGAAGACAAACGCCATACTGATGATTGCAAGTTTTGTTTTCATTTCGTCTTGAGGTTACCGATTATGTGATTCGAATAATTTGGTTAGTGAACGCCTATCAGAATATGGGTTCCATGGTGGGCCTACGGCGGCTTGAGACGCGCCACGGGAAGGTTTTCGGTGTTGTGTTCATTTGTTTGGTTGTCCTTGCGTTTTTGTCCTGAAAAGGATCGTCAGACCCTCTCCAAAATCGACCAGCTTGCTTTCGGCTCTTTTCGGTACGCAGAAGCAGCGCCATTCGCAATGTCTGTGCTGCTCGAAAGGTCAGTTCCCATACAGTGCAGTAAGATTCGTCAGGATCGGTCCAATGTATTGCTCATATCCCTTTGGACTCGGGTGGAAACTGCATGAAGCACCATCGGGACCGAGGTTCTTTCCAAAAAACGGCAGCCATGAGAGGCTGCCTTTGCCCCTCGCGCATGGGATCGTGATCGGTGTAGGACCAACACCTCCGAGCGCGGAGTCACCGGTGGCCGCCGTCCAAGTTGTGAAATAGGGATCGTCGCAGACGCAGATACCATGGCCGGACGTTGCGGCGAAAATATCAACGTACCGCCAACCCGGAAGTTGCCCTCCGGACTGAACCGCGTTGTTCAGCCTTGTAGTGAGAGACGCCCCGAATTGCAGCTCCGAAATGGAAATCGTATTGAGCGGGCTCTTGGGCAGAGGACAGTCGCTTGCGCAGACCCCGTTTGGCCCATGTACCAGGTCGGGATAACCAAAAATGATCACGTTTTTCACCTTCAGTTTGTCTTTCAGAGCTTTGTCTAGTTTTTGGTATCCGTTCACCCCACCTATCAACGTAAAGCCGGCATCGACCTGGTCCCTGAGCTTTTGATCCTGCGTTCCATCCCAGGGAGTGATGAGAGCGGCCTCAATGATGTCTGCAAAACCCACATTGTTTCCTCCGATGCTAAACAGAGCGACATCAAGGTACGAATACCCACGATTGGACATCCAATCGGCAACTAAATCGACCTGAGGCTTCTGCTGTTTGAGCTCACCATCGATCGTCCCGTCCGAATTCCTCTTCGTCGTCCCATCCGGGTTGTGCTTGGTCCCTTGAGCCTGATCAAACAGGTCTTGAATTGAAGCACCTTCGCAGGCTACGAAGACATAATCGCACGCCTTATTTGAATCTCTGATGAATCTATTCACCGCCCTGTATTGGCCGCTCCACCTGGACTGGTGACAGTCATCGTTCAGCCAAGGCCCTTCTGTTGACGAAAGGAAAGGGGATCCCTGCCCCGCGGAAAAGCTATCTCCCATCATGGCGATGGTTAGCAGTCTGGGCATGATCGATGTGGCTGGCTGCGACACGAAAGCGAAACCACCGGGGTTGACCTCCAACCGATAGGCGATGGTTCCTCCGCCCTTTACGACCAACGGCGCAACGTCCCCCGGCTGTGATGCGGTCTGAGAGATGTCCTTAAAAACGGAATCGTCCCAGAATTGTTTCTGAAAAGGAAGCCGACCTTTTGCGCCAAGTTGCTTCACGCCCCGGCCATTGATTGTCCATACGTAGGGTGTTCCTGAACTCGCGATGGGCGTTCGATGGTCCGAGGAGAGAGTGCCTTCATTATAAACTAATGAAACCACATTTTGGCCGAGGTCCGTCTCCCCCGCGGCGAAGATTTGGCAGGAGAAATCCCTGTTTCCAGCGTTGGCTAACATTGTGAATTGGGACGCCGCAGCGGCGTACGTTCTAAAAGGAAGACTGACGACATAGTCTTTGATGCTGACCGCCGCAGACGCCACATGAAGCCTTAACTGGGTATCACCGACGTCCAAAGAGTGGGCGAAGGTCACTAAGGTCCAATAGTACGGCAGAGTTTTATTTGTACAACCCTGCTGTGACGCAGCGGCCATCGCGTCAGCATCCTTGAGAGTCTTCTGTATGGCGGCGTCCCGCATATCCCTTAGCATTGCCTCGTCGCTGCCACTCGCCAGAGGAGAATTGGGCTGAAGTGGCGAGGCGGGATCCCCTGGCATTCCTTTGAGATATGTATCCGGAGAGGGCCGTGGAGAACCTATTGTTGGGTTGTTTGCCCCCAGAGCGGCGTGAGCAATCGTATCCAGTCTCTGAAAAGTGGCCCAATCCTTGCCAAATTGAGCCGCGGCCTTGCCACAGTCCCAGAAGCGATAACTCCTTTCGTTGGAAGGGGGCAAGTAATTGGTGGCATTGAGAAGGAATTTTGTAACCCATCCATTCGGGGTCAGGACTTGAATGGACGTTGTTTGCAAAACTCCTTCGAGCGTGCTCTTATCTCTGGCGAAGAAATATGCCGCACCTGCGAGAACTTCGTTTTTTATCGCCACGGTATTCCCATCCTTGTCTACAATTCTTGGCCGATTTGGGTGAGCGATTAGCGTGCATGAGGTGTTTGTAAGCAGAGAAACGCACGCGCTCTGGTTGATCAGGCCGTCGCCTGCATTTAGAGGCGGGACGGCCTCCCGGCAGCGGCCATTTCTGAAGTCACTTTGCAAGACCTGTTGATCGCAGGCGTTGTAAACCTCTGCGTAGGGGGAGCCGCCCAAGGGGGTTATCGAAAGCATGGGTTTCGCAGCGAGGATGTTGGTATTTATGTTCAACTGGCCATGCACGCAGCGGATGGTGAGTAACGTGCAGAGCAGGATCTGAGTCAGACGTTTCATCATTTTGATTTGGCAGCTATTAAAGTTACCTGGTGTTTGTTTGTTAATTTTCAGTGCAACTGGGCCACGGTTTCCTCGACCGCCGTCCTAAGGGTGCGCGGATCTTCGACCGTGGGGAGCCAGAGGTCTCCGGGCTTTGGGTTGTAAGCCGGGGTATAATAGGGAGTATGGTTGTGATGATGTTCGATCCGCTCCCGGATGGCGTCGAGATTCGACATCGGGTCGATATGGCTCCAGAGGCCGAGCAGCCAGGTCAGGGTTTCCCCACGGAATTTGCGCGTGTCCGTTTGCAGGGAACCCGGCATCGTAGGGGTCAGGAGGACGAGCGCGACATCGCGGCGCTCCGTCGCAGTCCGGGCAAAGAACAGGGTGTTCACTCCCGGGATGTCGCCGAGAATAGGGGTTTTAGAATAGGAATGGGTATCGACTCCTTCGTAAAGACCAGAGAGGATCAGCGTCTTGCCGAACGCCAGTTCCGCAGTCGCATCGACACGCTGCTTGAACGTGGTCAGCGAGACCGGAAAATTTCCGAGGCTATCCGTCCCAAAAGAGCGACCAATTTCGACCCGGACCTTTGTGTGGTTGGTGGTGATCTCAGTGGGTGTTACCTTGACGGAGGTGCCGATGTCGATGGGTTGAATCGATCCGAGATTGATGCCGCTCACCGCGGCGTTGACGGTGCGCCCGATGAAGAATTCCGAGGGTTGGCCCAGGTAGGCGACCAGAGAAGGACGAGCTACCACGCGATAGAAATCGTGCTTGTGGTTAAAGAGATTCAAGCTGTACGTGACTCTTGGAATCGTGATGGCCGTGGTTAAGAGGCGCGAGGCCGGTGGCCCTGGGAAGCTCTTGGAGGAAGTGCTGGAGAGCTCAAAGGTGGCGGTGAGGTTATCTAACAAGTTGATCCCGGCGTTGTGCGTGATCGAATCCTGCTTGAGGATTAAGGTGACTTCAACCATGACCTGGTTTGTAGCCTCAGCTTCTTTGGGCGGCTGGGGTGGAGCCGGCGGGTTGGTCTGGCCTTGGACACCGGTGGCATTCTGGGCTAACTCCAGGCCTGCCGCCCGCAACACCCGGGTCAACCGAGACCGGTCTATGCCCAAATCGGGTTTTTCCCGAGTTCCGTTAGGATTACTCGCAAGGAGTCTTTGCAATCCGCTTTCATCGCCCTCGGCCGCAATTGCGAAAGCGACCGTTCTTAGGGCCAAAGGTTCGGCTGGAGCCAGCCAAAGGGCGCGATCGACTGCAACTCGCGCCACCACAAGATCACCCGCGTAATAAGCCGCGATCGCCAGGCCAAGGAAGGCCTGGGGACGTTGCGGGTCTGCCAGAATCGCCTTGGAAAACTGCTCGGCAGCCTCGACGTACTCCTTTATTTCCAGGGCCGCCGCCCCCGCGAAGTAATGCGACCAATAATGGCCGGGGGCGAATTTCACGGCGGCATCGTACCCCACTTTCGCCAATTCGAGCGATTGGACGGAACGACCCTCGAGCTGATAGGAAAGCCCGTTGAGCAGATGCAGATACCCATCTTGCGGTTGGTTGCGCAGAGCTGTCGCCAGCGCTTCGCGAGCGGCCGCCGGCCTGTGTTCTAACAGTGCGCTTCGAACCTCCTCCGCCGCTGGCGTGGGCGCCGCCCCGCGCGCCGGAGGTGTTGCGCGGTTTGGACTGGCGCAGCCAGTCAACAAGACCATCAGTGCCAGCCCAATTGGTTGCAGAGTTTTCGCAGGAATCGTGCTCACGCGTTTGAGTTGTCTATTGCTCAAAGCGCAATCTGGGGAAAAAAGGGGACACGGAAAAACAACAAATCCGCGAGCTGTCTCTGATGCGGTGTTGTGCCGTCTTCGGTCGGGCGCGCCTTCGCGTCCATAGTAAGACCGAGGGCATCGCTCGCTACTTTCGCGCGCGTTCGTTCTGACTCAGCTCCCGCTTCAGGGATTCCGTGCCAGCAGGGTCACCGAGCGCCTCGCAAACGCGCACCAAATTGCGGAGCGCAAAATGGGCCAGTCGCATGCTCTCCGGCAGCCTGGCTCGTATTGCGAGGGCCTCGCGACACGCGGCTTCAGCTTCCGGGCGCTTTCCTTGTTCCAGCAGTGCCAGGGCCAGGAAGGAAAGCGAACTCGCAATTCGAGGGCTGGCATCTCCGAAGAGTTGGCGCTGCAAACCCAGCGCCTCTCGATACATCGCTTCGGCCTCCGCCGGTTGGCCTTCGGCCCGCAAGGTCGAGGCGAGGTTAAGCAGGGTATTGGCGGTAAACACATGTGGGCTTGGGAAAAGTTTACGATCCATTGCCAGCGCCTCCCGGAAGGTTGCTTCCGCATTTTTCAATTGGCCCTGTTCTCTGAGGATAGCTCCCAGGTTCTGGAGCGAACCGGCGACACGCTGGTGGGTATCGCCCAGCCATTTTTTGTGCAGCGCCAGGCCATCGCGGCAGGCCTGTTCCGCTTCCGCGTACTTCCCTTGTGCCGAAAGCGCCCAGGCCAGATCGTCCAGCGCAGCCGCCACCGCAAGGTTATCGTTTCCTATCAAACGGCGGCGCAATTCGAGCGCTTCGCGGAGGAGTGGTTCGGCTTCCTCTGCCTTGCCCGCGGTGTAAATCGTCGTCCCCAAAAGGTTGAGAGATTGAGCCACACTCAGATGCTCATTGCCGAGGAGTTTCCGTTTGATTTGCAATGCCGCAACTTCCGCCTCAATGGCCTCGGAATACCTGCTTTGCAGCCGCAAAGCCTGGGCGAGGTATTGAAGCGAAGCGGCCACCTCCAGGTGTTCGTCGCCCAACAGTTTCCGACGCATCGCCAGCACTTGGCGGTGGATGGCCTCGGCCTTTGGGGCCTCGCCCCCGGTGGCGCAGACCACGGCGCCCAGACTGCTGAGGGAAGCAGCGACATCGAGGTGCTCCGGCCCGTAGAGATTTTTGCGCAGCTCCAGCGCTTTCTGATGCATGGCGGCGGCGTTGGTCAGTTCATTCAGGTCCAGGAAGACGTTCCCTAGCGTTGACAATAAATCCGCCTCCACTTCAGGCTGGCCCTTCAGTTCCTTTACTTGTTTCGCAGCCTCATCGAGTATCTCTCTCAGCAAAACGGTGTCACGGCCCCGCGCCACCGCCGGACCAACGCCCTTCAGCATTTCCTTCATCAACCGCGCGACTTCCGCGCTCCGGGTCGATTCTTTCTGGGCTTTGCGCTCCTGGTCTTCGGCTTTTTGGCGCAACCGGGTTTGCTCCTGTTCCGCCCGCGTGGCCCGGATTGCCTGCCAGGAACTTGCGCCGATGCCACCCACGAGCACAAGGAGCAGGGTCGCGCTGGCCCCGAATGCAAGCTGGTTGCGATGAAAGAGTTTTTGCAGGCGATAAAGTCGGCTAGCGGGACGAGCGCTCACCGGTTCACTGTCCAGATAACGGCGGACGTCCAGCGCCAGATCGTTGGGCGTCTCGTAACGGCGGTTACGGTCCTTTTCAAGGCACTTCATCACGATCCAGTCGAGATCGCCGCGGAGGTCCCGCACCAGCGCGGGCAGTTCCATCTGGCGCGCCTTCGCGACAGTTGTCGCCTCGGCGCTTGCCAGGGCACTGATGCGCTTCGAGGGTGTGGCGGGCTCTTGTTCGCGGATCGTGCGACGGATTTCATCCACTCCTGCTCGCAAAAGGGCGTGGGCATCAAAAGGGGTTTTGCCCGTCAATAATTCGTAAAGCACCACTCCGAGGCTGTAAATGTCAGCTCGTGTATCGATGTCCACGCCGCTCATCTCGGCCTGCTCCGGACTCATGTAAGCCGGTGTGCCGATGAACTGCGCGAAGGCCGTGAAAAGCGTCTTCTCGGTCAAGCGCTGGTCGCCCGTAGCTTTGGCGATGCCAAAATCGATTACCTTGGGCACCGGCTCCCCGTCAATCATGGTAACGAGGATGTTCGAGGGCTTGAGATCGCGGTGAATGATCCCCTTCTGATGGGCGTGCTGAACCGCCGAGCAGACCTGGATAAACAGTTCCAACCGCGCCGAGGGCGGCAACCTCTGGTGGTCGCAAAACTCGGTGAGCTTGACGCCCCGCACTAGCTCCATGACGAAGAAGGGCCGCCCACTCTCAGTAGCGCCCCCGTCGAGGACCCGCGCAATATTCGGGTGCTCCATCAACGCCAGTGCTTGCCGCTCCGCCTCGAAACGGGCAACCACCTGCTTGCTATCCATGCCGAGCTTTATGATCTTGATCGCGACGCGGCGGCGGATCGGTTCTTCCTGCTCGGCCATGTAAACGACACCGCAGCCGCCTTCGCCGATTTGCTCCAACAACTTGTAGCGGCCAATCCGATCCCCGGCTTTCTCTGTCGGGAGGGAGAGCAGGGAATCGGATGCTCCTCCCCAGTCTGCGGGCCTCCGCGCAGGGTCGGAAAGAAATCCACCCGCCTCCGTGTGAGCGCGCAACAACGCTTCCAGCCGCTGGCGGAGCGCCGTGTCCGCGCCGCAAGCGGCCTCGAGAAAGCTCGCTCGCTCGGCGGCGTCTTCACAATCGAGCGCCTGATCAAAAAGCGCTCGCAACGATTTATCCGGCGTCATTTTCGCTAGCCTGGTCGAGTGACTGCGAGGCTCGCTCATATCAATGCGTAAATCCCCGCCAAAACAGGACAACCCCGTTAGCGCTTGATCGCCTGCCGTATATCGTCGAAAAGCCAGGCGCGGGCAAACGCCCAGTAGCGCTTGGCGGTCCGTTCGGTCACCCCCAAAACCTGGCCGGCTTCCTCAAGGGTAAGCCCGCCAAAGAAGCGTAATTTCACGATCTCGGCTGCCCGGGCGTCCTCCCCAGCCAATTTCTCGAGGGACTCATTCACCAGCAGCAGGGTCTCCTCATCCGCTTCCCCGGCAAGTTCCAGGTTTTCGAGATCAAGGTGTTCCCGCTTGTGCGCCCGCTTTTCCGCCGATTTGCGACGCGCCCGTTCAATCAAGATGCGCCGCATCGCTTCAGCGGCGGCGGAGAAGAAATGGGCGCGGTTGGCG
>JADMIO010787652.1_pt1 | contig 16667 bp, 18 predicted proteins | sample 8958161 | NCBI WGS metagenome assembly JADMIO01 (sample SAMN16585339, study PRJNA669376) | soil metagenome | isolation source: Crop rotation soil | place: USA: Cullars Rotation, Alabama | collected 2011
CTTTCCCCCGCGCGACCGGACCGCGTCGGCGTGGGCCCGGCGCGCGAGCAGCGTCACGTCCCAGCCGGCGGCGGCGAGCAACCCACCCACCACCGAGCCGAGCGCGCCCGCGCCCGCCACGAGCACGCGCCCTTCGGGCTGCATGGCGCGCACGATACGTGCCGGCGTCGGTAGCGACAAGCACGCCGGGCACGTTGACCCGTCGGCCGCGTTTCGGATACGTCCCGGATGTCCGCCCCATGATCCGCTCCGATCGCCTGCAGGCGCTCTTCCTCGAGCTGGTCCGGATCGACAGCCTCTCCCGGCGCGAGGGCCGGATCGCCGCACGTCTCGACCGCGAGCTCCGCGAGCTCGGCGCGGAGGTGGCGTACGACGACGCCGGCCGCGCCGTGCAGGGCGAGGTCGGCAATCTGATCGCGCACGTCCCCGGGACGACCGCGGCGCCGCCGCTCCTCCTCTGTGCGCACATGGACACCGTCGAGCCCGGGGAAGGCGTGCAGCCGGTCGTCGACGGCGATGTCATCCGGACCGACGGTACGACCGTGCTCGGCGGCGACGACAAGTCCGGCGTCGCCATCGTCTGCGAGTGCGTGCGGGTGTGCCGCGAGCACGCGCTGCCTCATCCGCCGATCGACGTCGTGTTCACGATCTGCGAGGAGGTCGGCCTCCTCGGCGCCAAGCACCTCGATCTCGAACGCCTGCGCGCCCGCCGGGGACTCGTCTTCGACAGCGACGCGGTCGGCTTCGTGTTCACGCGCGCACCGGGCGCGAATTCCATCGACGTCGTGGTACACGGCCGGGCGGCACATGCGGGGATGGCGCCGGAGCGCGGTCTCAGCGCGATCCGCGTCGCCGCCGAGGCGATCGCCGCCATGCGCCTCGGGCGAATCGACGACGAGACGACCGCGAACCTCGGCATCATCAAAGGCGGGCGCGCCGTCAACATCGTGCCGGAAGAGGTCCACATCCGGGGCGAAGCGCGGAGCCACGACCCCGCCAAGCTCGCCGCCCAGACCGAACACATGCAGCGCTGCTTCGAGGAGGCGGCCGCCCGCCATCCCGGGGCGCGTGCGGAGGTGAAGGTCGCGCGCGAGTACGAGCCGATGGTGGTGCCCGACGACGCCCCGATCATGCGGCTCCTGCAGGCCGCGGCCGCGCAGACCGGTCGCAGCATCACGTCGGCCGGCATGGGCGGGGGCTGCGACGCGAACGTGCTCAACCGCCGGGGCCTCGAGGTCGTGAACCTCGGCACCGGCATGCGGGAGATCCACACCACCAAGGAATGGCTCCGGGTGACCGACATGGTAGCCGCGGCCGAGGTGACGCTGGCGGTGATCCAGCTGGCCGCCGCCGGATGAGCCGCCGTTTTCCGCCGCCCCGACGCCCGGAGTTTGCCCCCGAGCGGGCCGCCGAGTACATTCGTGTGCATACCGTCGCGGGGCTTTCCCTCCCCCAGCCCCGCGAACCGAGGTGACCGACCGTGAATCAAGCCCTGAAGTCCTGGGTCGAGGAAGTAGCGTCCCATACGCGGCCGGCGCGCGTCGAGTGGGTCGACGGCTCCGACGCCGAGAACGATCGCCTGATCGCGGCCATGCTCGACAGCGGCACGCTGCATCGCCTGAATCAGGAGCGCTGGCCGAACTGCTACCTCCACCGCAGCGACCCGACCGACGTCGCCCGCACCGAGCACCTCACCTTCATCTGCTCGAAGACGAAGGACGACGCCGGGCCGAACAACAACTGGATGGCGCCCGCCGAAGCGCGGTCGAAGGTCGGCGCCTTATTCAAGGGTGCGATGAGCGGCCGCACCATGTACGTCATCCCGTACGTGATGGGTCCGCTCGGCTCGCCGCTCAGCAAGGTCGGGGTCGAAATCACCGACAGCCCATATGTGGTCGCCAACATGCGGATCATGACGCGTATGGGGGAGCGCGCGCTCGCCCAACTCGGCGAGCGCGGCGAGTTCGTGAAGGGTCTCCACTCGCTCGGCGACCTGAGCCCCGAGCGCCGGTTCATCCTCCATTTCCCCGACGACAAGGAGATCTGGAGCGTCGGCTCCGGGTATGGCGGCAACGCGCTCCTCGGCAAGAAGTGCTTCGCGCTCCGCATCGCGAGCGTGCAGGCGCGCGAGGAGGGATGGCTCGCCGAGCACATGCTGATCATCGGCATCGAGAGCCCGGAGGGAGAGACGACGTACGTCGCCGCCGCCTTCCCGAGCGCGTGCGGCAAGACGAATCTCGCCATGCTGGTCCCGCCGCCCTCGCAGAAGGGATGGAAGGTGTGGACGGTCGGCGACGACATCGCGTGGATCCGGCCCGGACCCGACGGCCGGCTGTGGGCGATCAATCCCGAGGCCGGTTTCTTCGGCGTCGCGCCCGGTACGTCCTACAAGACGAACCCGTATGCCATGGACACCGTGCAACGGAACTCGATCTTCACCAACGTGGCGGTGACCGAAGACGGCTGCCCGTGGTGGGAAGGGATGAGCGATCCGCCCGAGCGCCTGACCGACTGGCGCGGGCAACCCTGGCAGAAGGGATCGGCCGACAAGGCGGCGCACCCGAACTCGCGCTTCACGGCGCCGGCCCGGCAGTGCCCGTCGATCTCACCGCGCTTCGAGGACCCGCAGGGCGTCCCGATCTCGGCGTTCATCTTCGGCGGCCGGCGCGCGGCGAACGTCCCGCTCGTGCTCGAGGCGCGCGACTGGAAGCACGGCGTCTTCGTCGCCGCGTCCACCGCCTCCGAGACCACGGCCGCCCAGAGCGGCGCGGTCGGCGTCGTGCGGCGCGATCCGATGGCCATGCTGCCCTTCTGCGGCTACAACATGGGCGACTACTTCGGGCACTGGCTCGAGATGGGCACGGCGGTGCGCCGCCCGCCGCGCATCTTCCACGTCAACTGGTTCCGGCAGGATGCGAACGGCAGGTTCCTCTGGCCGGGCTTCGGCGAGAACCTGCGCGTCCTCAAGTGGATCGTCGCCCGCTGCGCGGATCGGGGGCGCGCCGAGGACACGCCGATCGGGCTGCTCCCGCCGGCGGACGAGATCGACACCACCGGGCTCCAGATCGACCCGGCGACGATGCGCGAGCTGCTCGACGTCCCGCGGAAGGAGTGGCGCGCCGAGGCGGAGAACATGGGGGAGTTCTTCGCGAAGTTCGGGCGGCGGTTACCGGACGAGATCGAGCGCCAGCGGCGGGCGTTGCTCGAACGTCTCTGATACGCACGCATCGTCCCACCTCCGCCGCCCGGCCGTCAGATCAGGCTGATTCGGCGAGCTCCTCGGCGCGACCGACGCGGAGCCGCGGCAGCTCGCCGCCCGAGAGCACGAACAGCGCGCCCCCGATCAGCCCACCCATCACGGTGAGTCCGAACCACAGGAGCCCCACCGTGACGGCGATCGAGTCGTCGACGTCGATGCGCGTGAGGAAATACAGGTAGCCGCCTTCGCGCACGCCGAGGCCGGCGACGCTGACGGGCAGCGCGGTCATGACGCTGATCACCGGGTGGTAGATGAGGCAGTAGGAGAACGGGACGGTGGCTCCCGCCGCGCGGGCGAGCATCCATTGGACGCCCACCTGCGTCAGGTGGAACACGATCGACATCCCGGCCGCACGGGTGAGCATTCCGCGGTCGCGCCAGAACGGCTCCAGCTCCGTTTCGACCAGCCGGCGGATTCGATTGCCGGCGGGCAGGAAGCGGACGAGCCGCGGGCAGCTCCACCACCCGAGCACGAGGGCCGCACCGCCGGCGATGATGCCCGCGGTGAGGGGCCACGGCAGGCCGTAGTCCGGAAAGAGGAGCAGCGCGGCGGCACCCACTGCCATGAGGAGAGCCAGACCGCTCACACGGTCGAACAGGACCGAATTGAGCCCCAGCCCCGGCCGCCGCCCGTCGCCGAGATAGAGCCCGCGCGCCACGTCGCCTCCGATGGTGCTCGGACCGAACAGGTTGAAGAACATACCGATGAAGTAGAAGCGCGCGTAGTCGGCCAGCGGGCGATCGAGCCCCACCGATGAGCCGAGCAGCCACCACTTGATCGCGCTCAGGTACTGGCCGGCGAGATACAGCAGCAGGGCCAGGAGGAGCGCCTCCGCCCGGATGTGCGAAAGCGCATGCACGAGGTCGCGGCGATCGACGTCGACGAGGATGTAGACGACGATCGCGAGGCTGGTGGCCACACGTACCGCTCGCCGGATGGTCTGCCCGACCTGCATCTGGTTTGGAATTCTCAACTTCGACCATCCTTTTGCAAACCCCGGGCCGATATCCGGCGTCGCCTTGACTTGCCGCGGGCCAGCCGGCTAAGGCCGCCGCCATGCCCCGCGGTCCGTGGCACGAGGAAGCAGACCTCATCGTGGTCGGCGCGAGCGTCGCCGGCCTCGCCGCCGCGGTGACGGCGGCCGATCGCGGCTGCCGGACGATCGTCGTGGAGCGCGCAAAAGAGCTCGGCGGCGGCGCGGGGACGGAAGCCGAGATGATCGCGGCGGCGGGCAGCCGGTTCCAGCGCGACGCCGGACTCGCCGACGACCCATCGCGGCTCGCCGACGACGTGCTGCGCGCCGCGGGTTCGGGGCTGGATCCCGCGCTCGTCCGCGCCGTCGCCGACCAGGGTGCGCCGCTCGTCGAGTGGCTCGCCGATCGCTGCGGCACGTCGATGGCGCTCGCCTCGCACACCGCGACCGGCCACTCGGCAGCACGTCTCCACTTCCCCGGTGAGCGCGGCGGAGCGAGCCTCCTCGCCGACCTCGTCCGCGCGGCGACCCGTCACTCGCACGCGAGCGTCCGTACCGGAACGACCGTCGAGCGCCTGGTGCGCGACGAGAACGGGGTGCGCGGCGTGAGCGTGCGTCCCGAGCGCCGGGGCGCCGCGCAGGCGCTCGGCGGCCGGGTGCTGCTCGCGTGCGGCGGCTTCGCGGGCGACGACGCGCTCGTCGGCGCGCACTGTCCGCCGGTGGCCGGGCTCCCCTATTGCGGCCCATCGCGCTCCGCCGGAGAGGGATTGCGCCTCGGCCGTGAGTCCGGCGCGCTGGAGCGACGACTCGGGGCCTGCGTCGTGAACGCGTTCATCGCCATGCCCGGGCAGCTCGCGGTGACCGCACCGCTCGTGACCATGGGCGCGATCCTCGTGAACCAGGCCGGCCGTCGGTTCACCAACGAGACGGCCACCGCCCTCGAGGTGACGACCGCCGTGCGCGCCCAGCCGGGTCACGTGGCCTATCTCCTGTTCGACGAGCGGATCGCCAACGAGGCGCGCGCCGCCGACCCGTTCTTTGCGCGCGTCGTCCTTCCGCGCACGGGTCGGCGCGGTGCGACCGTCGAGGACCTCGCCAAGCAGTTCGAGCTCGACCTGAACGGCCTTCGAACGACGATCGACGAGCTGAACGCCGCGCTCGCCGCAGGCACCCCGGATGCCATCGGCCGTCAGCACTTCGGCGGTGCGCTGGAGCCACCCCTCCACGCCATCCGGATCACCGGCGGACGCTGGCGGACGCTCGGCGGTCTCGCCGTCGACGGCCACGCCCACGTCCTCGACGCAGGCGGCAATCCCCTCGCCGGACTCTACGCGGCGGGCGGCGCGGCCGAAGGGTTCGGGGGCGACGGCGGGGAAGGCATCCTCGCCGGCATCGAAACGCTCACGGCGCTCGGCCTCGGACGGTTGGCCGCGCTCGACGTCGTCGCCGGCCGCCCCGCCGAGCCGGCCTGACCCGCGCTCACGCTTCCGCGCGCGGGGCCGTGCAGAGGTTCACGAGCGCGAAGAAGAGCTCCTCCACCGAGCCGTACACCCAGGGCGAAGAGCTGACGCCGCGCCGGAAGTCGTCGGCGCGTGGGCTCCAGCCCCGGACCTCGTCACCGTAGACGGTGAAGACGTCCCCTCCGATGCGCAGGTACGTCCGCGCTTCCCCACCACCCCCCCGCACACCGGTCACCCGAAGAAGACCGACCGGCGACGGGTCTTCAGCCGCACCACCATCCCCTGGATCCTCAACCGCATCGCTTTCGCCTCCGCGCGGGCCTGGAGCCACCGCGTCTCGGGATCGACCTGCTTCATGCGGATCGGCTTGCCGAACTTCATGAACCACTTCGTGGGCAGCGGGAGCGTCCCCAGCATCCCGAGCAGCGGGAAGAACGGCGTGATCGGGACGTACGGCATCCCGAACAGCCGCCCGACGCCCTCGGCGCGTCCGACCAGCGGGTAGATCTCCTCCGCACCCACCACCGCCACCGGGACGACCGGCACGTCGAGCGCCAGCGCCATCCGTGCGAAGCCGGGGCTGAACGGCCGCAGGCGATAGCGGTCCGTGAACCCCTTTGCCACCCCGGAGACACCCTCCGGAAAGATGAGGACGCACTCGCCGGCGGCGAGCAGGCGGAGCGCATTCTCCCGGCTCGCGACCGCACCGCCCACCTTGCGGTAGAACGCCGACACCGGTGGGATGTGCTCGACGAACCGGTCGTAGAGGAAGCGGACGACGCGATTGCGGCGGAGATGCGCGGCGGTGACGATCATCACGCCGTCGAACGGCAGCGCGCCGGAGTGGTTGGACACGAGGATGACGGGGCCGGTCTTCGGGATGTTGGACGTGCCGCGGACCTCCACCCGCCAGTACCGCTCGAAGAGGAACCGGGCCGCCGGCAACACGCGCTGGCGCATCGCCTGGTCGAGACCGAAGCCGTCTCCCTGGTCTCCCTGCTTTGGGGCGGCGTCGGCTTCGCCCGCGGGCTCCACCTCGGGTCCTTCCCGGTCGACACCGAGCGTCATACTCGGTGCCGCCGTCCAGGTGCCCCTTCCTCCTCGCACGCGTCCCTCGCCGACCGCTCTATAGCGCACGCCGAAGCGGGAAGACAAGTTTCCTTTCAGGAGAGGGCGACGGTGGCGGTGCCGATGACGGCACGCTCGCCCTCGTCCGTCTCGAGCCACACGTCGACCTCGACGCTGCGGCGTTGCTCGTCCTTCTCGGTGACCGTGCCGCACAAACGGATGCGCCGCCCCGGGAGAACCAGGCCGCGGAACGTCACGCCCAGCCGGCGGACGGTTCCGGTCCCCGCCCACGCCTCGAGGAGACCCGCGAGCAGACCGCAGCTCATGTTGCCCGGCGTGATCATGCCCGGCAGGCCTTCTTTGCGCGCACCCTCGTCGTCGGTGAAGCGCGCCGACCATTGCCCGGCCGCCCGTGCGTATGCCCGGACCTGGTCCTTCTCGAGGACGAAGTCCCGGGCCGGGACATCGTCACCCTCCTCCACCGTGTCGAAGGCGCGGGGCATCGCTCGCCTACCGGTGCATGAAGCGGTTGTCGACCAGCGCCACCATCTCGCCGCGCTGGTTCGTCATCGTGAAGCGGATGACGACGAACACCATGCCGCCGCTACGGCCGGTCTTCTCGTAGATCTCGTGGAGGGTGGAGCGGACATCGATGGTGTCGCCGGGCCGGACGGGGACGCCGAGCTCGATGTCCTTGCCCGCATCGAAGCCGGTGCGGACGTTGATCGTCTTCGGCAGGTTCTCCGGGTAGAACTTGTTGCCCTTGTAGCGGATGCAGAACGTCGGATGGCCGACGAGGTCGGGACCGGCCCGGGTGTATTCGGGCCGCGTTTCGCCGAGCGCTTCGGCGAAGGCGATCAGCTCCTCGAGGGTCACCGGGCCATAGGTGGAGCGGTCGAACTCCTGGCCGATGATCGAGGGGTCGACGGCGAAGGGCATCGGGAGGAAGCGTAGGGGATGGGGTCCGGCCAGGCAAGGGTGCCGCGAGGCCTGTGCGGCGTCGAAACCGTGACGCGCCGTCGGCTCCGTGGACGACGCGGAGGGCGGCAGCCCAGTGGATGGCCCGGCAGGACCCGGGCATCGCGCTTGCTGGATGGTGACACGCCTCCACGCGCGCGCCGTGTGGAGGACACCGGCGAACGTCAACTTCGCCGGAGGAGGACGACCGGTGATGAATCAGCAGGAAGTGCAGTTCTTTCGGGCGGAGGTGATCGCGCGGAAGGACCTGCCGACCATCCCGATCGTCCTGACCAGGATCCTCACCCTCTGCGACCGCATCGATGCGAACTGCCGGGAGCTGGTGTCGGTCATCGAGGACGACCAGGCGCTGACCGCCAAGATCCTCCGTCTCGCCAACAGCGCGTTCTTCGGCCAGAGCCGGCGGGTCGCGACCATTCCGCGCGCCGTGATCCTGCTCGGGCTGTCGACCGTCCGGAACCTCACGTTGAGCGTCAAGGTCTGGGACGCGCTCGGGAAGGGCGTCGCCCGGGCCCGGCTCGAGATCCTGTGGACGCACGCGGTGACCTGCGCGATGGCCTCCAAGGCGGTCGCCGCGCGCCTGCGCACGGCGGACCCGGACGAGACCTTCACCGCCGCCCTGCTGCACGACGTCGGACGGCTCGTCCTCGCGATGCGCTTTCGCGACGAGTACTGGAAGACGACGGGCGTGGCCGAGGCGGATCCGATCGACGTACGCGAGCGCGACGTCTTCGGCGTCGACCATCCCGAGGTGGGCGCCTGGATGCTGGAGGCCTGGGCGCTGCCGCCCACGATCGTCGAGGCCGTGCGGCGCCACCACGAGGAGCCGGTCCGGCTCACCGGCGCGGGCATCGTCGGGGTCACGGACCGTCTGCTCGCCGGGAGTGACCTCGAAGAGGGAACCATCGGGCCGCAGGCGGCGGAAATCCTCGAACGGACGAGCGAGGACGGTCTCACGCGGAAGGTCTGGGAGGCGACGCTGGTGCAGCTGCAGGCGAGCGGGACCCGGACGGCGTTCCGGCTGGCGGGGTGAGGCGGCGCCGGGGTGTCCGCGCGACGACCGCTCCAGCACACCATACCCCGCGAACGCCATGCGTTTGACGCCGCCGTGAAAAGCGGGGAAGGTGTGCTCAACGTCGCTGTCGGGCCATGCCTCGCTCCTCGGGCGCATTTCCCAAGGAGGTTCGTTGGCACCTTTCCAGTCCCGCAACCGTCCCGTCCCCAAGCCGCCCGCGCGCTCGATCCCGGTGATCGCGGTCGGAAAGCGCGTCTTCGTCCATTGCCTCGAGGGCCGCTCCGGGTCGGTGGCCCTCGAAGACGAGACCGGCAGAATCTTCTCGAGCGTCCACCTGGCCGACGGACTCGAAGTCGAGGTGGTCGCGTGGCGACCGCGCATCGCGGGCGACGCGCAGTACCGCGTTCGCGCGCCGTCGAACGGTGCGGACGGCTGGCTCCCGGCCGTCAACCTGCGCTGGGCGCCGGTACCGGTTCCCACGGCCGAAGCTTCCCAACCTTCATCTGCCCCGATGCAGGCCACGTCGGTCGCCGATGGGTTGACGAGACCGTTCGGTCAACGGTCCCACACCAGACAAACGATTACGCCGGGCTTCCCGACCCCGGCGAATCCGGTGCTCCCTTCCGACGCCGACGGCCGACGGTTCGGGCAACACTTCGAGGCAGCGCGCACGCCTGCGTCCTCGCCCACACCGGTCGAGCCGGATCACGGCGGCGACACCGGGGGCCGACGGTTCGGCCGCCACAACTGAAGATCGTTCGTCCTCATCCGGTGAGCGAGCGGAGGATGGCCGAGACCGCATCTTTGTGGTCGGCCAGGACGAGCTTCACGGTCGTATCACGGCGGTAGAGCAGTTCGCCGAGCGTCGCGCTGTCGACCTCGAGCAGGCAGCCGAGGAGGCGGGGTGCGTGGGTGACGAGGCAGCGCTCCACCTGCCGGTAGAAGCGCTCGACCCCGTCGCTGGCGACGAGACAGAGCCTGGACATTCGCCGTCCCTGCTGTCCGAGGGCCGCTAGACCGTGGCGCTCCGCTTCGAGGGCCCCGACGGCGGCCTCGAGTCCACGCCGGAGCTGGCCGCGGGCGAGGGCTGACTTCAGCGCGGTGGCGAGAGAGTCGGTGAGCGCGAGGATCGGCACGTCGACGGCACCGCCGCGCCAGAGCTTCCGGGTGCGTGCGGTGAGCACGGCCAGGATCGCGGCGCAGCCGGCGTCCGCCTCGATCTGACGTGGAAGGCGGAGTTCCTGCACCCGCGTTCGTGTATCATGCCCACCGCGGTCGGAGACACGGCGGTCACGACCGTGGGTGGAAGTCGACCGGCCGGTAGCGACGACCCCGGAGCTCGCGCACGAGATCCTCCGTCGACCGGACGTCACGCTCGAACTCGGTCGCGCAGATGCCGACGAAGCTCACCAGATGCGAATCGCTCCCGCCGTAGGTCGCATAGCCGAAGCGGCGCGCCAGCTCCGTCACCCGTGCGTCCTCGCCCTTTCGACTGCCGCCGTTCAACGCCTCGACCGCGATCACGCCCTCGAGCGGCGGCTTCGTCTCGTAGTGCGCACACAGGCCGACGTTCGGCCGCCCCGGATGACAGGGCAGCGCGACACCGCCCAGGCGGTCGACCTCGGTGATCACCCGCTGCGCGGGGAGACGCACGTCGCGGAAGTCGAAGCGCGCGAGGATGTCCGCGTTCACGCCGTAGACCAGCATGTGACCGTAGTCGGTCTCCACCTCCGCGGCGTTCAGGATCAGCACCCCGTAGCGGTCCTCGAGCGCGCGGTAGTCGCGTGCGAGGTCGAACTGCCGGTGCTCGGTGAGAACGATGCCGTCGAGCGGACGCTCGTCGCGCTTGCGGGCGAGGAGCTTTAGGTACGCCTCGACCGGCGCCCGGCTGTCGTCCGACAGCTCGGAGTGGAGGTGCAGGTCGAGGATCACGCGGGACGGAACTTCGGCAGCGTGATATCGGGCGTCACGTCCTCGAAGACCACCTCGACCGGCATGCCGATGCGGACGGCGTCGGGAGCACAGGCGACGACGTTCGTCATCATCCGCGGCCCCTCGGCCAGCTCGACCACCGCGAGCACGTAGGGCAGCTCCTCGCGGAAGCCCGGCGCCTGGTTCTGGTGGGTGACGGTGAAGCTGTAGACGGTGCCGCGCCCGCTCGCGCGCAGCCACTCGACCGTTGAGGAGAGGCAGGTGGGGCAGAGCGCCCGCGGGTAGAGCCGTTTCGTGCCGCAATCGCGGCAGCGCTGGACGTAGAGCTCGTGGCGCGCGAGCGCCTCCCACCAGCCGCGCGACTCTTCGTCGACGCGGGGCAGGTGCTTCTTGTAGGGCTTCGTCTCCGCCATCACTCAGACCCGTCCCAGGACCATCGTGACGCCGCTGTGGCGCTGGCCGAGCATGCCGCCCGTGCCGTGGACGAGCGCCAGCTTCGCATCCTTCACCTGGCGCGGGCCGCACTCGCCGCGGAGCTGCCGGGTGGCCTCGATGACGAGGAAGATGCCCCGCATGCCGGGATGGTTCGAGGAGAGGCCGCCGCCGTCGGTATTGACGGGCAGCTCGCCGCCGAGCGCGATCCGTCCCCCGGCGACGAACGCCCCCCCTTCGCCCCGGGCGCAGAAGCCGAGCCCCTCGAGCGTCGCGAGGACGGTGATGGTGTACGAGTCGTAGACCATGCAGAGGTCGACGTCCCGGTGCCGGATACCGGCGCGCGCCAGCGCCAGCGGCCCGGACTGGTAGGCGGCGACGTCGAGCAGGTCGCGGTCGCCGATGCCCCCGTGCCGCACCGCCTCCGCGCCGCTGAGGATGACGACCGCCGGCTTCCCGAGGTCGCGCGCCCGGTCCACCGAGGTCAGCACCAGCGCACCGCCGCCATCGGAGATCATGCAGCAATCGAGGAGGTGGAGCGGCGACGAGATGACCCGCGAGGCGAGCACGTCCTCGACCGTGATCGGGTCGCGGTACTTGGCATGCGGGTTCAACCTGGCATGCGACCGCATCGTCACCGCGATCTCCGCCAGCTGCTCGGCGGTCGTGCCGTACTCGTGCATGTGGCGCTGCGCAACGAGGGCGTACGAGCCGACGATCGTCGGCCCGAAGGGCGCCTCGAAGTTGTCGGGCGGCTCGCTCGCGAAGCTGCCCCCCGTGCCGATCGCGAAGCGCTCCGAGGCGGCCGTCGACCCGTAGGTCACGAGCGCCACCCGGCAGAGCCCGGCGGCGATCGCCGCGGCGGCGTGCAGGCAGTGGGACACGAACGACGAGCCGCCGATCGACTGCGAGTCGAGATGGTCGGGGCGCAGGTTCAGGTGCTGGCAGAGCGACATGATGCCGATCGGCCCGACGCCGCTCGTGAAGAAGCCGTCGACGTCGCGGATCCCGAGCCCGGCGTCGGCGAGCGCACCGCGGGCACACTCGGCGTGGATCTGGAACGGCGTCATGTGCGGCGCGAAGCGCGTCGGATGCTCCCACGCGCCGACCACCGCCGTCCGGCCCCAAACGGCCTGATCGGTCGTCACGCGAGCGACTCCGCGAAGCCGGTGAGCAGCGCGTTGAAGCGCTCGGCCTGCTCGAGCGGGGCCTGGTGACCCGCCTGGGAAAGTATCTCCAGACGGGCGTCCCGGATGGCGCCCGCGAGCTCACGCGCCTGCTCCGGAGATGTCACCCGGTCGTCCTCACCCGCGATCACGAGCGTCGGCACGCCGACCCGCGAGAGGACCGCACGACTGTCGAAACCCTGGCAGGCGAGGAGGTCCGTCCAACGGACACGCGGGTCGGTCTTCACCTGCTCCATCCAGGCCTCGCGCATGAGCTCCATGCCCGTCGCGGGCGAGAACGTCTCGGTCGTGAACTGCTGCGGCAGGCGCCCACGGACGACGTCCCGGAGACTCGCGAGGCTCGCGTCCTCGAAGACGAACCGGGCGCTGGTACAGGCGAGGACGAGGCCGGCGACGAGCTCCGGCCGGCGGGCCGCGACCGCCATCGCCACCGCTCCGCCCATGCTCCGTCCGACGACGATGCAGCGTCCCAAGTGGACGGCCTGCATGAACTCGATCAGGAAGTCCGCATACGCGTCGACGGTCGGCAGGCCGTCGACGCCGCTCGACCGGCCGTGGCCCGGCAGGTCGGGGGCGAGCGCGCTGTGCCGGCGGCCGAGGCCGTCGAGCTGGCGCCGCCACATCCCGGCATTGCTGCCGGCGGCGTGAACGAGCAGGAACTGCCGTCCCTGCGCGAGCGGTGGTGGGACGTCGGGCAGCGTGGTGGGACCGGTGTGCAGGTAGTGGACCGCCACGTCCTGCACGGTGACGTATTTCGACGGCAAGGCGGTTCTGTGTAGGACGCCGCTCGCCGGACTGTCAATTCACAGACGGCAGGATCTCGAAGGCGATCACCCTCGGCTCGCCGGGCGCCGTGCCGACGTGCACGTTCCCGCCGAACGGCCGCAGCCGCTCGCGCACCGCGCCGAGGTCGATCGGAGCCGCGAAGGGACCGGCGATCTCGACCGTCACCCCCGCACCGCCGCGATAGCGCACGCGGAGGACGTGCCCGTCGCCGTCCCGGGCGACGCCGGCCAGGACCTCCTCGGTCGCGCGGAAGAGCGCGCTCTCGACCTCGATCGGCAGCCGCACCTCGGGTCCCTCGACCTCGAGCGCGAGCGATACGCCGTCGCGGGTGCGGAGCCGCCGGAGATACCAGCGGAGCGCCTGCACGTAGCCGAAGTCCTCCAGCACCGAGGGCCGCAGCGCATGCGCGAGCTCGCGCAGCTCGCCGAGCGTCCGCACGACGAGCGTGCGCGCGTCGCGGAAGCGGTCACGGGCGGCGGGCGGACTGCCGGCGAGCAGCGGATCGAGCGCCTGGAGCTGTGCGTTGGCGGCCGCGAGCCGCTGCCCGATCCCTTCGTGCAGCTCGCGCGCCGTTTGCCGCAGCTGCTCGTCGCGTCGCTCGAGCACCTCGCCCGCGAACCGACGCAGCGCCTCGCTCGTCTCGCGGAGCGTGGCGACCCGCTGCGTGCCGTCGAGTGCACGGCCGGCGAGCATGGCGAGCATGGTCGCCATCGCTACCTGCTCCTCGTCGACGCGCCACCCGGGTCGGCCAAGGAGGACGAGCAGCGCCGAAACCCCCGGCCCGGCGGGGACGACGAGCACGCCGTGGGGCGCGATCCCGGCGAGCGTCCGACCGGCGTCGCCCTCGACGTCGTCCGTGGTGAGCGGCCGCCCGAGGTCGCGCAGGCGCTTGACGAGCGGTCCCAGTACCTCGGGCCGGCCGAGCGCTTCGCGCGTCGACCGGTCCACCTGCTCGCCGGCCAGCCGCTCGAGAACGCCGTCTCCGTTCACGAGGATCAGCACGGCCCCGGCACCGGTGATCTCGGCGGTCGCCCGCACGGCGTGATGCAGGACCCCGTCGAGCCCACCATCCGCCACCTCCGACGCCAGGGCGACGGCGGCCTCGACCAGCGCGTCTCGACGGCGGAGGCGGTCGTCCTGTCGCGGCCCCGGCGCGGTCGGGCGAAGCCAGTGCGGGAGCTGGGCGAGGAATCCCATGAGGCGGCGCGACCGGTCCGCGTACCACGAGGTTCGGCTGGTGCGCATCCCCCCGCGCGTACCCCGAAGAGGTTAAACCCCCGCCCGACTTCAGGCGAGAGATGCATTGGCTACTCGGGCGGCGGGAGCGGCGCCGCGCGCGTCGCTTCAAGTCCCGCAAGCCCCGGGCCGATATCCCGTCGAGCCCACCAGGCGTGGCGTCAAGTTCTTGACCTGCGCCCGGGTCCGGCCATCGCCCCCGCATGTTCACGATCATCGGCCTCGTCGTGGTCTTCGCCGCCGTGCTGGGCGGTTTCGGCATGGCCGGCGGTCCGTTCCACGTGCTCATCCAGCCCGCCGAGCTGGTGGTCATCGGCGGCGCGGCGGTCGGAACGCTGATCGCGTCCGCGCCCGGCAAGATGCGCGGCCGCCTCTTCGCGACGATTACCAAGGCCTTCAAACCCGCCCTCCCCACCAAGACCGACTATGTCGAGCTCCTGAAGCTCCAGTACGAGGTCTTCACCTTCATGCGGAAGAACGGCGCGGTCGCCCTCGACGAGCACGTCACCAACGTCGAGAAGAGCCCGATCTTCTCGAAGTACCCGTCGTTCCTCCACCGCCACCACGCGGTCGACTTCTTCCGCGACGCGCTCAAGCAGATCGTCAACGGCACCGCGTCGGCCGAGGAGCTGGACGTGTTGCTCGACGCCGAGCTCGACACCCATCACGAGGAGTCGGCGATTCCCGTCGCCCTCCTGCAGAAGACCGCCGACTCGCTGCCCGGCCTCGGCATCGTGGCCGCGGTGCTCGGCATCATCATCACCATGGGGCACCTCGACGGCGGGCCGGCGGAGATCGGTCACCACGTCGGCGCCGCGCTGGTCGGGACCTTCCTCGGCATCCTCCTCTGCTACGGCCTGCTCCATCCGATCGCCACCAACTCGGAGCTCCAGGAGGTGGCCAACGGCAAGTACCTGCGCTGCATCAAGGAGGGCGTGGTCGCGTCGCTCAAGGGCTCGGCGCCGATCGTCGCCGTCGAGTTCGCCCGCAAGGCGATCTTCTCGGACGAGCGGCCGACGAGCGACGAGACGGACGAGGCCTGCCGGAGCGTCAAGGCGCAGGCCAGCTGATGGCCGACGACGCCCGCCCGGTCGTCATCATCCGCAAGAAGAAGGTCGCGCACGCGGGGCACCACGGGGGCGCATGGAAGGTGGCCTACGCGGACTTCGTCACCGCCATGATGGCGCTCTTCATCGTCCTCTGGCTGCTGACCCAGGCCGACCTTCAGCTGCGGCAGAACATCGCGCAGTACTTCCGCAGCCAGGGGGTGCTCGAAGGCGCCTCGATGGTGAGCAACGAGTTCAACGAGGCGAAGAGCCGCTCGCCCAAGGTGGCCGCCAAGGACATCATCCTGGTCCAGGGATCGGCCGAGCAGGAGCTGCTCGAAGGCGAGAAGAAGAATCTCGAGAAGCGGCTGGCGGAGGCGGCGCGCGAGAACCCCGACCTCGCGCGGTTGAAAGACCAGGTCCTCATCCAGGTGACCGACGCCGGGCTGTCGATCCAGGTGATCGACAAGGGCCGGGACCTGCTCTTCGACCTCGCCTCGGCCGAGCTGAAGGCACCCCTGGTGGAGCTCCTGAAGCGCCTGGGCGAGGAGCTCGGGCGGATGCCGAACAAAATCGCGATCGGCGGCCACACCGACAGCCGGCCGTTCGCGCGCGGCTCGGCGATCACCAACTGGGAGCTGGCGTTTGCGCGCGCCAACGCCGCCCGCCGCGTGCTGGAGGCGCATGGACTGTGGGCCGGTCAGATCAACAAGGTGGTCGGCTACGCCGACAGCGAGCCGCTCGTCCCCGAGAACCCGCTCGCCGACGAGAACCGTCGCCTTTCGATCCTCGCCCAGCGCGAAGGACCGGTGGTGACGACGGCCGAGGGCGAGCACGCACCGATCGCCCTGCCCCCCGACGTGCCGCCGGCCCGGCCGCCGCAGTAGCACGTTCCCAATCCCCACCGCGGACGGTAGGATCGCCGGGTTGCGGTCGCGCGATCTCGAGACCCTCGAATTCCCTCGCGTGCTGGAGGCGGTCGCCGGCCTCGCCCGCTCTCCGGCGGGCCGCCAGGCGATGCTGGCTCTCCGCCCGACCACCGATCCGGCCGAGGCGAGCCGGCGCCTCGACACGCTGACCGAGCTGGTCGCGCTCGAGGCCGAAGCGGGGCGGCTGCCGACCGCCGACGTGCCGCTCCTCGGGCCGGCGCTCGCCGCGGCGGCGCCGGAGAGCGCCGTTCTCGAGCCGCGCCGGCTGGGCGAGGTGCGGGACTTCCTCGGCGCCGTGACACCGGTCCGCGCGCACCTGCGCCGCGAGGCGGCACGCTTCCCGCACCTCGGGGCGCTGGGGGAAAG
>JADMIO011130900.1_pt1 | contig 16667 bp, 16 predicted proteins | sample 8958161 | NCBI WGS metagenome assembly JADMIO01 (sample SAMN16585339, study PRJNA669376) | soil metagenome | isolation source: Crop rotation soil | place: USA: Cullars Rotation, Alabama | collected 2011
CGTCCGCGCGCTTCGCGCCCTCGGTTCGAACCCCGCCGTGTTCCATCTCAATGAGGGACACGCCGGCTTCGTCGTCCTTCAGCGCATCCGCGAGCTCCTCGAGCAGGGCGCCGGCTTCGACGACGCGCTCGAGGAGATCAGGCGGACGACGGTCTTCACGACGCACACGCCGGTGCCCGCCGGGCATGACGCGTTCCCGTTCCATTTGGTGGAAAAACACTTGGCCGGCTGTTGGGGCACCCTCGGGCCGCATCGTGAACGCTTTCTGGCGCTGGGTTCGCACGATAACGGCGCCGGGCCCCAGTTCAACATGACCGCGCTCGCGCTGCGGTCGGCCGGCAGCGTGAACGCCGTCAGCCAGCTGCACGGTGAAGTGACGCGCAGCATGTGGGACATCTGGTCTGGGGTTCCTGAACCCGAGCGGCCGGTGACCGCCATCACCAACGGCGTCCACGTCCCGACGTGGATTGCCGGCGAGATGGCGCACCTCTTCAGCCGGCACCTCGGCGCGGACTGGCTCGAGCGGCACGACGATCCCGCGCTCTGGGACGCCGTCCTGGCGATCCCGGACGAGGAGCTCTGGGCGGCGCGTCAGACCCTGCGCCGGTATCTGTTCGCATTCGTCCGCGAGCGCGCGCGCCAGCGCTGGACCGACGACCGCATCGGCATTCCGCGCCTCGTCGCGGCCGGGCCCCTGCTCGATCCCGAGGCGCTGACGCTCGGCTTCGCGCGCCGCTTCGCGGCCTACAAGCGCCCCGACCTGATCTTCACCGACCCCGAGCGGCTCGCCCGGATCCTGAACGCGGCCGGCCGGCCCGTTCAGGTCATCTTCGCGGGCAAGGCCCATCCGGCGGACGATCTCGGCAAACACTATCTGCAGCGCGTCTATCGACAGACGCTCGATCCGATGTTCGGCGGCCGGGTCGCCTTCGTCGAAGACTACGATCTGCACGTGGCGCATTTCCTCGTGCAGGGATGCGATGTCTGGGTGAACAACCCGCGCAAACCCCTCGAGGCGAGCGGCACGAGCGGCATGAAGGCGGCGATCAACGGCGCGCCGCATCTGAGCATCGGCGACGGCTGGTGGGCCGAGGGGTTCAACGGCAGCAACGGCTGGCTGATCGAGAGCGGCACGGTCAGCGACCACGACGCCGCGGTCGATGCCGCCGACGCAGACGCGCTGTACCGCCTGCTCGAAGACGAGATCGTGCCGGCGTTCTACGAGCGCGACGCGGCCGGCGTTCCGCGTCGATGGATCGCGACCGTGAAGGAGTCGATCCGCTCGGTGGCGCCCCGCTTCTCGGCGCGGCGGATGGTCAAGGAATACGTCGACCGGATGTATATGCCCGCGCTCTCGCGGAAGTTCGAAGTCAACCGCTGAGGGCCTACACCCGATCGCTGATCGGCGGGTGGTGAATGATCTGGACCTGGTTGCCGTCCGGATCGGCGAAATAACACGAGCGCGCGCCGTCGCGGTGGGTGCGCGGCTTCGCGGACATCGGCACGCCGCGGCTCTCGAGAAACGCCGCCCAACGGTCCACGTCGGCCGCGGTGCTCACGACCAGCCCCAAATGGTCCAGCGGCGACGGACCCTGGGACACGCCGTTCGCCCGGTGGAGCGCCAGGTTGTCGGCGCCAGACGTCAGGTAGACGTTGTCGGCGTCAGGCTCCCATTCGACGGTGAACCCGAGGAGATCGACGTAAAAGCGCTTCATCTCCTCGAGGTGCCGCGCGTTGAGCGCCAGGTGCCGAAGCCCGCGGTGGGTGGGTCGATCCATTCCCGAATCGCAATTGTAAGTGGTAAATTGATCGGATGCCCCGCAAAACCGTCGTCAAGGCACGCTGCGCACTGTGCGGCGCGAAGGAAGTCTCCGAGCCGCGCGGCGAGGAGAAGTACTGCCGCGACTGCTGGGACAAGAAGATCGCCGTCGAGGAGATCGTCGCGCGCGAGTTCGCGCTGAAACGCTACATCCGCGCGCACAGCGCGGAGAAGTACCTGATCTACCACTCCACCATCAAACGCCCCTGCGGACAGCTCATCGTCGTCGACGACGGGTACGACCTGTTCCTGACGCTGATGCTCTATCCGAATTTCGGGTGGGACGACCCGGCGTATCACCTGGAAGGCGATCCGGAAGGGCGGCTGTTTTCCGAACTGCTCGTCGATGTGGTTGCCGCCGAGGTCATCGAGCCGTGGGGCGGCGGCAAGTGGCACATGGAGATCTTCCGTTCCGTGAACCCCGAGCCCGAGGACTGGAACGGCGAGATGTAGTTGCAGTTATAATGCGCTGATCAATCGATTACGTTCGGCTATTCAGGGAGGATGTATGACCCGCGCGCGACTCATTTTCGCCGCCACGCTGGTGAGCGCGGCCGTGACCGCCGCCGCGTCGGCGCAGTCCCAGGCCCCGACGTCTCAGGCGCCGGCGTCCCAGCCAGCGCCGTTCACGCCGATTCTGTCGGGCAAGAATTTTACGCCGCCGCTTCGCGGCACCGCGGACATCGAGCTGACGACCCCCGTCACCAAACGCGACAAAGACAACGTCGTCACCAAGATGCAGGTGAAGAACGTGTCGAAGGCGCCGATCGCGCGGCTCACGGTCGATGAAACGTGGTACGACAAAGGCGGCGCCACGGTGGCCGGCAGCAAGGGCGCGATCAACGGCCTGCTGCAGCCCGGCGAGATTCAGACCGTCACCATCGAGACGCCGTACAACCCGAAGATGAACTCGAACAACTGGAACTTCGCGCATGCCAACGGCACGGTGAACCCACACCGGGTGGCGAAGCTGACCGGCGCGGACGAGAAGGCGCCGGCCGGGAAAACGCCCGCGAAACCGGCCGCCAGGAAGAAATAGCGCGCCTCATCGATCGACGCGCGTGAACTGCACGGCGCCGTCCATCCTCGGCACCGCCACGAGATGGAATGGCGCCGTCACCACCTGCGCGGCAATCGTGCTCGCGCCGGGTGACGACTCCACGAACTCCACCAGCAACCGCCCGTTCGCCGCGACCGTCCGCACGATCTCGACGCCGTAGCCGCCTGTCGGCCGCGACCCTGAAAAAACGCCGAGCACCATCTCACGCGAGAAGTCGAGTGCCGGCGGCTCCGAACCGGAACGTCCTCCGGTGTGCGTCTGCCAGAGCGCGGTCCATTCGGCCGGCGTCCTGACAACCACCTGACGCGCCTCTTCGATGGCGCTGGCCGGGCCCTTGCCGACGGTGCGCATCGACGGCGCGGCCGCTTGAAGAAACACGGCGACCAACACGGGCAGCCACATAAGGAATCTCCCCCGATATATTCTCGCGTTTCAAGATTTTACGGCGGCGACTTTGTCAAACCCACGGCGGCCGGCCGCAGGCTATACTTGAGGAAATGTCTTCGGCGCAGCCCGTGGTCGAAACGGCGCCGTCACTCGATGTACCGGCCGTTCAGGCGGCGCTCCGCGGCGACGGAGTGGACGGCTGGTTGCTGTACGACTTCCGCGGATTGAACCCGATCGCCGCCGATCTGACCGGCGTGAGCCGCCAGACGGGACATCTCGCAACGAGGCGCTGGTTCTACCTGATCCCGTCGAGCGGCGCTCCGCGCGGCCTCGTCCATGCCATCGAACGATCGTCGCTCGCGCATCTGCCCGGCACGACCGAGCGGTACGCCGGCCGCGACGAGCTCGACGCGGGCCTTCGACGGCTGCTCCAGGGGTTGCGCCGCGTCGCGATGGAATACTCGCCGGACGGCGCGATTCCGTACGTATCGCGCGTCGATGCGGGAACGGTCGAGCGGATTCGCAAGCTCGGAATCGAGGTCGTCTCGTCGGCGGACCTGATCCAGCGCTTCGACGCCGTCTGGAACGCGGACACGATCGCGACGCATCGTGAGGCATCCGAAAAGCTCTACCGCGTCAAGGACCGCGCCTTCGACGCGATCGCGCGGCGGATGCGCGACCGCGTGGCGACGACCGAGTACGATATTCAACAGCTGATGGCGGGCTGGTTCGCCGAGGAAGGCCTCGTCAGCGATTCGGATCCCAACGTGTCCGCGGCGGAAAACGCGGGCAACCCGCACTATCTGCCGACGGCTTCGTCAGCACGGCCGATTCGGCCCGACGAGCCTGTTCTCCTGGACCTCTGGGGCAAACTGGATCGACCCGGCGCCGTGTTTGCTGACATCACGTGGATGGGCTACACCGGAGCGCACCCGTCCGCGCCCTACCAGCGCGCGTTCGATGCCGTCGCGGCGGCGCGCGATGCGGCGATTGCGCTCGTGCAGCGCGCCACGGCCGGAGGGCAGGAGCTCAGGGGCTGGCAGGTGGACCGGGCGGCCTCGTCGGTGCTGCGGGACGCGGGCTACGGCCGCGCCATCCTGCACCGCACGGGGCACAGTCTCGGCGAAACGGTGCACGGCAACGGCGTCAACATGGACGACTACGAAACGCACGACGACCGCCGGCTGCTCGTCGGCACCGGCTTCACGATCGAGCCCGGCGTGTATTTCGAGGATTTCGGCGTCCGCTCGGAAGTCAATCTCGTCATCGGCCCGCGCGAGGCGGCGGTCACCGGACCGCTGCAGACGCACATCGTCGCACTGGTGTAGGAGAACAGTTCATGTCCACGCGCAAGACCACACTTATTTATGCGCTGCCCATCGCCGTCACCTCGCTCGCCGTCGGCATGGTGCTCGCGTCCCGGCTCGATCTGACGCCGACCTCGTCGGCTCAAACCATCGCGGCGCCGCCGATGAACAGCGCGCCGCTAACGGGCATTCCCATCGACGCGTCGACGTTCCGAAACATCGCGAAGTCGATGAGCCCGGCCGTCGTCTACATCCGCACCGAGATGAAGGCGAAGGCGCAGGATCTGACCGACTTCTTCGGCGGACGCGGCGGCGGGGGCGGCAACGACGATTTGTTCCGCCGCTTCTTCGGCGGACCCAACGGCGGCGACGATCAGGACCAGGGCAGCGGCCGCGGGCGGCAGCAGCGGCCCCAGGTCGCGCGCGCGTCCGGCACCGGGTTCATCATCAGCAAGGACGGCTACATCCTCACGAACAACCACGTCGTCGAGGACGCGACCAAGATTCAGGTGTCGCTGTACGGCGACGATGAGAAGTTCTACAACGCGAAGCTGATCGGCCGCGACCAGCTGACCGACAGCGCGCTCATCGAGCTCGTCGAGAAGCCGAGCGCGCCGCTGCCGGAGGTGAAATTCGGCGACTCCTCGCAGATGGCCCCCGGCGACTGGGTGATGGCGATTGGGAACCCGTTCGGGTACACATACACCGTGACTGTCGGCGTCATCAGCGCGACCTCGCGCGCCTTCCAGGTGACCAACGGCCGCAGCAACGACATGCTGCAGACCGACGCCGCCATCAATCCGGGCAATTCGGGCGGACCGCTGTTGAACGTCCGCGGCGAGGTGATCGGGATGAACACCGCGATCATCACCAACTCGCAGTCGGAAGGGAACATCGGGATCGGCTTTGCCGTGCCGAGCAACACCGTGCGCGAGCTGCTTCCGCAGCTGCGGCAGGGCAAGATCGTCCGCGGCCGCATCGGCGTGCAGGTGACGCCGATTCCTCGCGAAGGGTTCGAGGACCTCGGCCTGAAGTCCGCGGCCGGCGCCATCGTCTCGATTATCGCGCCCGGCGGAGCGGCCGCGAAGGCGGGCGTGGAGCCCGGCGACGTGATCGTCGAGTTCAACGGCCGTCCGATTACGAAGAACGACGATCTCGTGAAGGACGTCATCTCCACCAAGCCCGGCACGACGGTGCCGATGAAGATCGTGCGCAACAAGCAGGAGCGGACGCTGAACATCACGGTCGACGAGCTCGACCTCGAGGCGGAGCAGTCCCAGCAGGCGCGCCGTAATGACAACAACGCGCAGCCGCCGCAGGAGCAGCACGGCGCCGGGTTCGGCCTGACGCTCCAGGACCTCACGCCGCAAATGGCTCGACGGCTGCAGGTGCCCGCCGGCCAGAGCGGCGCGGTCGTCACCGACGTGGATCCCGACAGCGGGTCGGCGGCAGCGGTGCGGCCCGGCGACGTCATCATCGCGGTCAATCGCCAGCCCGTGAAGACCGCCGCCGATGTCGGCCGCGAGCTGGCCAAGGTCGCATCCGGCCGTCTCGCCCAGCTGCTGCTCTGGCGCAGCGATCCGCCGGGCCAGGTGTTCGTGACCGTCAAGAAGGACTGACGCCGCACGGTTGTCGATCCGTGAGGTCCTCCACCAGCTGATCCAGGAACGCGGCCGCCTGACGGTGGCCGCGTTCATGGACGTCGCGCTTTACCATCCCCAATTCGGCTACTACGCCGGCGCGGCCCAGCGCTCCGGCCGCTCGGGCGATTTTTTTACCAGCGTCGACGTCGGTCCGATTTTCGGGGAGCTGATCGAGGTGCAGATCGCCGAAATGGCACGGGTGCTCGCGCACCCCGCGCACCTCGAGAACCTCGAGCACCCCGAGAACCTCGAGAACTCTCACTTCGACCTCGTTGAAGCCGGCGCGGGCAACGGGCGCCTCTCGGCCGACATCCTCGGCGCGATGCGCGTCCGACACTCGCGCCTGTACGACGTCACGCGGCTTCACCTCGTGGAGGCGAGCGCAGCCGCGCGATCGGCGCAGCGGGCGACGCTCGGCGGCCATATCGACCGCCTCGTGTCTTCCGGCGCGGATCTTCCAGACGGCATCGAGGGCGTGATCTTCGCGAACGAGCTGCTCGACGCGCTTCCCGTGCACCAGGTGGTCATGCGGCCGGGCGGCCTGCGCGAGGTTTACGTCGCCGAGTCGGGCGGCGACCTGGCCGTTTTCGAAGACGCGCCGTCGACACCCGAGCTCGCTGCCTATCTCGAAGCGGTCGGCGCCAACCTCGAGGCACCTGGCTGGCGCGCCGAGATCAACCTGGCCGCGCTTTCCTGGATCCGGACGGCCGCGTCCCGCCTGCGGCGCGGGTTCATCGTGCTGGTCGACTACGGGCACGAGGCGCGCAAGCTGTATTCGCCGACGCATGCGGCCGGGACATTGACTTCGTTTACGCGGCACACGACGGGCGGTCCGGAATCGATGTCTCAACCGGCGTGGCTCCTGCAACCGGGCGATCGGGACATCACCGCGCACGTGGACTTCACCTCCGTTCAGGCGGCCGGAGAAGCGGCGGGCCTCACCACGCTTGCGTTTCTCGATCAGACCTATTTCCTGATGGCGCTCGCCGCCGGGCGTCAGGATTTCGAGGCGCTCGCCGAGCCCGCGCAACTGCGGCGGCGGCTCGCCCTGAGGACGCTGCTCATGCCGGGCGGGCTGGGCAGCACGCACAAGGTGCTGATTTTCGGGAAACACGCCGGCGCCCCCGCGCTGGTGGGCTGCTCGCACGGGACGCGCGTCACGTGAACGCCGGCGCGTGGATCGGCCTTTCGGTGATGGCGATCTCGGAAGCGGCGACGCTGCGGCACATCGAGCCCTTCTGGTCCTGGAACACGCCAATCGCCTGGACCGGCTTCATCCTGTTCGCGGACTCAATCGTGTGGCGCGAGGCTGGCGCATCATGGCTGCGATCGCGTCCGGGGGAATTCGTGCTGCTCGCGCTTGCTTCGATCCCGTTGTGGATTGTGTTCGAAGGCTACAACCTCGTGATTCGCAACTGGTACTACACGGGCCTGCCCGAAACCGCGGCGATGCGGCTGTTCGGCTACGGCTGGTCGTTCGCGACGATCTGGCCGGCCATCTTCGAAGGCGCGGATCTCGTCGCCGTGTGGACCGGCGCGGCGGCCGCGGCGCTGCCGACCGCCCTCAGCCCGCCCAGCGCTCCACGACGGCCGAGCGCTGCCGGCTGGGCATCGATCGCAGCCGGCGCGATGATGCTCGCGGCGCCGTTTGTCGTATCGCCGGAACTCGCCCGCTTCATGGCGGCGCCCGTATGGCTCGGGTTCGTCTTCCTGCTCGATCCGCTGAACGCCTGGCTCGGCGGTGATTCGCTCGGCGACGACCTCGCTCGGGCACGGTTCGATCGCGTCGCGACCCTGGCGCCGAGCGGCCTGCTGTGCGGCCTGCTCTGGGAATTCTGGAACTACTGGTCGCGCGCGAAGTGGCATTACACCGTTCCGATCATGGAGCGGACGAAGATCTTCGAAATGCCGCTGCCGGGGTACCTCGGGTTTCCGGCGTTCGCGCTCGAGTGCTTCACGATGTACGTGTTCGTCCGCGCTCTGTGTCTCCGCGTCGCATCGCGGCGGACCGTGTCGTGAGCGCCGGCGCCGCGAGCTCGGCTGCGCGCCATTGTAATTTCGGGCGACGACGGATTAAATAACCGCATGGCTGCCACGCTCGAGCGCGAGATCAAGCTGCGCTTCGACACGCCGGAAGCGGCGCGGGCGGCCGTCCTCGCCGCCGGCGCGACGCCGCTGCGTGGCCGCCGGCTTCAGGAGGACTGCCTGCTGGACACCGCCGACAACGCGCTGCAGCGGCGGCGGTCGGTCCTTCGCGTGCGCATGGAGTCCGGCAAGAGCCTGTTGACCTTCAAGGGGCCGGTCCAGCCGGCCGCGATGAAGTTGCGCGAGGAGCTGGAGACCGTCATCGGCGACGGCATGCTGATACTGCGCATGCTCGAGGAGCTCGGGTTCCACGTCTGGTTCCGGTACCAGAAGTACCGCGAGGAGTTCGCGCGCGAGGACGTCATCGTCGCGATCGACGAAACACCCGTGGGCACCTACGTGGAGCTCGAGGGCGGCGAACGCGGCATCGACAGCACCGCGGAGGCGCTCGGCCGCCGCCCGGCCGAGTACGTGCTCGATTCGTACCGCGGCCTCTTTCTGCAGCACTGTTCCGAACGCGGTCTCGACTCGACCGACATGCTCTTCCCCGACGTATAGATGCACGCGCTCGTTCTCGCCGCCGGGCTGGGCGTGCGGCTGCGTCCGCTCACCGATGTCTGCGCCAAGCCCGCGATGCCGGTCGCCGGCGACCCGATCGTCCGGCGGATCGTCCGCTGGCTCGTCCGCGAGCACGTCGTCGACATCGCGCTCAACCTCCACCACCTTCCGCAGACGGTGACGCGCGTCCTCGGCGACGGCAGCGATCTGGGCGCGCGCGTCCGGTACTCGTGGGAGCAGCCGGAGATCCTCGGCAGCGCCGGCGGCCCGCGCCAGGCGCTCGACATCATCGGCGAGGACGTCTTTCTGATCGTGAACGGCGACACGCTGACCGATCTGTCCATCGCGCCGCTCGTGGATGCGCATCGTCGATCGGGCGCACTGGTGACGCTGACGCTGACGCCCAATCGCCGGCCGGACGCCTTCGGCGGCGTGCGGCTCGATTCGGACGGCCGGGTCCTCGGGTTCGTGCCGCGCGGGCCCGGTGCCGTCGGGTCCTATCACTTCTTCAGCACGCAGGTCGTTCGGGCGGAAGTCTTTCGGCCGCTGCAGCCGGGCGTGCCGGCCAGCTCGATCGGCGGCGTGTACGATCGGCTCATCGCCGAGCAGCCCGGATCGATCCGCGGGCACGTCACCGACGCGCGCTACTGGCACATCGAGACCGTCGCGGAGTACGAGGAGACGTCGGCCGAGATCGCCGCGCTCGAGTCCGCCGCACACACGCCGTGAGCGACGACCGCATCGAGCAGTTTCTCAGGGACCGCGGCCTCGACGAGCCGGGGACCCGGGTCGTGCCGCTCACCGGCGACGCCTCCGATCGCAAGTATTTCCGCGTGATCTCGCCCTCTGGCGGCTCGGTCGTTCTCGCCCTGCATACGGGCGCCATCGAGTTCGCCACGCTTCCCTTCGCCGACGTCGCACGCCTCCTGGCGCAGGTGCCGGTGCCGGTCCCTGCGATCGTCGGCCATTCCGACGATCTCGGGGTGCTGGCGCTGCAGGATCTCGGCGACGTCACCTTGCAGGCGCACCTCGGCACCACCTCCCCTGTGGAGCACGCCGCCCTGTACCGCGAAGCCGTCGCCCTGATCGAACTGCTTCAGCGGCGCGGCGCCGAACTGGCGTCGAGCGGCGCAGCGCCATACTCGATGGCGTTCGATGTCGAAAAGCTCACGTGGGAGCTCCGGTTCTTCGTCAGGCACTTCGTGGAAGGCTATCGCGGCGCGGCGTTGACCGATGCCGTTCGAGCGGCGCTCGACGAGGAGTGGCGCGCGATTGCCGGGGAACTGTCCGCCGAGCCGCGGGTCCTGTGCCACCGGGACTATCACAGCCGCAACCTGATGCTGCACGAGGCGCGCCTGTACATCATCGACTTCCAGGACGCGCGCATGGGACCGGACACCTACGACCTCGTGTCGCTGCTGCGCGACTCATACGTCGACCTCAGCGACGCCAGAGTCGACGAGCTCATCGCGTATTTTCTCGCGCTCAAAGGCGTCGCGGATCGCGAGGAGTTCAGGCGCCGGTTCGATCTGATGTCGCTCCAGCGCAACCTGAAGGCGCTCGGCACGTTCGGATTTCAGACGACGTCCCGCACGAATACGGTCTACATCCAGTACATCCCCCGAACGCTCAATTACGCCCGCGTGAACCTCGCGAAGTACGCGCGGTTCGCCCGGCTGCGCGAGCTGCTCGGGCCGCTTATCGACGAGCTGCGGTAGAGCCGCGCTGCTACAATGGAAGGCTCCCCGTGGCGAAACGACAGTTCGGCGTCTCGACGCACCTTTTTCACGGCCAGCGCCTCTCGCGCGAACATCTTCTCGAAATCGCCTCGCACGGGTTCGAAACGATTGAGGTCTTCGCGACGCGGACGCACTTCGACTATCACAATCCGTCCGCCATCGCCGACCTGCAGCAGTGGCTGGCCGAAGCCGGCCTGACGCTCCATGGCATCCATGCACCGGTCGCCGAAGCGTACGACGGCGGCCGGTGGATCGGTCCGTTGAGCCTGGCCAGCGGCGACCCGGACGCGCGCGCGCAGGCGGTCGCGGAAGCCGAGCACGCGCTGCACATCGCGCGGCGCCTCCCGGCAAGCGTGCTGGTCGCGCATCTGGGGGTGCCGCGCACGCAGGCGCCCGCCGGGCCCGCGCCCGATGGCCGTGCCGCCGCCCGCCGCAGCATCGAGGAGCTGCAACGGGCCGCCGAGCCGCTCGGCGTTCAGGTGGCGGTCGAGGTCATTCCCAACGAATTGTCGCGCGCCGGGTCGATCGTGCATTTCGTCGAAGAGGACCTCGAGGGCACCGGCATCGGTATCTGTCTGGATTTCGGCCACGCGCACATGGACGGCGACCTCATCGACGCGATTGAAACGGTCTCCGGTCATCTCATCACGACGCACGTGCACGACAACCGCGGCAAGACCGACGACCATCTGGTCCCCTTCGACGGCACGATCGACTGGTCGGCGGCCCTGACCGCGGTGCAGAAGATCGGCTACGACGGCACGCTGCTGTTCGAGATCGCCGCCCACGGGTCTCCGCGGGAGACGCTCGCACGGGCCCGGAAGGCGCGCGACAAAATGGAACGCCTGCTGACCCACTGATCACACCATGCACGTCTACATCGACCAGATCGGCAGCCACGTCGCCGAGGAGATCACCGTCAAGGGATGGCTGCACAACCGCCGCTCGAGCGGCAAGATCCACTTTCTGATTCTTCGCGACGGCACGGGGTTCGTCCAGGCGGTCATGTCCAAGGCGGCGGTCGGTGAAGAGATGTTCAAGGCGGCCGACCATCTTTCGCAGGAGACGTCGCTCATCGTCACCGGCACCGCGCGCGCCGACGCGCGGGCGCCCGGCGGGTACGAGCTGGACGTGAAGACGGTCGAGGTCGTCGGCGAATCGCACGACTATCCGATCACCCCAAAGGAGCACGGCGTCGACTACCTGCTGGACCGGCGCCACCTGTGGATCCGGAGCGAGCGCCAGCAGGCGATCCTGCGCATCCGCCACGAAATCATCAACGCGATCCGCGACTTCTTCAACGATCGCGGCTTCATCCTCGCCGACACGCCGATCTTCACGCCGGCCGCCTGCGAGGGCACGACGACGCTCTTTCCGGCGCAGTACTTCGAGGATCAGACCGCGTATCTGACCCAGAGCGGGCAGCTGTACAACGAAGCGAACGCGATGGCGCTCGGCCGCGTCTACTGCTTCGGCCCGACCTTCAGGGCCGAGAAGTCGAAGACGCGGCGCCATCTCACCGAGTTCTGGATGGTCGAACCGGAGATGGCGTACGCCCACCTCGACGATGTGATGGATCTCGCGGAGGCGCTGATTGTGTCGGTGGTGCAGCGCGTGCTCGACCGGCGGCGCCGCGAGCTCGCGGCCGTCGAACGCGACGTCTCGAAGCTGGAAGCCGTGCAGCCGCCGTTCCCGCGGATCACGTATGACGAGGCGATCGCGATCCTCCGGGAGCAGGGGCAGACGATCGAATGGGGCGGCGATTTCGGCGGACCCGACGAGACGCTGCTGTCCGCGCGGTACGATCGTCCCGTCATGGTGCACCGCTACCCCGCCGCGGTGAAAGCGTTCTACATGAAGCCGGATCCGGAGCGGCCGGAGGTGGCGCTCGGCGTCGACGTGCTCGCGCCCGAGGGCTACGGCGAGATCGTCGGCGGCGGCGAGCGGCTCGCGGATCTCGCGCTGCTGCTGCAGCGCATCAAGGACCACAATCTGCCGCAGGAAGCCTTCGAGTGGTATCTCGATCTCCGCCGGTACGGCTCGGTGCCGCACGGCGGCTTCGGCATGGGCGTCGAGCGCGTCGTCGCCTGGATCTGCGGCCTCGAGCACGTGCGCGAAACAATCCCGTATCCCCGAATGCTGTACCGGCTGTATCCATGAAAATCGGCTTGATCTCGCTCGGCTGTCCGAAAAATCTCGTCGATTCCGAGGTGATGCTGGGGCTCGCCCGCGACGCCGGCCACGAGCTGACGGACACGGCGGCGGAAGCCGACGTCCTCGTCGTCAACACCTGTGCGTTCATCGATTCGGCGAAGCAGGAATCGATCGACACGATTCTGGAGATGGCGCGCCACAAGACGACCGGCGCCTGCACGCGTCTCGTCGTCACCGGCTGCCTCGCCGAACGCTACCGGGACGAGTTGAAGGCCGAGGTCCCCGAGATCGACGCGGTGCTGGGCACGGGCGAGGTGACGAAGATTCTCGGCGCCATCGGCGGCGTCGCCGCGCCGGGCGCGGCTCCGCTGGCGTTCTACCGCGGCGGCGCGCAGGGACCGTCGACGACGGCTGCGGCGGGCGCCGGCGAGCGGCCCGCGCTGCCCGAGTACATCTACGACGCCGACACGCCGCGCGTGCTCGCCACGCCCGGGCATTACGCCTACGTGAAGATCGCGGAAGGCTGCGATTACAAATGCGCCTTCTGCATCATCCCGACGCTGCGCGGCCATTATCGGAGCCGGTCCGCCGAGTCGATCGTCCAGGAGGCGCGCGCGCTTGCCTCGCGAGGCGTAAAGGAGCTCCTGCTCATCTCCCAGGACACGACCTTCTACGGCATCGACCGGCGCGAGCGCGGCGCCCTCGCCCGGCTGCTGCGGGACCTGAATCGCGTCGACGGCCTCGAATGGATCCGGCTCCTCTACCTGTACCCGACCACGATCGACGACGAAACCATCGCCGCGATCGCCGACTGCGACCGCGTGTGCAAATACATCGACCTGCCGCTCCAGCACGCCTCGAACGCCGTGCTCAAACGGATGAAGCGCCCGGGCACCCGGCAGAGCTACGACGCGCTCCTCGACCGCATCCGTACGCGAATTCCGTCGGTCGCGCTCCGCACCACGTTCATCGTCGGGTTTCCGGGCGAAACGGAAGAGGACGTGGCGGAGCTCCTATCCTTTGTCGACGACCACCGCTTCGACCATCTCGGCGTCTTCACGTATTCACATGAAGAGGGCACCTCCGCCTACGCCCTGGCCGACGATGTCCCGCGCACCGGGAAGATCCGGCGCCGGCGGCAGGTGATGAGCCGCCAGAAACGCCTCGTCACCGCCCGCAATCGCCGGCGGATTGGCGAAACGGCGCGGATCGTTGTCGATGGGCCCTCGCCCGAGCACGACCTCATCCTCAAAGGCCGGCTGCCGAGCCAGGCTCCGGACATCGACCCGGCGGTATATCTCACCGAGTGCGATCCCTCGGCGTATCGGCGCGGCGAGTTCCTGGACGTCGAGATCGTCGGCGCGAACGGCTACGACCTCCTCGTCCGCCCGGTCGCCGTGCTATAATTTTGGATTCGAAGCCTGGGTGTAGGACCGAGGGTGGGCATGGGCCCACTTTTTTTGTTTAGGGTTCCGCCGACGTCATCTCGCATGCCCGGCACAGCTTCCGTCGTGGATCAGGTGAAGGCGATTGCGGGCCGGGTAGCGGCTTCCCACGGTCTCGAAGTGTTCGACGTGCAGTACCGCCGGGAGGCGCCCGGGATGGTGCTGCGCGTCCAGATCGATCGGCCCGGCGCGGCGGCGACCGAAGACGAGAGCGTCGGCGTCGAGGACTGCGCGCGGGTCAGCCGCGACCTGAGCGCCGTGCTTGACGTCGAGGACGTCGTGCCGGCGGCGTACACGCTGGAAGTCTCGTCGCCCGGGCTCGACAGGCCGCTGCGGCAGGCGGCCGATTACGAGCGGTTCGCCGGCCGCCGGGCGAAGCTCGTGATGCGGCAGGCGATCGACGGTCAGATGTTTTTCAAGGGCCGTCTCGGCGGACTCGAGGGCGGTGAAACGCCCGCAGTGACGATCGTGACCGACGATGGCCGGCGCCATCAGGTGCCGCTCGGCGCGATTACACGGGCGAATCTGGAAGTGGAATTCTAAAACATGGCGAATCCGCTGCAGCAGACGATCGAAGCGCTCGCGAAGGAAAAGGGGATCGAGCCCGATGTCGTGATTACCGCCATCGAGGAGGCGGTCGCCACGGCGTCGCGGAAGTACTACAAGACGGGCGAGAACCTGAAGACCCGCTTCAACATGGAAACGGGACAGGTGGATCTCTTCGCGCTGAAGACGGTCGTCGAGGAAGTCGCGAACCCAGCGGTGGAAATCTCGCTGAACGAAGCGCGGGAGATGTACCGCCCGCTCTACGGGGACGAGGTCGCGAACAGCATCGAGCTCGGCGACGAGATGGAGTTTCCGAAGCCGACCGAAGTGCTCGGCCGGATCGCCGCGCAGACCGCCAAGCAGGTCATCTTCCAGAAGGTCCGCGAAGCGGAGCGCGAGAACATCTTCGGGGAGTACAACCAGCGGATCGGCGAGGTCGTGAGCGGCACGATCAAGCGGTTCGAGAACGGCGACATCATCGTCGAGATCGGACGGATCGAGGCGGTGCTGCCGCGCAAGGAACAGTCGCGCGCCGAGAGCTACACGCCGGCCGATCGCATCCGCACGGTCATCAAGGGCGTGAACCGCAGCGCGAAGGGGCCGCAGATCGTGCTCTCGCGCACCGATCCGGCGCTCCTCATCAAGCTCTTCGAGCAGGAGGTGCCGGAAATCTACGACGGCACCGTCATGATTCGCGGCGCCGTGCGCGAAGCGGGGGACCGTGCGAAGGTGGCCGTGTTCTCGCGCGAGCGCGACGTCGATCCGGTCGGCGCCTGCGTCGGGATGAAGGGCACGCGCGTGCAGTCGATCATCCGGGAGCTGCGCGGCGAAAAGATCGACATCGTCGAGTTCTCGGAGGATCCGGTGGCGTTCGTCACCAACGCGCTCAGCCCCGCGAAGGTGCAGCGCGTGTCGATCGTGGACGATCACGAGCGCGTGATGGAAGTCATCGTCGAGGACAAGCAGCTGTCGCTCGCCATCGGGAAGAAGGGCCAGAACGTCCGGCTGGCGGCGAAGCTGACCGGCTGGCGGATCGACATCAAGAGCGAGGAGGAGAAGCGGCGCGAAGTCGAGGCGCAGTTCGAGGGGCTCGAGGCCGCGGCAAGCGAGCCGGCGGCCGACGGCGACGCGGCGGACGGCGGCGCGGCCGAACCCGCCGACGCGCTCCCCTATACGCTCGAAGGGATCGGCGACAAGACGGTGCGCAAGCTCGTGGACGCCGGCTTCGCAACGCGCGAGGCGCTGCAGGAAGCGTCGGTCGAGCGGCTCTCGGAGGTGCCCGGCATCGGCGAGAAGACCGCCGAGAAGATCCTTGCGGCGGCGCGCGGAGAGACCGCCGCCGGCGCCAGCGACGAGCCGGCCGCCGCCGAGTAACACCGTCCGAGTTTTTGTTTTCTGATTGAGGTACCAGGTTGGCCACTGTTCGGATTTACAGAGTCGCGGAACTGCTCGGCACGACGAGCCAGGAGGTCGCCGCGCTGCTCAAGCGCGACCACGGCATCGAAGTGAAGAGCGCCTCGAGCACGATCGAGGAAGTCGTCGGGCGTCAGTTCGTCGAGCGCCTCGCCCGCCAGCGCAACATCCAGCTGCCGAGCGGCGACCTGTTCGCCGAGACTCCCGTCGTCAAGGGCAAGAAGGGCCATGGTGCGCCGCCCAAGAAGCCGGCGGAACCGGTGAAGCCGGTGGCGCCGGCACTTCCCCCGCCCCGTCTCGTCAAGACCGCAAAGCCGGCCGCAGCCGCCGTGCCGGTTGAAACCGAAGTTCTCGAGGAGCCCGAGACCGCCGCCGAGGCGACCGCCCCGATTATCGACGAAGGACCGGCCGGACCTGAATTGCATGCAGAGGCCGTCGAGCCCGCTGCGCCGCCGGTCGCGCAGGCTGAACCGCCCGCGCCGGTCGGCGAGCCGCCGGCTCCTGTGGCGGC
>JADMIO011014783.1_pt1 | contig 16666 bp, 12 predicted proteins | sample 8958161 | NCBI WGS metagenome assembly JADMIO01 (sample SAMN16585339, study PRJNA669376) | soil metagenome | isolation source: Crop rotation soil | place: USA: Cullars Rotation, Alabama | collected 2011
GCGCGACATAATTCTCATAGGGCACGACCTGGTGGCAGGTGTGGGTGAAATCGTCGAGCTGCCGCTTGACCGCCTCGATGATCCGGGGGTGGCGGTGGCCGGTGTTGACCACGGCGATGCCGGCGGCGAAGTCGATATAGCGGCGACCCTCGACGTCCCAGATTTCGCTGTTCTCCGCCCGGCTCGCATAGATCTGCGTGGTCATGCCCACGCCACGCGAAATCGCGGCATCCTTGCGGGCGGAAAGATCGGCGTTGGTCATCGAAGGTTCCTGACAATGGCGATGTTTGAACGGACGGCACCCCGTGCGACACGGTGCGCCTCGATCGCCTGATCGTGGACTCGCACCTCTCGGATTTGGCCGTTACATACCAATGAGTATGTAAAAAAGATCAATCAGTCAACATAGGGTTTGCGGCGCATTGCCGCAGATTTTACCGTTTTCAGAGCGAGCGTAGTGCCGATTATGTGGCGATCTTCGATTCGGCCGGCTTGCCAAGGCAAGGGCGATTCAGTACCGATTAGATTATAAATCCGACTAATTGGACAAGGATAGTGCGAGGGCGTTCCGCTCCTCGCTGGTCGCGTCGGATGCAATGATGGGGACGACGAAAATGGGCGCCGGCGAGACGAGACATCACAGGATTGCGCTGATTCCGGGGGACGGGATCGGCGTGGAGGTGCTGGCGGCGGCGTGGCGGGTGCTGGAAGCCGCCGGGCGGCGCCATGGCTTCACCCTCCAGGGCGAAAGCTTCCCCTGGTCGTGCGAATATTATCTCGAGCACGGGCGGATGATGCCCGAGGACGGGATCGAGACGCTGCGTGGCTTCGATTCGATTTTCCTGGGGGCGGTCGGCTGGCCCGAACGGGTAGCCGACAGCGTCTCGCTGCACGGGCTGCTATTGCCCATCCGCAAGGCGTTCGACCTCTATGTGAATCAGCGTCCGCATCGTCTGCTGGCCGGATCGACGGGGCCGCTGCGCGCCGACAAATTCGACATATTGTGCATCCGCGAGAATACCGAGGGCGAATATAGCGGCGCGGGCGGGAGGGTGCATGTCGGCTCCCCTGACGAGGTTGCGGTCGAGACCGCGATCTTCACACGCCGGGGCGTCGAGCGCATCCTGCGCTATGCGTTCGGCCAGGCGCGCGGCCGATCGGGCCGGCTCGCGTCGGTCACCAAGTCCAACGCGCAGAAACATACCATGGTGTTCTGGGACGAGGTGACCGAGGAGGTCGCCGCCGATTTCCCCAATGTCGAGGTGCGGCGCTACCATATCGACGCGATCGCCGCGCGCTTCGTCACCCATCCCGAAAGCCTCGATGTGGTGGTCGCCTCCAATCTGTTCGGCGATATCCTCACCGATCTCGGCGCGGCGATCCAGGGCGGGCTCGGCTTCGCCGCGTCGGCCAATCTCCATCCGGGGGGCGATGTCCCCTCGATGTTCGAACCGGTCCACGGATCGGCGCCCGATATCGCGGGCCGGGGGCTGGCCAATCCGATCGCGACGATCTGGTCGGGCGCGATGATGCTCGAGCATCTCGGCGAGGCGGCTGCCGCGCGCGCCGTGCTGGCGGCGATCGAGACGGTGACCGGGGAAGGCAGGGTGGCGACGCCCGATCAGGGCGGCACGGCATCGACCGACGAGCTTGCCGACGCGATCGGAGAGATCATAGCGCGCGGTTGAGAGGGGCCATTTTGCTCCCCGCGCCGGCGCGCTTCAGCCGCGACTCGCGGGCCGGGTGTAGAACATGATCTTCCACTGCCCCTGCTGGCACACCTCGGCATGCTGATTGCGGACCTCGACCCAGAAGGTGACGATGCCGCGTTCCGGGTTTCGGGTGGCGCGAACCGCCTCGACCCGCTGGTAGACATGGATCGTGTCGCCGATCCTGACCGGGGCGAGCAGATCCCAGGTCATCCCGAGAAAGGCGAGGGCGGTCCCGTCCTTCAGGCCGAGTTGCATCTCCAGTCCGGTCGCGATGGCGAAGACCGCCGGGCCGTGGAGGATGCGGCCGCCGAAGGGGGTGGTCTTGGCAAAGGCCTCGTCGGTATGGATCGGATTATGGTCGCCGGTGAGATCGGCGAAGCTGGCGATATCGGCGCCGGTGATCGTCCGCCGCGCGGAGATCCATTCCTCGCCGATGGAAAAGTCCTCGAAATATCGGGCGGTGGGGCGGATCGCTGATCCCGTCTTGCCCGGGCCGGTCTCTGTCACGGCGTGGTTCCTTGCCCAGGCCCTGCTGAGAGGGCGGATGTCCATTCCCTTAGCGGATCGGCGCCACCGGCGCCGCTGCAATAACGCCTCGCTATGAGGCAGGCTTCCCTCCGCAATGAATCCCCAATGGCCGGATCCCGCATCGTCCACCATGGGGCCGCGGGCCGATCCTTCCCATATTCCGGGCTCGTTCGGCGTTAACATACCAATTGGTCTAATTTTTACACTATAAGGAAAGTTAAAGTTGACCTATTGGTATTGCGGGCGTAGCAGGGGCGCCATCGGCCGCGAGCCGGCCGTGCGCGGCCTCTTGCCGGAGCCGTCTTTCAGTGGGTGGTCCCGGCGTTGCGCGCCGCGGGCCAGGGCATCTGGCTGATGATAGGGAGATCAAGCAGTGCAGCGACGACAGATCGGACATTCGGATCTGGCGATTGCGCCGATCATGCTGGGTGGCAACGTCTTCGGCTGGACCGCCGACCGCGCGCGCTCCTTCGCGATCCTCGACGTCTTCGTCGAACAGGGCTTCAACGCCATCGATACGGCCGACCAATATTCGATCTGGGCGCCCGGCCATGTCGGCGGAGAGTCCGAGACGGTGATCGGCGAATGGCTGAAAGCGCGGGGAGGCCGGTCCAATCTGGTCATCGCGACCAAGGTCGGCAAGGATCTGGGCCATGGCCATAAGGGCCTGTCCGCGGCCCATATCGTGCGGTCGGTCGAAGGGTCGCTGAAGCGGCTGCAAACCGATTATATCGATCTCTACCAGTCGCATCATGATGACGCCGAGGTGCCGCTCGAAGAGACGCTGGAAGCGCATCACAGCCTGGTGAAGGCCGGCAAGGTCCGGGCGGTCGGCGCATCGAATTACAGCCCGGCCCGGCTCCGCGAGGCGCTCGAGATCAGCCGCGCCAAGGGCGTCTCGCGCTATGAATGCCTTCAGCCGCACTTCAACCTCTATGACCGCGCCGAATTCGAGGATGGCCTGCAGCAGCTCTGCCGCGAGCAAAAGATCGGCGTGATCACCTATTTCAGCCTGGCGAACGGCTTCCTCACCGGAAAATATCGCTCCGAGCAGGACCTGTCGAAAAGCGCGCGCGGCAGCGTCGGCTGGATCGATCGCTTCCTGAACGCACGGGGCTTCAGGATCCTGGCGGCATTGGATAAGGTCGCCGCCGAACAGGGCGTGACGCAATGCCAGGTCGCCCTGGCCTGGCTGATCGCCCAGCCGAGCGTCACCGCGCCGATCGTCAGCGCCACCAAGATCGAGCAGCTGACCGATATCCTGGGCGCGGCGCGGCTGGTGTTGAGCCAGGATCAACTCGCCGAGCTCACATCGGCCAGCGCGCCGGTTGAGAAGGTTGAATCGCTTCAGGCATGACGGCGCGGCAAGTGATAAGGCGAAGATCCGAGATGAGCACCACCGAGGAGGCGATCAAGGCACGCATCGACCGCCATGACATCGCCGCGCTCCTTGCCTTTCCCGACCCCGGCCAGGGCGCGCGGACAGCGGTCTGGTTCGACGGAGTCGATCTTTCCTATGATGCTCTGCGCACGAGCTCGCGCGCCATGGCGCGCGGCTTGCTCGCTCGCGGCCTGCAACGGCACGAGCGCGTCGCGACGCTGCTGCCCAATTGTCTCGAAATCTATCAGCTCTATTTTGCGACCGCCGCGGCCGGCGCCAGCTTCATGCCGCTCAACCGCGATTTCGCCGCCTCCGAGATCGCCTATATGCTCAACCAGGCGAGGCCGCGCTTCATCGTCACATGCGCCGAACTGAGCGCGAAGCTCGGCGAGGCGCTCTGCATGGTGGAGGTCCAGCCCGAGATAGTGCGGCTCGACGAAACCAAGCCGCATGGCCAGCGGCTCGCCTGTCTCGAGGCCGCGGAGGGCGCCCTGGCGGCGGTCGATCCCGAGGACACCGTCCTTATCTCCTATACGTCGGGATCGACGTCGACGCCCAAGGCGATCGCCTTTTCGCATCGCGTCGAGCTGGACGGCGCCCAGCTCTATGAAGACGCCTGGGGGCTGACCTCGGCGGACAAGGTGCTGATCTCGATGTCGCTCGGCTGGACCTACGGGATCAATCCCGGATCCTTTCCCGAGTTTCGCGCGGGGGCTTCGGTGGTGCTCCTCGAGAAGTTCAATCCGGTGAAGGTCCTGCGCGCTCTTGAGGAGCGCAAGGTCACGATCATGAAGGGCGTGCCCACCATGTATGCCATGATGGTGGCGCATGTGGAGGAAACCGGGGCGAAATATGACTTGTCCGCGCTTCGCCTCGCGCTGTGCGCCGGCGCCGGCCTGCCCGCCAGCCTGGCGGCGAAGTTCAAGGCGGTCTTCGGGATCGGCCTCACCAACTTCCTCGGCATTTCCGAGACCAAATTGGTGGCGTCGCCCCGCTGGACCGACGATTTCGTGGTGCCGCCCGGCTCGGTGGGCCGGGTGCCCCCCGGCGTCGAAATCCGCCTGGTGGACGAAGAGGGACGGGATGTGCCCGCCGGCGAGACGGGCGAGCTTCTGGTGCGCTCGATCGGCTGGATGACCGGCTATTTCGCCGAACCCGAGAAGACCAGGGCCTGCAATCCGGACGGCTGGTATATCTCCGGCGATCTCGCCCGCTTGGACAAGGACGGCTTTCTCTTTCATGAGGGCCGCTCGCGCGAACAGATCATCCGCGGCGGCGCCAAGATCGCGCCCGCCGAAGTGGAGCAGGTGCTGATGTCGCATCCGGGCATCGCGCTCGCCGCGGTCATCGGCACGCCCGACGAGCTGTGGGGCGAAACCGTCAAGGCGCTCGTCGTCCCCAAAAATGGCCGGCTCACCGCCGATGAGGTGGTTGGCTTCTGCCAGGGCAAGCTCGCGCCGTTCAAGATTCCCGCGGTCGTGGAGCTGGTGGACGATCTGCCGATCGGGCCGACCGGAAAAGTCCAGAAGAAGCTGCTGAAATAGGGGTGGGTGGCGGTGCGCATGTTGCTGGCTTACTTGACAAGCAAGTTATCTTCCCGCCATCTTTCAGGAGAAGATTCGTGCCGGCCGCGCGGTTGAAGATGCGCCCGGAGCACGGTTCATAGGAGAAGCGTCATGGCCACGTTGGAAAGAGCGGTTTCGGACTCAAGCGCCATCGAATTGGCGGCGAAGGCGGCCGCGGCCGCCATGCCCCCCTTGCCGCCGCGCCACCCTAATGTCCCGCTCTTCGACGGCACCCGCGTCGAGCGGCTCGAAGCGGACAGTTTCCAGCCCTCGTCGGCCTTTCCCGGCCTGCTGGTCCGGCGGCTCGAGACCACCGAGATCCATTGCGAAGGCAAGGTATCGGCGCGGATCTTCCGGATCGATCCCGGCGTCGCGTTGCGGCTTCCCGAGGCGCCTGCGCGGTTTCACGGTCTCAAGCTCCTCTATGTCCTGAACGGCGAAGCGACCTACGAGATTGAAGGCCTGGCCGAAGTCGATCTCGAAAAGGGAACGCTGGCCTGCCTGCCGCCCAACAACCTGCACCGGTTGATCGCGGCCAGTCCCGACTTCGAGGTCATCGAGTTCGAGCTGCCGCTGATCACCGCGATCCTGTCGAAGGCGATGTCCCCGGCGGGGCCTTCCTGCGCGACCGAGGCGATGATTGATCGCCTGGGGCCCGACAGTTTCGAGGCGATTCCCAACTTCGACGCCGCCGTCGAGCGTTACATGCGCGTCCTCCAGGAGATCACCGGCGGCGCTGCCAAGGTCGCCGTGCTGCGCGCGAACCCGCCCCATATCTGGGATGGCAGCCCCTGGCACATTCATCACAACAACTTCATCTGCGCCCTCTTCACCAACGGCACGGGGATCATGGGCTATGAGGACTATGGCGACCTGCCGCTCAAGACGGGGGACTTCTTCGTCCAGCAGGGTGAAATCCGGCATCGTGAGGTGATCATGGCCGGGGACTTCGAGATCCTGGCGTTCGATATGCCGGCGAAGGCGCCGACCACCGTGCTCGTCCAGGACAAGGAGCGGCATGGTTACAAGACCATGTTGTTCACCAGCGCGCAGGATGCCGGCGAAGCCTTCGACTGAGCTTTCCGACATCGGGTGCGCGCCGCGAAGCCGCTGATCGAATGCTTCCTGGGCTTCGATCGGCGGCTGAGCCTTTTTGGGGCGCGATCCGCGATCTGCCGCCTCGATAATCGCGGTAAAACAACGGAGCCGTCGATCCGATCGTATCGGATCGACGGCTCCAGCTACGCCTCCTCAATCGGCGGATCAGGGCTTGCCGGTCGTCATCACCATCCGGCCGAAGATGCCGGCGTCCATCATCTGATGCGCCCGCACGGCATCCTCCAGCGGCACGATCTCCTGCACGACGGCCTTCACCTCCCCGCGCCCCGCCGCGGCGAGCAGGTCGGCCACAAAGGCGCGCCGTTCGGCCTCGGGCACGGTGGCGCCGCTGAAGGTCCCGAAGGACAGGGATTTCTGGAAGGCGGGGTACATGGCGGCGGCGAAATCCGCGGGAGGGAAGCCCTTGATCGCGCCGACGGCGACCATGCGGCCATTGGGATTGAGCCGCGCGAAATAGGCCCCGATGTCGTCGCCGCCGACGATATCGATGATCACGTCGAAGGTGGCGGGGGCATCCGCGTCGCCCTGGCCGGCGCGGTCGAGGACATGGGTGGCGCCCAGCTGGCGAAGGCGCTCGCCCCGCTCGGCCGACGATGCCGTCACCGCGATGACGCTGGCGCCGGCGCGTGCCGCGAACTGGATCGCCATGATGCCGATGCCGCCGGCCGCGCCACGGATCAACACCGTCTCGCCGGCCGAGAGGTGGGCGTGGCGGAGGCCGAAATGGGCGACGATCCCGCAGCTCCCGATGGTCACCGCGTCGACAGCCGGTACATTGCCCGGAAGAGGGACCAGCACATTGGCCGAAACGGCGGCCGCTTCGGCATAACCACCGCCTCCACCAGTGAACGCCCAGACGCGTTGGCCGACCAGCGAAGGATCGACGCCCGCGCCGACCGCGGTCACGGTGCCGGCAATCTCATTGCCGGGCACATAGCCTTCCTTGAAGCCGAAGGCCGCGAGGGCGCCGCTGCGGATCATGGCGTCGACGAAGCCGACGCCGATGGCTTCAATGGAAATCAGCACCTGCCCCTCGGCGGGGCTGGGGTGGGGGAGATCGGTCATCGCAAGCCCTTCGGGGCCGCCGAACGTCTGAATCGCGATTGCCTTCAATGTCGTCTCCATCGGTGCGGGGAGGTGAGCCTCAAAACGCCTTTTCGATTAATACTTGCTGATCTAACAAGCAAGATGAAAATCCCCACGGCTAAGGGCCCACCTGAAAGGGAGGGAGACCAGACCGGCTCCACCGGGGGCGCGAGGCCGCGATTCTGCGCGGAAATGGATGCGCCGGAGGCCGTTGATCGCGGCCTTCCGACGGACGGGATGGAGGAGGAGGAGGCCGTTGCCCCCGGCTTGGACGCGCTCCGCGCGCGGGAGAATGCTGCCCCGGATCGCCTGATGAAGGCGATCGGCTCAGGCGATCTCGAACAGGCCCGCGGCGCCCATGCCGCCGGCGATGCACATGCTTACCACGGCGTAGCGCGCATGGCGGCGGCGCGCTTCCAGCAGTGCGTGCCCGACCAGCCGGCTACCGGTCATGCCGAAGGGGTGGCCCAGGGCGATCGCGCCGCCGTTCACGTTGCAGCGCTCGGGATCGATGCCGAGATGGTCGCGGCAATAGAGATACTGGCTGGCAAAGGCCTCGTTGATTTCCCAGAGGCCGATATCATCCACCGTGAGCCCTGCGCGTGCCAGCAGTTTGGGAATCGCGAACACCGGTCCGATGCCCATTTCGTCGGGTCGGCAACCGGCTACCTGAAATCCGCGATAAAGGCCCAGAATGGGAAGGCCTTCGCGTTCGGCCGTGGCGCGGTCCATCACCAGCTGCGCCGCCGCGCCATCCGAGAGCTGGCTGGCATTGCCCGCCGTCACGAACCGGCCCTGTTCGACGCTGATGCCATTCTTCCAGACGGGGGAAAGCTTCTCGAGAGCGGCGACCGTCGTGTCCGGCCTGACGCCCTCATCGGTCTTGGCGCATATCCGCTCCCGGCCGATGTCCTGGCCGTCCTTGGCGCGCAGCAGCTTGTCGACCTCGATCGGCGCGATCTCGGCCTCGAAGCGTCCCGCCGCGATCGCCGCCGCGGCCCGCTTATGGCTTTCCGCCGCGCAGATATCCTGGCTTTCGCGCGATACCCCATAGCGTTCGGCGACCAGTTCGGCGGTCTCGATCATCGCCATATAGGCGGCTGGTTCGGCGGCGATCACTGCTTCGGAGCGGTTGCGTTTCTGGGGGAATGCGGGATCGACGGTCAGCGAGATGGATTCCGCGCCGCCCGCGATCGCCACGTCGATCTCGTCGCACATGATCGATCGAGCCGCGAGGGCGAGCGAGGTCAGGCCGGAGCCGCATTTGCGGTCCAGCGTGAAGCCGGGAATGGTGTCGGGCAGCCGCGCGGCCTGGATCGCCAGCCTGGCGAGATTATAGGACTGGGTACCCCACTGGTTTCCGGCGCCCCAGAAGACGTCGTCGATCCGGACCGGATCGATCCCCGCGCGCGCTATCGCATGGCTTATCGCGTGCGCGGCCAGCACGGGGGCTTCGGTATCATTGAAATAGCCGCGATAGGCACGGCCGACCGGCGTCCTCGCCGTCGCGACGATAGCTGCTTCACGCATCGATATTCCCCAGCTGTGCCAATGAACGCGCCATGGCGAAATCCCGCCCCAGTGCCTCGCCATAGCGGTCGAGCCCTTCAGCGATCCGCCCCAGGCCGATCGTTTCCGCCCAATAGATCGGGCCGCCGGTATCGCGCGGCCAGCCATAGCCGTGCAACCAGACCACATCGATGTCGGAGGCGCGCTGGGCGATGCCCTCATCAAGGATCGCCAGCCCCTCGTTGATCATCGTGTAGAGGGTGCGGACGATGATCTCCTCGTCGCCGATCGGGCGCGCGGCGATGCCGTGTCGCGCACGGAAACGCTCGATGATCGCCTGGGTGGCGGGGGAGGGCAGCGCCTGGCCCTTCACATCATAATCATAGAAGCCCGCGCCGGCCTTCTGGCCGAGCCGGCCTTCGGCGCAGAGCGCCTCGCGAATGCTGTCGATGCGATGGGGATCGCGATGCCAGCCGACATCGACCCCGGCCAGGTCGCTGACCCGGAAGGGGCCCATCGGCATGCCGAAGCCGGTGTGCACCCGGTCGATCTGCTCGGGCGTGGCGCCTTCGAGCAGCATCGCCTCGGCATGGCGGCGGCGGACCGCGAGCATGCGATTGCCGATGAAGCCGTGGCACACCCGCGCGACCACCGGGATCTTGCCGATCCGGAGGGCAAGCTCGATCGCGGTGGCCAGCACGTCGGGCGCGGTTGCGGCGCCGCGGACGACCTCGACCAGCTTCATGATGTTCGCGGGCGAGAAAAAATGCAGGCCGACGACGTCGTCGGGGCGGGTGGTGGCCGCGGCGATACGGTCGATGTCGAGATAGGAGGTGTTGGTGGCAAGGATTGCGCCGCGCCGAACGGTGGCGTCGAGACGGCGGAAGATCGCCAGCTTCACATCGATATCCTCGAAGGCGGCCTCGATGATCAGGTCGCGATCGGCGAGCGCGTCGAAGTCGATCGACAGCGTCAGCCGCAGCATCGCCTCATGGGCGGCCTCGGCGGATATGCGCGCCTTGGCCACCTGGCGTTGGAGGGTGGCCTGGATATGGGCGCGGCCCCGCTCCAGCGCCGCCTCGCTGGCATCGATGAGGGTGACGTCGAGGTCCGCGGTCAGAAAGGCCAGCGCGATTCCACTGCCCATCGTTCCCGCGCCGATGATGCCGATGCGGGATAGCGGGCGCGCGCGGACGTCGTCGGGAAGATCCTCGATCCGCGCGCAAATCCGCTCCGCGGCGGCGACATGGTCCGGCGCGCTCGGCCGGCGCGCCGCTTCGGCTGGAATCGGCAAAACTCTCTCCCGCGATAGTCTTGTTGGAAGGGGCGGCGGTGATCCGCCTAGTGCGCCTGCGCCTCCTTGATCATCCCCCGAGCGATGACGAGCTGCTGGATCTGGGTGGTCCCCTCATAGATGCGGAACAGGCGCACATCGCGGTAGAGACGTTCGATCCCATATTCGGCCATGTAGCCGGCCCCGCCATGGATCTGCACCGCCTTGTCGGCGACCCGGCCGACCATCTCGCTGGCGAACATCTTCGCGCAGGCGGCGTCGATCGAGACGTCCGCGCCGGCATCGCGGCGGCGCGCGGTTTCCTCGACCATGCACTGGGCGGCATAGCTTTCGGCGCGCATGTCGGCGAGCATCGCCTGGACCAGCTGGAATTCGGCGATGGGCTGGCCGAACTGCCGCCGGTCGAGCGCATAGGCCAGGCTGTCGCTGATCAGCCGCTGCGCCACGCCGACGCAGATCGCGCTGATATGAAGCCGCCCGCGATCGAGGACGCGCATCGCCGTCTTGAACCCCTGGTTCGCGCGGGCGGGGCCGCCGATGATGGCATCGATCGGAACGCGCACCTCGTCGAAGATCACGTCGCAGGTATGCGCGCCCTTCTGGCCCATTTTGTCATCGGGCTTGCCGAGCGAGATGCCCGCCGTCCCGCCTTCGACCAGGAAGGCCGACACGCCGCGTGAGTCACGGCTGTCGGGATCGGTCCGTGCGAAGACGGTGAACAGGCCGGCGTGTGGCGCGTTGGTGATGAAGCGCTTGGTGCCGCTGATCACATAGTCGTCGCCATCGCGCCGCGCGGTGGTGCGCAGCGAACCGGCATCCGATCCGGCGTCCGGCTCGGTCAGGCAGAAGCAGCTGATCAGCTCGCCGGTCGCGAGGCGGGGCAGGTAGCGCCGCTTCTGCTCCTCGGTGCCGTCGATGATGATGCCTTGCGATCCGATCCCGTTGTTGGTGCCGATGATCGATCGGAAGGCGGGCGAGCTGTGGCCGAGGCGGAAGGCGACCTGCGCCTCCTCCGCCATGGTCAGGCCGAGGCCGCCATAGGCCTCGGGTATCGACAGGCCGAACAGCCCCATCTCGCGCATCTCGCCGATGATCTCGTCGGGGATGCTGTCGTCATGCGCCACCTGGGCTTCGATGGGCCGCAAACGCTCCCGGACGAAGCGTTCGACCGCGCCCAGGAGATCGCTGAGGATTTCGACGTCGAGTGCCATGGCTATCGCTTGTTTCAAGGTTGGATGACGCTCCGATCTCACCCCAGCCGGTCAAATGCAACTAAAAAATTGACGATTATCCATATATGAATTAGAGTCATAAAAATATCGGCACAGGGCCGGAATCCATAACGAGCTGGGATGGTGAGGATGTCGCGAAGCGAAGCTGCAGATTTCGATGCCGTGGTGATCGGTGCTGGCGTCACCGGGATGTATCAACTCTATCGGCTGCGCGAGCTCGGCCTGAACGTCCGCGGATATGAGAAGAACGGCGATGTCGGCGGCACCTGGAACATGAACCGCTATCCGGGCTGCCGGCTCGATTCCGAATCCTATACCTATGCCTACAGCTTCCTGAAGGATCTGCTCGACGAATGGGACTGGCGCGAGGAGTTCGCCGCGCAGCCCGATCTGAACGAGTTCTTCAGCCGCGCCGCCGACAAGATGGATATCCGCAAGGACATCCAGTTCAACATGGTCGTCGCCAAGGCGGTTTATGACGAAGCCCGCAACCTGTGGGAACTGGAGCTCGACAATGCTCAGGTCGTCACCACCCGGTTCCTGATCACCTGCATGGGGGTTCTTTCCAACCCGATCATGCCGAAGTTCAAGAATATGGACCTGTTCCGCGGGCGGAGCTTCCATAGCTATTACTGGCCGCATGAGCGCGACGGCTTCGGCGGCAAGCAGGTCGATTTGACGGGCAAGCGGGTCGGCGTCATCGGCACCGGCGCGACGGGCGTGCAGATCATCTCGGAGGTCGCCAAGACGGCCGGGGAGCTCTTCGTGTTTCAGCGCCATCCCAATTGGTGCGCGCCGCTGTGCAACGCGCCGATCTCGTCCGAGCGGATGGCGGACATCCGGCGCAGCTATGGCGAGATATTCGATCGATGCGCGTCCACCTGGGGCGGCTTCAAGCATGATTTCCAATATGCGACGGTCAACGACCACAGCCCTGAGGAGCGCGAGGCGCTGCTCGAGCAGCTTTATGCCCAGCCCGGCTTCGGGATCTGGCTCGGCCATTATGCCGATACGCTGATGGACCGCGACGCCAACAACATCACGTCGGACTTCATCGCCCGCAAGATCCGCAGCCGGGTGAAGGATCCGAAGGTCGCCGACAAGCTGATCCCCAAGGATCACGGCTTCGGGCTCAAGCGGGTGCCGATGGAGACCCGCTATTACGAGGTCTATAATCAGCCCAACGTCCATCTCGTCGACATTCTCGAAAACCCGATCGAGGAGATGACGCCGCAGGGCATCCGCACCGCCGCGGAGCATTATGACCTCGACGTGATCATCTACGCGACCGGCTTCGATGCGATCATCGGCGCGTTCAAGGCGGTCACCATCCATGGCCGCGACGGCAAGACGCTGCGGGAGGAGTGGGCGGACGGCCCGTTCACCTATCTGGGCTTGCAGGTGCCCGGCTTCCCCAATCTGTTCACCCTGCTGGGCGCGCATAATGGCGCGACCTTCTGCAACGTCCCGCGCTGCGCGGAATGGCAGGCCAATTGGGTGACCGATTTCTTCAAGCGCATCGTCGAGCAGGACATTGTCCGCGTCGAAGCCGAGCAGCAGGCCGCCGAGGCGTGGACCGAGCATTGCTACGATGTCGTCAAGGGGTCGCTGTTCCCCAGCTACACGCACAGCTATTTCTTCCAGGCGTTCGGCGCGCCGGACAAGCGGCAGGATCGCTTCCTGTTCTATTTCGGCGGCAACCCGCTTTACCGGCAGAAATGCAATGAGGTCGCCGCCAACGGCTATGCGGGTTTCGTGATGGCTTCCTCCGGGACGCGATCCGAGAGGCTCGAGCGCGAGGACGTCGAGACGGTCTGAACCGGCTTTCGAAGCGGACGGCGGAAAGGCCGGTCGGATGCTCTGTCCGGCCGGCCTTTGTCGTTGGCGCGGCGAAATCCGCCGCGGTCCGCTTATCCAGTCGGTTTTTATTGACGATAATTCATATATGACTTATCGCCATATAAAGAGCGGGCGGACGAATCGCCCGGCTCCGACGATGGGAGTGGATATGCCCTTGGGCATCGGCATCATGGATGTGGCGGCGTCGACCGTTGGGCCGGATCGGTCCCTGCGCGGCAAGCTCATCCGTCCGCCGGCCCGGGCCGCTGTTCCGCGGCGCCGCGCCGCGCGATCGGCCTTCCCGATATCCGGCAATCACCGTCTCCGCATCGGCGGATCGGCCTAGTCCGCCCCTGTCGCGCCTGAAGGGGCTTCGGGGCCCGAGCCATTGAATGGAATTTAGATATGCACGTTGGAATGAGCACCTTCTTCCAGAACCTCTCGGATGGGAGGGACGACGAGGTCTATGCCCATGAGTTGGGCATGGCCGACCTCGCCGAGCCGCTCGGCTTCGATTCCGTCTGGGCCGCGGAACATCATTTCAAGGGCTACACCATGTGCCCGAACGTCGCGCAATTCCTCACCTATATGGCCGGACGCACCAGCCGGGTGAAGCTCGGCTCGATGGTGATGGTGCTGCCCTGGCACCAGCCGGTGCGCGTCGCCGAAGAGTTCAGCGTGCTCGATCAGATGTCGCGCGGGCGCGCGATCCTGGGCATGGGGCGCGGCCTTGGTCGGGTCGAGTTCGAGGGCTTCAATGTCGACATGAACGAGTCGCGCGAGCGGTTCGTCGAATATGCCGAGGCGATCCTCCAGGGCCTCACCACCGGCACGATGGAATATGACGGCCAGTTCCTCAAGCAGCCGCGGATCGATATCCGTCCGGCGCCCTATGCCACCTTCAAGGGCCGCGTCTATGCGTCGGCGGCTTCGCCGGAATCGGCCAGGATCATGGCGCGCCTCGGGGTCGGCATCATGATCATCGCCCAGAAGCCCTGGGAGCGGACGGTCGAGGAGCTCAACAATTATCGCGAGATCTATCGCGAGGTGAACGACGGCGCCGAGCCGCCGAAGCCGCTGCTCGTCTCCTTCGTCGCCTGCCATGAGGATCCCGCCATGGCCGACGAGATGCACAAGAAATATATGCGCAGCTACAGTGCGTCGGCGCTCGAGCATTACGAGTTCGACAATGTGAACCTCGGCAATATCAAGGGCTATGAATATTACGGCGCGATGGCCAAGAGCATCGCCAAGAATGGCCCGGATCAGTTCGTTAACTTCCTCGCCGACCTTCAGGTGTGGGGCACACCGGACGAAGTCTATGAACAATGCGTCGAGAACCGGGCGCGTATCGACGGCGAAGGGATGATCGGCGTCTTCTCCTATGGCGGGATGCCCCATGATCTCGCCAGGGAGAATATGCAGCTCTTCGCCAGGAAGGTGCTGCCGAGGCTCCAGGCGCTCGAGCTTCCGGTTGCCGCGGAGGCGGCATGAGCGCGATCCTGTCCCTGTCGGACAAGGTGGTGATCGTCACCGGGGCCGCGTCCGGGATCGGGCGCGCCTCGGCAAGGCTCTTCGCCGCGCAGGGCGCTAAGGTCGTGGTCGCCGATCGCGACGCGGCCGGCGGCGAGGCGGCGGCGGGCGAGATCGCCGAGGCGGGCGGCGAAGCGGCCTTTGTCGAGCTCGACGTTGCCGATGAGCGTGCCGTGCAGGGATCGGTCGATTTCGCGGTACGGCGCTATGGCCGGCTCGACGGCGCTTTCAACAATGCCGGCTTTTCGGGGCCGAATGCCGGCTTGCTCGATCTCGATGGCGCGGCCTATGACAGGATCATGGACGTCAATGTCCGCAGCATCTGGTTTTGCATGCGGGCGCAGCTGCGCCAGATGCGGGAGCAGGGCGGGGGCGGTTCGATCGTCAACACGGCTTCGGCCGGCGGCCTGCGCGGCATGGCGAAGCAGGCGGTCTATGCCGCCAGCAAGCATGCGGTGATCGGGCTGACCAAATCCGCCGCGCTCGAATTCGCGCGCAAGGGACTGCGGATCAACGCGATCTGCCCCGGCGTGGTCGAGACGCCGATGACCCGCGGCATCATCAACGGCGACGAGAAGCTCGAGCGCGCCTTCCTCGGCTGGCAGCCCAGCGGCCGGTTCGGCGAGCCGGGGGAGATCGGCGCCGCGGCGGCGTGGCTGTTGTCGGATCAGGCCTCGTTCGTCACCGGCGTCGCCTTGTCCGTCGACGGCGGCGTGATGGCCTGAGCGGGGCCCCGGTCGAACGACAGCAATAAGAGTTGAGAGGGTGAGCGTCTTGAAACAATGGCACCTGGCCGAGTTCTGGGAAATCATCGCCGATGCGATCCCCGACGCGCCGGCAATGATCGAGGGCGACCGGCATCGCGACTGGCGAAGCTATGAGGATCGCGCCGCGCGCATCGCGGCGGGCCTCGTCGCGGCCGGCATCGGCTTCGACGCGAAGGTCGGGCTGTGCGGCTATAATTCGGCGGCCTTCCTCGAAGCGCAATTCGGCGTGCTCAAGGCGCGCGCGGTCCCGTTCAACGTCAATTATCATTATACCGAGACCGAGCTCGAATATCTCTGCGACAATGCCGATGCCGAGGCGCTGGTCTTCGAAGCGCGGTTCGGCCCGCGCATCGGCGCGGTGCGGGATCGCCTGCCCAGGCTCAAGCTGTTGATCGAGATCGACGACGGCTCGGGCCTGCATCTCGACGGCGCCCGCCGCCTCGACGATCTGATCGCCGGGTTCGCGCCGATGCCCCGGCAGGCCTATTCGCCCGACGACGTCTTCATGTTCTACACCGGCGGCACCACCGGCATGCCGAAGGGCGTGGTCTTCCGGCAGGGCGATTTCATCGAGATCTGCCTCGCGGGCTTCACCGTACGGGGATTGCCGGCGCCAAGAACGGTCCAGGAATTGACCGAGATCGTCCGGTCGCTGCGCTGGCGCGGCGAGGCCCCTATCACCATCCCGGCCTGTCCGTTCATGCACGGCGCGGGCCTGTGGGCGGGGGTTTTCATGACCCACAATGTCGGCGGCTGCGTGGCGATCTACCGTAACGAGAAGTTCGATCCCGAGCGCCTCTGGGCCCTCGCCGAGCGCGAGCGGGCGACCGATATCGTCATCGTCGGCGATGCCTTCGCGCGGCCGATGCTCGCGGTCCTCGACGAGGCCAGCGCGGCGGGGCGGCCGATCGATCTTTCGGCGCTGAAGGTGATCTTCTCCTCGGGCGTGATGTTCTCGCGCGAGGTGAAGGAACGGCTGCTGGCCCATGCCGACATCGCCGTGCGCGACACGATGGGGGCGACCGAGGGCAGCATGGCCGGCATCGAGGTGTCGCGACGCTCCCCGCCGGGCGAAACGGCGCGTTTCATGCCGAACCCGCT
>JADMIO011614255.1_pt1 | contig 16665 bp, 9 predicted proteins | sample 8958161 | NCBI WGS metagenome assembly JADMIO01 (sample SAMN16585339, study PRJNA669376) | soil metagenome | isolation source: Crop rotation soil | place: USA: Cullars Rotation, Alabama | collected 2011
ATCCAGACTCATGATAAACTCTCCTTTAAGACCGGGCGGTATTCAACCACCGCCGGTTAAGCGACGCAATAAAAGATGGCGGTCATTTTACAGAAGGCAGCGTAACGAGAATGATTTAACGCATAAAAAAGCAGAAAAAATGAATCCAATAGTTTTGTTTTTTGAAACCAATCAGGGTAAATACCTAAAAAATCTGCTTATCGGTCTTGGAGCATCGGTAGTATTGTTGGGGGCGTTATTTAAGATCCAGCACTGGCCCGGTGGTGGTACCATGCTTACGATCGGAATGTGTACAGAAGCATTCATCTTTGCCATGCTTGGTTTGCTCCCCCCTCACAAGGATTATTACTGGGAGCGCTTCTATCCGGATATCACTGAGAGCCCACACGCTGAGGCTTACCGTAAAGGCATAAAAGTTGAGAATATTGCTAAACCAGGCGAGCCACCAACCAAGTCGCTCGACAGGATGCTGGAAGAAGCACAGATCAATACTCCGAATCTGAAACGCCTTAACGAGAATTTCCAGAATTTCAACAAAGCTGTTGACCAGATAAAAGATATGTCTGATGTTACGTCTGCAACTGTAACTTATTCACAGAGCGCGCGTGAAGCAGCTGATGCATTGGGACAAATGAAGAATACATTTGTTGGCGCATCTAAAACAATGAGCGCATTCAACGAAGCGGCAGAAGATACTGCTAAGTTCCACGATCAGGTAGTTGTGCTGTCAAAGAACTTAGGCACACTTAACCAGATCTATGAGGTAGAACTTTCTGATGCTAATAACCATCTGAAAGCGATGAACAAGTTTTACAGCAGCCTCGTTAACGCTTCTGATGCAATGGCATCATCTGCTACAGATGCTACCAGTGCGAAAGAGCAGATCGGATTGCTGGCTAAGAACCTGACAGTATTGAACCAGGTTTATGGCAACATGCTGTCTGCTATGCAGGGCCGCTAAGTAAAACAGAGTAGGATAAACAATAATTACGAATCCAAGTAAAAGCTAAATAATGTCTATACCTAAAGAGCCGCGGCAGATCATGATCAACCTGATGTATCTGGTGTTGACCGCCCTGCTGGCCCTAAATGTATCTAATGAGATCCTCAACGCCTTTAAGACATTGAGCATCAGTATCGACAAGTCTAACAGATCGATAGACCAGAAGAATATTGATGTATACAATCTTATAAAGGAGAATGAGAAAGCACCCGGCCAGGAGGCTAAAGTTAGGCCGTTCCGTGAAAAGGCCGATGAAGTAGTGAAGAAAGCCGATGAAATGGTAGCGTTTCTGAACACTTGGAAGAGGAGGGTGACTGAGAAAGCTGGTGGTTATAATAAGGAAGGCGAGGATACTGCCTTCCCGCATAACATGGAGAACATCGATGCCACTACATTGCTGCTTGTTGAGAACAAGGGTGGTGACACCCTAAAGCAGAAGATCATGGACCTGAGAAAATTTATGCTTAGTGTACTTCGCTCAGATGATACCGGTTCTATCAGCCCGCTGATGCCGTTGAGAATACAGCCTGCAAAGAAAAACGATCATAACCCTACGGGTGACTGGAGTATTGAGAACTTTGAGCACATGCCTGCTATCGCTGCATTGGCGCTTTTCTCAAAATACCAGAATGACGTAAGAAGCAGTGAGGCGCTTATTCTTAACAGGCTGTTTGAGGAAGCGCACATGAAGGATATTAAGTTCGATACCATCGGTGCTGTGGCTGTTCCGAAACAGAGCTATGCGCTGGAAGGCGATAAGATCGAAGCTACCATCCTGCTTGCAGCGTTCAACAAACATCAGAACCCTACAGTGGTTGTTACCGGCGGCGGCGGATCTACCAAACCCGCAGTAAACGGTATCGTTCCTTGGGAGACTGTTGCTAAGGGAACCGGCTTACAGACTGTGAGCGGAAGAATTGAGCTTAAAACAGAAAACGGAGTTGAGTCTAAGCAATGGAAGTTTGAGTACATGGTGGGTACCACAGGTGCGTCACTCCAGCTTGATAAGATGAACGTGTTCTATATCGGTGTGGACAACCCTGTAACGGTTACCGCGGCGGGTTATTCTGTGGAAGACGTATCACTTAATGTTCCCGGCGCTACTGTTACTGGTCCTGGTAAAGGTCACTATGTTATCAGGACAACCGCTCCCGGCGATGTAAACGTGGAGATCAAAGCAAAAGCTAAAGAAGGTGGCATAAAAACCGTGGGTACTTACAAGGTGCGTGTAAAACGTATCCCTGACCCGCAGGCAAGGTTGAACAATAAAACAGGCGGTTCTATGTCTGCTAACCTGTTCAAGGCCCAGATCGCTCCTGCTGCAATTCTTGATGGATTTGATTTTGAAGCCAGGTTCCAGATCGTATCATTTACTTTCGGTATGTTCCCTAAAGGCCAGGATTATATCGGTCCATACACTGCTGAGAATCGCAGTGGTACAAGGTTTAGCGATAACAAAGATATTCGCAAGGCCATGGATCGTGCCAAGCCGGGAGACAGGGTGTTCATCGAGAGCATCAAAGCAGTTGGGCCTGACGGTAAAGTAAGAGATCTTAACTCACTAGTATTCACATTAATACCATAATAAAGTATAAAATCAGAAGCATATGAACGTTCTGAAAGCATATAAGTTAACCGCTGCAGCAATTTTATTGTTTGCTTCCAATGCTGCTTTTGCACAGCCGAAAGACGGTGGGATCGCCGAGCCCCCAATGCAAGGTGCCAATCCAAACTGGCAGCCTTCGCGTACGACCGACGGTGCATTCGACCGCGTGCCGCATATGAGCATTCCTATTCCATGGCAGCCGATTCGTGAGGCTGATATCCTTTGGAGGAAGAGAGTGTGGCGTGAGATCGATACACGTGAGAAGCAGAACGTAGGGTTTCGCTATGCCGGAGATGAAAATTCGGGCGGCGGTATGTTCATAGAAATTCTCATCGATGCGATAAAGAGGGGTAAAATAAAGGCGTACTCTAACTTTGATGATCGTTTTACACAAACCATCACCAAGGAACAACTGATGGAGCAGATCACTCAGAAACCTGATACGCAAACGATAACAGACCCTATTACCGGTAAAGAAGAGATAAGGATCATCAATCATGACTTCGATCCTAGTGCAATTACTAAATACAGGCTTAAAGAAGATTGGATATTTGACCGTAACCAGGGACAGATGGTCGTAAGGATTGTAGGCCTTGCACCGGTTAAGGATATCGTTGTAGACGGCGATTATCGTGGTTCACAAGCGATCTTCTGGTTACATTACCCGGATATCCGCAACCTGCTTGCACAGTACGAAGTATTCAACACGCAGAATGATGAATTCCGTCAGACATGGGATGAATTTTTTGAGAGCCGCTCTTTCTCGAGCAGGATCACCAAGGTTAGCAATCCTTTCGGCGGCAACGGCTTCAAAGACAACATGAATTCTATGGAGTCCCTGTACGAAAGCCAGCATACTGCTGAAGAAATATTCAACAAGGAACACGACATGTGGGTTTACTAAAGCCTTCAAGCTCTTAATATTTAAGCCCCGGAATTTCCGGGGCTTTTTTATTGCGTAATATCCTTCTTATCTTGCAGCACAATCTTGCGTGTACGGAATATGGAAAGGCCAGGACTTGAAGTATGTTTATCTCCCGCTTTGCTGCATTTATATGATACTGCCGGCGCAGTAGTAGTGATCATTGATATTTTTCGGGCTACATCAACCATTACGGCGGCCTTACATAATGGTGCAAAGTGTGTGATACCTGTCGCCTCTGTTGCAGAATGCATTTCGATTGGCGACCACATACCCGATAGTATTACTGCCGGTGAACGTGATGGCAAGGTTGCTGATGGCCTGCAGCACGGCAACTCACCTTCTGAATATCCCACTCCGTTCGTAAAAGGCAAGACCCTGGTGCTCACAACAACCAACGGAACCCGGCTACTGCACATGATAAAAGACGCAGACACCATCATTATCGGATCCTTCCTCAATCTTTCCGCTGTCTGCAGCTACCTGGTAAAGCAGAATAAAAAAGTATTGCTGGGCTGTGCTTCCTGGAAAGATAGATTCAACCTGGAAGATACCCTGTTTGCCGGTGCTGTGGTCAATAATATCGGCCATGCTTTTGAGATAAACTGCGATGCGGCCCAGGCCGCCAAACACCTGTACGATAGCTCCGGGGGCAACTACATTGAATTTCTCAAAGACAGTTCTCACTACAAACGCCTGTCTAAATTTGGCTTGGAGCCGGATATGATCTATTGCGCCACCCCCGACCTCCACCCGGTGGTACCATTTTTGCAGGGGAAAGAAATAATAATTTAGAATTATCTGGCTAGTGCCAAGTCTATCAACATTTTAATAAAGTATGATTTTCTTTTAAGAATTCAATTTTGTACGTAAAAACCTTTACTTTTACGCTCAAATTTGAATGGTCATACCAAGAGCGTTCAGCTGTGCCTTTTTGGGCTGAAAGCAAAATAAAAAGCGAATAAATTAAAACAATATGCTATGAGGCGAAATGCGACATTTATCACAAATAATTCATCTGCAACCGGAATTCTGGTCCTGTTTTTCGTATTGTTCATAACCGGACAGGCGGCAGCACAAACTCCGGTTTTCAGGACGTCGTCAGTATATGCGGGTACGTCTCCTTTTCAGGATTCGTTGTGGACCTTTAAGACAACGGACTATTCTGTTGTGAAAAGGTTGGGTCCGACCACTCCGGGTCACACGATCACGGGCATCACCGGGCTGGCCATGGATCCGATGACAGGCACTAACTATGCCATTCTGAAAGAGTCGGGTGTTTCGGGTAGGGTCTTATCATCTATTAATGTTCAAACTGGAGTTTGTTCTGACATAGGCAACCTTGGCACAAACTTTGCCACTCTGGCATTCAATGCTAATGGAACTTTATTTGGTGTAACCGGCAATGGAGCAACTCCACCGGAAACAATGTTTCGCATTGACAAAGCAACGGGCATAAAGACATTGTTCAGGCCACTGGGAGCTGGTGCAGATGGAGAGATAATAGCGTTTTGCCCGGACAATAATAAATTCTACCATTGGTCTGGAAACGGAACTGTTGTATGGGAACGTATGGATACTACCGGTTTGGACGTAATTCAAGGGTTGTCATATTCCGGTTACGGCGGGGGCGAGATATTCGGAGCGCTGTATATAGGTGGTGGTAAGTTCCTCGTGAGCAATATTGCCAGCCACTTTTTCTTGTGGGATACATCCGGAACGGTTGGACCATTCCTTTCCAACAACCCTGATGATATAAGGGGTTTGGTAATGGATGTCCGCACTACATCAATAACTCCGGGAGGTTCACCCAACCTGTGTATAGGTAGCAGTGTAACACTTACTGTATCAAGCGGCACAAGCAATTATCAGTGGTACCATGACGGAACTGCAATAAGTGGCGAAACAAACTCAACATATGTGGCCAGCACTGCGGGAGTTTATAACTGTATTTACACTGACCCAAATGGGATCTCTGATAGCGTGGCTACCGGCATTGTAGTTACTGTAAATGCGATACCGGATGTAGCGCCAACCATCGATCAGACTTTATGTAACGGGGCATCAACCACCGCAGTTACGTTTAATGGTTCAGTATCTGGTACCGTTTTTAATTGGACAAACGATAATACTGCAATAGGGCTTGCTGCATCAGGCAGCGGCAATATTCCGTCATTTTCTGCAACAAACATTTCAAACGTGCCTATAACAGGTATGATCATCGTGACGCCGGTAAACGGCGGTTGTGCGGGAACGCCGGACACGTTTATAATCACGGTAAATCCGACTCCGGATGTTGTTGCGTCGCCTAATCAAACCTTGTGCAATGATTCAATGACCTCACCTATTAATTTTACTGGTTCTGTTGCAGGCACTATTTATACCTGGATCAATACCAATTCTGCCATAGGCCTTTCTACTACCGGTACAGGCGATATTGCAGCGTTCACGGCAACCAATTCTACTCCGGACCCGATCTCAGGCGTAGTGACAGTAATGACTACTGCCAACGGCTGCTCCGGATCATCTAATAGCTTTACTATAACTGTTGAGCCAACACCAATGCTTAGCAGTCCATTGTCGGCAGTAGTTTGCAACAATATATTATTTCATTACGGGCCTGCAACGTTGACTTCAGGCACTACTTTCTACTGGAGTCGCGATAGTGTTACAGGTATTTCGAATTCAGCAAACAGTGATGTGGATTCGGTAGATGAGACACTGATCAACACTACTCCGAACCCGATAGCAGTTACTTATGTTTACACACTTACTGCAAACGGATGTCCGCATACGCAGAATGTAGTAGTAACAGTTAACCCAACTCCGGTACTTACGAGCAGCTTAACTCCTCCGGCTATTTGCGACAGCACAATGTTTGTCTATGGTTCTTCCAGCGCTACCAGTGGTACTACCTATTCCTGGAGCCGTGCAGTGGTAACAGGCATCAGCAATCCTGCTGCCAGCGGTGTGGATACGATCAGGGAGGTACTCTGGAACAACACGACCGAGCCGGTTATGGTAACTTATGTGGATACCCTGATGGCTAATGGTTGCATGAATACACAATCGATAACAGTGACCGTGAATCCAAGGCCAATGCTGACCACACCAACAAGTCTGCCTGGCCAGTGCGACAGTATGCTGTTCTTCTATGTACCTGCAAGCGCTACTACCGGCACAACTTTTGCCTGGAGTCGCGGTGCTATCACAGGTATCAGCAACGCTGCAGCACATGGCGCGGATACAATAAGCGAAATATTGATCAATACTTCACCAAACCCGATCACAGTTACTTATATAGACACGCTAACAGCAAATGGCTGTATCAATACACAACCGGTTACTGTTGTTGTATATCCAAAACCAATGCTGAGCAGCGCGCTTACACCTCCGGGTATTTGCGATAGTGCTATCTTTAATTATACACCAATGTCTTTAACATTAGGTACCGGCTTCACATGGGTGCGTCCGTTTGTACTGGGTATTAATGCAGCTGCAGACAGCGGCTCAAATAACCCTAACGAGCAACTGATCAACACGACCAATGATAATCTCGATGTCACTTACCACTATACATTGACTGCAAATGGTTGCACCAACAAACAGAACGTAGTTGTTGTAGTTCATCCGACGCCTGTGTTGTCTTCAGCACTTACACCTTCTACCTGCAGCGGCGAAGTATTTAACTATACGCCTACCAGCTATACTTTTGGTACAACATTCGCATGGACGCGTGGTGCTGTAACCGGAATAACACCGGCCACCGGAGCTGGAAGCGGCAATGTGAGCGAAACGTTGGTTGATAGCGGGCTCACTGCAAGAAATACCATCTACCATTTCACACTTACCGCAAACGGCTGTAGCCATACTGAAAATATTACTGTAACAGTGAAGCCTGCACCTCCGGTTGTAAGCATCACCACGCACCCTGATGGCACATCGCTTTGTCTGAATACCATGTTCCAGAATTTTGGTGCATCAATGGTACCACCTGCTGGTCAGAATTATCAGTGGACAGCGGTTAATGCTACGGTATGGGCTACCGGAAGTGATAAGCAGTATAGCCTTGTCAGCTTTGACAAACAGCCTGGTACGGCAGTCATTATACTGAAGTCAAATGTGACCGGCGTAAGCTGTATTACTAACAGCAGCATTAGCTACGAAGTAGGTACAGATATGTCTGATGACCCGGCACAGATCATTTATTTCAATGGTCAGCTGGTATGCCTGCGTAATGACATGGATAGCTACCAATGGGGTTTTGATGATGCGACCACGCTGGATTCTACAATGGTTGCGGGTGAGCACAATCCGAATTATTTCATTAATTCGCTTGACCTGACCTACCGCTACTACTGGGTGATCACTACGCACAACGGCTGTATGCAGAAGTCATACTACAACCTGCCAACTGGTATTACCAGCGTAAACAACGGAAAGGTGTCGAACCTTAAGGTTTATCCAAACCCGGCTGAAAATATCATTAATGTGGAACTGAACACTGTTGCTGATGGGAATTATGAAGTGGAAGTGATCAATATTTTAGGACAGAAAGTGGGAAGGTCGAAACTTGACGACCATAAGGCGAAGATAGATGTAGCAAACCTGCCTGCAGGCTGTTACCTCGTAGACTGTTATCGTGATGGTATAAGGGTAGGTACTTCAAGGTTTATCAAAAACTAATTAGTTCAACGTTAAAAGCAATAAAAATGAAGAAAATTATTTTCTTGTTGCTCGCATCAGGCAGTGTTTTTTCGGCTGTAGCGCAGAATCCAAGCCCGATGAATACTTCCAAAAAATTTGCGGCTGATAGCCTCTTGTCTCATTGGGTAGTGGATATCAATTTGCTGGGCGGCGGTGTAATGCAGGATCTGACCACGGCAAATACAATGGGTAATTACAATAATGTGATCTCGGGCGCCAGCAGCATGGGCAAGCTCAAGTTTGACAATGGTTATGCCTATGGATTTGATGTGCAGTTGGGCTACTTCTTCGGAAAAAGAAATAACTGGGGCCTTGGAACAGGCTTCATGTTCATGCACCAGCATGGCGAACTCTCGTTTCAGAATTTCCACGTTGAATACCAGTCTACAGACATGAATGGTAATGTTTTCCGTCAGCTTGTTTCTACTAATGGCAAGACAACCGAGAAGCTGGAGATGACAAACATGAACATTCCGCTCGTGTTGAAATACAAGCATCGCTTTTCAAAGCGCATTGGTTTCACAGCAGACCTGGGTGCATTGTTCAATGTGCAGATGAGGAACGAGTACAAGACGAACGCTTCTTTCAATTATGAGGCGATCTATAAAACTGTAGGATCCGGAGATAATATCACAACTGTATATGACAACAATGTAGTGCCTTCAAACACCGACATATTCTATACAAGAGCAGAGTACGTAAGGCTCAATCCAGGCCCCAATGCTAATAACTATGTAAATAATTACTTCAACACTACGCTCCGTAACGCGGGGTACAACGTTGGTTTGGGCGTTAATCCAGGCAGCAATTCTGCCGCAGTATCTTACACTACCGGCACTGTGGGATTTTTAGTACAGCCTTCTATCAACTATTATTTGTCTGATATGGTTGCCCTTAACTTTGGCGGCTACTATATGTATCAGCCGTTTACCAACACGGCAAAAAGCGGCTATATGCTGACCGATAAAGTAGGTACTTATAACTCAGTAACTAATACCGTGAAGACAGCTAATAACCAGTCTTATGGTCTTAACCTTGGCGTTAGGATTTACTTAGGAAAAGGCCTCGACAGCGACCATGACGGAATACCTAACAGGGAAGACAGGTGTCCTTATCAGTACGGTCCCGCGGTATTCCAGGGTTGTCCTGATACAGACGGTGATGGTATTGCTGATATTGACGATATGTGTCCGCGTGTTCCGGGTCTTGCTAAGTTCCAGGGCTGTCCTGATAGCGATGGTGATGGTATTCCTGATAAAGATGATGCATGTCCTTATGCGGCTGGTCCTGAGAAGACACACGGTTGCCCGGACACGGATGGTGATGGCATATTGGATAAAGATGATCTTTGCCCTACCAAGCCAGGCCTTGCGCAGTTCAAGGGCTGTCCTGACACAGACGGTGATGGCATACCTGATAATGAGGATGCTTGTCCTAACGAAGCTGGTCCGGTTGAGAACCATGGCTGTCCACTGCCGCCTCCACCTGCTAAGGTTGAAGAAGTGCCGGTTACCACTCCAATACTGTTTGAAGTAAATAAGACAATCATCCAGGTGAATTCTTATCCTGTTCTGGAAACAGCAGTTAAGAAGCTGAATGCTGACAATGACTCTTACGTTGTAGTAGATGGTTATACCGACATCACAGGCAAGCCTGCATACAACAAGGCACTCTCATTAAGGCGCGCTAAGGCTGTGAAGAAAGAGCTCGAGAAGATGGGTATCAGTCCTAAGCGTGTGAAGATAGTAGGCCACGGAGCTAAGTCCCCGGTAGGCGACAACAAGACGATAGAAGGAAGAATGCAGAATAGGCGCGCAGTAATGCATCTGAGTGTGGGAGAATAAAGCTTCTTATTAATATTTGAAAATTGAAAGGCTATCCATTGGGTAGCCTTTCTTGCATATGCCTGCATTCCCCTGTAGTACGTCATTTAACCGTTGTCGAATACGGTAGTCTAAATCTGTGTCTTAGAGGTTAATAATCTATTCCGCTTTTAAAATTTGGTGGTATATTTGGATATATGAGCAAAGTGATGAGGAATTGCATAAACCCAGTGAATTTTTTATGCTTGCTTTTCGTTGTGGCAATGTGTAGCTCAAATAATGCCGGTGCTCAAAATGAACAGTATTTGTTTGAGAAAGTAGGTTCAGGCCAGACAGGAGTGCATTTTGTGAACCGGATAACAGACTCTATTGTCTCTGCCGCAGGCAAATACATATACATTTCCAATTCCAGTGGGACGGGTGTGGCCGACCTGAACGGTGATGGCAAGCCTGATCTTTTTTTCAGCAGTAATACCGGAGAGAATAAACTATACCTTAATGAGGGTAACTTCAAATTCAAAGATGTCACCTATGCCGCCGGCATGAAGGGGAATGGTAAGTGGGGAACGGGTGTATGTATCGCAGATATTAATGGAGACGGGCTACTGGATATTTTTATTTCTCATTCCGGTAACTATCCTGACCGTGAAAGCCTTTGTAACGAAGCGTATATCTGCACAGGCATTGATGCAAACGGCATACCTCACTACGTTGATAAAGCAAAAGAGTTGGGACTTGACCTACCCGGCAGCCAGACTACACAAGTTGTCTTTTTCGATTACGACCGTGACGGGGATCTGGATTGCTTTGTGCTCAATCACTCTAAGAATCAGAATGGTGACAGGTTCATTAGGAACAATTTTATGCCCGATACGTCAACACGTTTCATAGGTTATAACCTGCTTTTAAGAAACGATGTTGTAAATGGCAGGCAACATTATACGGATGTTACTGAGAAAGCAGGTATCACCAACTCAAAGTTCAACTTTGGGCTGGGTGTTGTGATCAGCGATCTCAACAATGACAACTGGCCGGACATTTACTGTACGAGCGATTTTGCAGAGCGTGACCGCATATACATAAACAATCACGACGGCACCTTTACCGAAACGGGATTGCAAAGCTTACGGCATGGCGCAAAGAACTCGATGGGTACAGATGCGGCCGATTTCAATAACGACCTGCTGCCCGATATTATGAATGTGGACATGCTCGCTGATGACAATTATCACCTGAAACTGCAATTGCATCCTGACAACACAGATCAGCATGAGATAATGGTGAACATGGGATTGTCCAACCAATATCCGAAGAACATGCTGCAGCTGAATATAGGCAGCGACAACGGTGTGCCCATATTTGCAGAGATAGCCCAGATGTCTGGCGTATCTAATACAAACTGGAGCTGGACCCCCTTGTTCATAGACGTAAACAACGATGGCTGGAAAGACCTTTTTATTTCAAACGGTTTTTACAAGGACTACACCAACCAGGACGTACAGAATAAATACATCACGAATAAAAAGGAGAACAGCGAGTATGGCGAAAAGCGGCTGAACTCGTGTATGTTCATCAACAATAAATCGCTGCAGTTCACAAATGTAGAGCCGTGGAAGGTCGAGGATCCTATGATGTCCTATTCGGCTTGCGCTGCCGACCTCGATAATGACGGGAGTCTGGACTTGATCATCAATAATCTGAACGATGAAGTAACCATCCTGAAAAATATTATCCCTAAACAGGGTAATTATATCAACATCAAACTAAAAGAGAACGACAAGAACACTTTTGCGCTGGGCGCAAAGGTATATGTAACCTGCAATAACCTGACGCAGATGCAGGAGATGCAGAATGTAAGAGGTTACCAGTCGTCACAGGACTACATGCTGCATTTTGGCCTGGGCAATACTGATGAAAGCGTGCAGATAAGAATCATATGGCCCGATGGTACAGAGAGTGAGACAACGGCAAATGCTCATACCACCACTACGATAACCAAAGATGCCGGGGCGCATCCTTTAACGAAATATATGCCGCTGTCTAAATGGAGGTTTGAAAAAAACGACCATTTCTGTGCAGATAGCGTAGGGCATGTAGAAAATAAATTTAATGATTTCAAAGGACAGTTTACTTTACCATACCGACAGTCACGAAACGGCCCGGCAGTAGCAGAAGGAGACATAAACGGCGATGGAATTAAAGACTACTACATAGGTGGGTCTACAGGGGGCGAGCGCTACTTTCTGCTGGGGCAAAAAGACGGTACCTACAAAAAATATATCCCCGTAATATTCGCGCTGGAATCTGTGTATGAAGATGCAGCTGCAGCGTTGTTTGATATTGATGGCGACGGTGACCTTGACCTTGTGGTGGTAAACGGGGGTGTAGAGCATCCGGAGAACCCAAACTTTTTTACAGACCGTGTATTTAGGAATGATGGCAGAGGGAATTTTGAACGGATGCAGAATGTGTTCCCGAACACAAATGTTTCCAAGAGCTGCCTGGCAGTTGGCGATTATGACGGAGATGGGAAGTTGGATCTGTTTATTGGGGGGTATACCATACCCGGAAAATTTGAACAGACACCGATCAGTTTTATTTTCAAAAATGAATCCGATCCACAAAACATAAAGTTTGCCGATGTAACCTCCACAGTGCTGTCGCAGGCCGCAAATCTCGGAATGGTAACCTCGGCAAGCTGGGTAAAATCCGGAGATGAGAAATACCCGGACCTGCTCGTAGGGGGAGAATGGATGGCTTGTAAATTGTTTCGCAACCAGAGGGGCATATTGCAGGAAGAGCTGAATTCAGGCATGGACAAATTGCGGGGACTCTATTCGCTGGTTTATCCAACGGATTATAATGGGGATGGCAGGGTTGATTTTATTGTTGGTAACGCTGGTAATAACAGCCAGTATAAAGCAAGTATGGAAAAACCCATGAAGATCTTTGCTATCAAGGATACCGTGAACAGGGTACGTCCGGGATTCTTGTTTTCTTATTACTGTAAGGACGTGGAAGCATTTGCTTCGCCACGAAATGAAATGCTGCAGGAGTTTGTGCCTTACAGAAAATACTTTCCTGACTTCGCAACTTATGCGGGAGTAGACGTAAAAGGTTTTTTTAAAACAGTTAATACTCCTGAACCGGATCCGGTAATGACTTGCACCAATCTGCTATCCGGTGTGTATCTGAACAAGGGTGATGGTAGCTTTAAATTTGAGGCACTGCCAGAGCTGTTGCAAACGAGCAGGATAAACACGATCGCCGAGGTCGACTGGAATTTTGATGGTAAGAAGGATTACGTGATCGCCGGCAACTTCTTCGGTTATAAGCACCAATTTGGCCCATCAGATGCTTTTCCGGCATATATCCTGCAGAATGATGGCAACGGCAGGTATCACCTGGTAATGCCGGACGAGAGTGGTCTTTTTGTAGAGGGCCAGGTAAAGAAGATATGCGTAACACAAACCGAAAATAAATGCCAGTTGCTTTTTGTAAGAAACAATGATAAGATAGTGGTCTATGAGAACAGTAAGAACTAAATTTCTATTGCTGATTTTGATACTTGGTGTTTATGTTTTACCATGTAGTGCCAGGTTTAAAAATGAAGGTGTTGCCTATCCGTTGCAATATTTGAACCGCCAGTTAACCAATATTCTTATAAACGATAATTTTTCTCCGCCACCGGCAAGCAGGGTATATGCTTATACCAACATCGGTACCTATATAGTTTTGACCGGCGCATCTGGCAAGGAGAATAAGCTCAGCCGCGCAATTGCCGGACTTCCAAAGTACGAAGCGGGTGCCCAGCCTAAAGATTTATCACCGTCTCTTACAGCATCCTATACATTCTATTACCTCAGTAAGAGGTTAATCTACACATTTAAGCCGTTTGACGATTCGTTTAAAGTGCTGCTGGCATGGTATAAAGAGGGAGGTTGCACTGATGCTGAAATTGAAAACGCACAGAAAGTTGCGAAAGGTTATACTGATCAATTTGCAGAATGGATGGCTAAAGACAATTTTGCGGAGACGAGGAGGATGTCAGAATATGTGCTGGATGAAGTAGCTGGACATTGGACCCCAACCTATCCCGGCTACATGCCAGGGTTGGAGCCCCATTGGGGAGATATGCGCCCCTTGGTCATAAGTGCTAATAGCGTGGACCTGCGTAAGTTTGGCCCCCTGAAGTTTGATACGGCAAAGTCCTCTGCTTATTTTAAAGAGGGGTATGGCGTGTATACCAACCTGGCAAATGCTCCTAAAGAACAGCTTGCAATTGCAGATTTCTGGGACTGCAATGCATTTGAGATATTTCCGGAAGGGCATAACGAAAATGTGATAAAGAAGATGTCGCCCGGCGGACACTGGATGAATATCGTCACCATTGTATCTGCGCAAAGCAAGGCAGACATTCTGAAAACATCTCTGGCTTATGCTATGACCGCAACAGCATTGTTTGATGCGTTTATATGCACCTGGAAAATGAAGTACGAATACAAAACGCTGAGGCCCGAAACCTATCTCCAGAATCTCGGTTATCCTGATTTTCGCCCATACCTTCAATCACCCCCATTCCCCGAGTATCCTAGTGGTCACGCGGTTATCTCTATGGCTGCAGCTACAGTCCTGTCGGATATTTTCGGAAAATCATTCCACTTTGTTGACAATACTGAAGACAGGTGGGACATACCTGCGCGTAGTTTTTCCTCATTTGTTGAGGCTGCAAAAGAAGCAGGTATTAGCAGGTATTACGGGGCAATCCATTACAAATACTCATGTGAAGACGGCAGCAAAATAGGAGCAGTGATCGGTGGTGCATTATGGAAGAAAATTAAATAGTAGTTGATCTCTAACAAACTCATTTGAAGAAGCTATTCTACTTAGGCTTGCTTGGCTTGCTCGCGTTCGAGTTGCTGAATGTCTATTTCATCATGCCCTTACCTGGCAGCCAGCGGATGAATAGCATTTCGCTTGCTTATTTCCTATACTCATGGCGCTGGGTCTTTCGGGGCCTGTTTGGCGCTATGATGGTTTGGGGCTTTCTAAAAGCACAATGGAAACGTCGATGGCTTGTGTTGATACCAGTGTTGTCAATTGCAGGGGCCATCTACTTTATTAATTTCAGGATGAGTGCCGATCACATGTTTTACCAGCCCCGGCAGCTGACCTTTGCTAATGTGGCGAACAACAAAGTCGATAGCCAGCGTTTAGTGATCGGGTTGGAGATCAATGGCGTAGCAAAAGCATACCCGATCCAATTCATCGGATTTCACCATATAGTCCCCGATACGCTGGGAGGCAAGCAAGTTTTGGTCACCTATTGTACAGTCTGCCGGACGGGCAGAGTGTTCGATCCTGTAGTTGATGGCAAACCTGAGATATTCCGGTTGGTGGGGATGGATCATTTCAATGCTATGTTTGAAGATGCAACTACAGGTAGTTGGTGGCGGCAGGCAACCGGTGAAGCAGTAACAGGAAAAATGAAGGGCAGGCATTTGGACGAAATATTTAGCGAACAAGCAACATTGGCTGATTGGGTAAAGCTCCATCCCGCCACGCTCATCATGCAGGAAGATCCGTCGCTGCAGCATTATTACTCGCGCACCTTTGATTATGAAACTGGTAAAAGTAAAAGTAAGTTGACCGGCACAGATACAGCAGCCTGGCAGGACAAATCTTGGGTGATAGGTGTGCGTGCCGGCGACAAGTTTATGGCATATGACTGGAACTTATTGAAGGCGCAGCGGGTGATAACGAGCCGTGTCGGCGAAAAGAATGTAATGCTTGTACTGGCGAAAGACAACGCGACCTTCAGTGCATTCGAGATCGCATCGATGTCATCTCCCTCATTAAACGATGATATCATCACAATCAACGGGCATCGTTACAATATCGATGGACAGGGAGTAGATACAAGCGGCAGGCTTACAAGAATAGCAGCATACCAGGAGTTCTGGCATTCATGGCACACTTTTCATCCAAGCACGGAACAGTATCGTTAAAGCTATTTTTTTTGTGAATTCCAGATTAGTTGTTCCAGGTCAGCCCGGTTGTTGATAATATTGGCCCGGTACTCAAATTCAGTGATCCATTTTTTATCGCTTTCTATGTAGCGTTCGGGTATAGCGCTCCACATTATTTTCTTATCCCTGTTTACGATAAATACTTTGGAAAACGGCGTGCACAACGATGTAAAGATGGAGCCATCCGGCATTTCCAATATGTTTCCGCCTGTACTCATCATTGGGTTATCGGGATTTGGTTTTGTCTTCTGATCGGTTGGATTTGTGTTATCTGCATTCGGCGGAACAATATTCTGGGATTGTTTGTTCGAACGCATGGCGCGTCTCATTCCATACATTTCTTCATCTTCACAGTCATATTCCCATATTTTTTTCAGGCTATCTCTATCAGAGACGGGTTCCTGCATAAGTAGTAGTTGTGGGCCGCATTCAGGGTTACAGGCATTGTTATTGAACAGGTAGATGTATCCATTGGGCGATCTCCTAACACTGTGCTGGTAACAAAACAAGCCATTTTCGAGTGGTAGTACGTTGGGCTTAAATGTTTCACCATAGTAGTTGATCACTGTTCCCTC
>JADMIO011347064.1_pt1 | contig 16656 bp, 18 predicted proteins | sample 8958161 | NCBI WGS metagenome assembly JADMIO01 (sample SAMN16585339, study PRJNA669376) | soil metagenome | isolation source: Crop rotation soil | place: USA: Cullars Rotation, Alabama | collected 2011
CCCGGTGCGCGAGCCATTACGTCGACGCGGTGCTGCCGGAACAGCTCGATGCCCATGCGTGGTTCGACGAGACCCGCGCGATCGAGCCGCTCGACGCCCGGCGCGGCGTCGCGCGGCTTTCCCGACACCTATCCCTTCGAGCTCCGGGCGTTCGGATCCCAGCCGCAGGCCTGGCCGGCGTTCTGCTGCTTCAGCCAGTCCTGCAGCGGCGCGAAGTACTCGAGCACGGGGCCGGCGTCCATCTTGTCGCTGCCTGTGAGCTCCTTCAGCGTCGCCGGCCATGGCTGGCTCGCGCCGCGCGCCAGCATCGCCTCGAACTTCGCGCCCGCGGCCTTGTTGCCGTAGAAGCTGCACTCGTACAGCGGGCCCTTGTAGCCGGCGGCGTCGCAGAGCGCCTTGTAGAACTGGAACTGCAGGATGTCGGCGAGGAAGTAGCGCGTGTACGGCGTGTTCGCCGGCACGTGGTATTTCGCGCCCGGGTCGAAGAAGTCCTCGCCGCGCGGCGCGACCGGGGCCACGCCCTGGTACTCCGCCTTCAGGCGCCACCACGCCGCGTTGTAGTCCGACGGCTTGATCGAACCGTCGAACACGCCCCAGCGCCAGCGGTCGATCATCAGCCCGAACGGCAGGAACGCGACCTTGGCCAGCGCCATGCGCATCTGCGAATCCACCAGCGCTTCGCGGCTTTGCTGCTGTTCGCCGACCAGCCCGACCGAATGCAGGTAGCCCGGCGTCATCGACAGCACGATCGTGTCGCCGATCGCTTCGTGGAAGCCGTCGTGCGCGCCCTGCTGGAACAGCGGCGGCAGCTTGTTGTAGGCGAGGTAGTAATAGACGTGGCCGAGCTCGTGGTAGATGGTGGTGAAGTCCTCCTCGTTCGGCTTGATGCACATCTTGGTGCGCACGTCGCCTTGCATGTCCATGTCCCAGGCGCTGGCGTGGCAGACCACGTCGCGGTCGCGCGGCTTGATGAACTGGGTCTTGTCCCAGTAGCTGGCCGGCAGCTTCGGCATGCCGAGCGAGACGTAGAAATCCTGCGCGCGTTCGGTCATGCCCTTGGCGACGTCGAGCTGCGCGGCGCGCTGCGCCTCGACGTTGCGTTCGTCGCCGGGCAGTGCGTCCTGCCTGGCGATTTCGGCCGCGAGCGCGGCGCGGTACTGGCGTTCGAGCGCACCGGTGACGTCGAGGTTGCCGGCACCGGGGTAGGGCTGCAGGATGTCCCACAGGTTGCCCCAGTCCTGCTGCCACATGTTGCCCATCAGGTGCGCGGGGAGCATGCCGCCGGCGACCTCGCCCTTGTCCTTGCCGTACTTCGCGTCGAGCCGGCCGCGCGCGTAGCAGTGCAGCTGTTCGTAGAACGGCTTGACCTGGTTCCACAGGCGGTCGGATTCCGCGGCGAGCTGCGCCGGCGGCATGTCGTAGCCCGAACGCCAGAGCTCGCCGGCGTCGGCGAAGCCCATGTCCTTCGCGCCCTCGTTGACCAGTTCGACGAAACGCCGGTAGTCCTTGCGCATCGGCTTGCCGACCGTGTGCCAGCCGGCCCAGGCATCGTGCTGCGCGTCGTAGTCGCGGCTGTTGCGCAGCACGTCCTCGAGTTCGCCGAGCTGGCGGCAGTGCTGCGCGTCGCCCTGCCGGGTGCAGTAGCTGCCCGAGCCGTAATCGCCTTCCATCTTCGCCGCGATCTTCGTCAGCTCGGACAGGTGCGCGGGATCGTTCGGTGGCGGCAGCGGGTTGCCCAGCTTCAGCAGCAGCATCGCGCGCGCGGATTCGGCCGACATCGGCTGGCCCTCGAACTTCCGCGACTGGTCGATCCATTCCTTCAACCGCGTCAGGTAGCGTTCGTTCGCCTTCGACGCGAGCAACTGGCTGTCGTCGTTGATGTAGGTCGACGAGAGCCATTGCGCCGCGCTGAGTTCGGGGTACATCGCCTTGAATTCGGCGTTGACCCGCGCGACGAACTGGTCGGCGGTTTCGCCTTCGGGCGGCGCCTTGGACTGCGGGGCGGGTGCGGCGCCGGTCGCCGCGGGCGAGGGCGTGCGGGTGCAGGCGGAAACGCAGAGCAGTCCGGCGGCGACGGCGAGCGCGAGCAGGGCGGGACGTGGGTTCACGGCGGGTTTCCCGGGGAAGTGCGCGGTGCGCGGGAATCCCGAGGCTAGACGCAGCGGCGAGCCGGTCGCAAGTGCACGATGGCCGTGGAAATCCGCGGATTCACCGGTGCGCCACGGGGCGCGCCGGCCGCTGCGGAACCAGGAACACCATCGCCGCGACGGCCGCCAGCAGCAGCAGCGAGGCGACGTAGCGGCTGAGCGCGAGGCCGCCGTGGTCGACGGGCTTGTCGAGCAGGTCGCCGAGCACCGCGCCCAGCGGACGGGTCAACACGAAGGCGGCCCAGAACAGCGCGATCCTCGACATCGCAGTCCACCGGTACAGCAGCCACAGCGCGAGCAGCAACGCGCCGAACACCAGCGCGCCACCGGCATAGCCGAGCCCGAGGCTGTCCGCGGTCCAGTCGCCGAGCGCGGTGCCCAGCGTCTGCGAGCACATGATCGTCAGCCAGTAGAAGAATTCCGATCTCGTGTCGGACACCGTCTCCAGCCGCAACGAGCCCAAGGCGCGGTACCAGGCATGGAACGACGCCAGAAGCAGCACAAGCAGCAGCGCAGCGCCGCCCGGGTAGCCGATGCCGAGCGAACGGTCGGCGAAATCCGCGAGCGTGGTGCCGACCGTGGTCGCGCCGATCATCGCGACCCAGTAGGGCACGGCGTGGAATTCGCGGGCGCGCATCTGTGCCGCCACCGCGAGCAGGAACAGCGCGCCGAAGATCGCGGTGCCGGCGAGGTAGCCGGCATGCATCGACATGGTCACCGCGTCGCCGCCGGTTTCGCCGAGCGTGGTGACGAGGATCTTGGTGATCCAGAACGCAAGGGTCGCCTCGGGCACCTTGCTCGCCGCGACGGCGCTCACCCGGTCCGGTCCGCCCCGGTCGCGATCGGCGCGGCAGCCCGCGGGATCCGGCGGATGGACAAGCGGTGCACGGCCAGCGCGACGAACCAGCTGATGGCCATGGTCCACAGGTCGTGCGAGAGGTAATGCGCGCCGCGCAACTGCTGGGCGATGCCGAGGATCGCGCCGGCGCCGATGCCGATGGCCAGGCCGATGCGGCGCCACGCCGGTCGCACGCTGGCGAAGAAGAAATACAGCGCCACCCACGCATAACCGGCGCTGGCCTGCCCCGCGGGGAAGCAGCCGCTGGGCCTGATCCCCGTCGGTCGCGCCTGCAGCAGGCTGAAATACGGATGCGGGCCGCCGTAGACCGAGGCATCCCACGGGCAATCCATCCGCGTCGCGTGCTTGAGCATCGACACCAGCATGGTCGCGGCAAAGACCGACAGCAGCAGCACCAGCAGCGGCCGGAGCAACGGCTTCCAGCGCGCGTCGAACCTCGAGAGCAGCGCCATCGCGGCGACCGCGAGCCAGGCGACGATGCTCAGGGCCTTGCCGCCGGCGTGCAGCACGCGGGTCAGGAACACGCTGTCGCGCAGCGCCCAGCGACCGCCTTCCGCGGCGTAGATGCGATCGGCGATCCAGCGGTCCCCGCCGAACACGATGAGCACGATGCTGGCCAACGCGAGCAGCAGCAGCGGCGCAAGCACGGGCGAGCGCCACCAGCCCGTCCGCGCGAATCGGCCCGGTCGTGGCTCGAGCGGCAGGGAACCGATGGCGGCATGGGGAATGCGGGACACGGTGGCGTTCCGGCGGGACCGCGGGCATGGTCGGCGCGGCTGCGTCGGAATGCGGTCGGAGCAAGGGCGGGCGTGGGCCGTACACTGCGCGGGCCCGAACCGATGGACGCGACGACGTGCGATTGCTGGTGGTCGAGGACAACCGCGAACTGGCCGCGAACCTGTTCGCGTATCTCGAGGCGCGCGGCCACGTGCTCGACGCCGCGCCCGACGGGGTGACCGGCCTGCACCTGGCGACGACCCATCGCTACGACGCGATCGTGCTCGACTGGATGTTGCCGCGCATGGATGGCCTGGAGTTGCTGCGCCGTCTGCGCGGCGAGCACGGCATGGACGTGCCGGTGATCATGCTCACCGCGCGCGGCGAGGTGCCGGACACGGTGCGGGGCTTGCGCGCGGGCGCGGACGACTACCTCGCCAAGCCGTTCGCGCTGGTCGAACTGGAGGCGCGGCTCGATGCCTTGGTCGCGCGTTCGACCGCGCGTGCGCGCCGGCGCGTGCTGCAGGTGCACGACCTGCGCTACGACCTCGACACCCGCGAAGTGCGCCGCGGCGACGCCCTGTTGCACCTGTACCCGGCCTGCCGCAAATTGCTGGAGACGCTGATGCGCGCGAGCCCCGCCGCGGTATCCCGCGAACAGCTCGAACACGCGCTGTGGGGCGACGACGGGCCGGACCGCGACATGCTGCGTTCGCACGTCTACGACCTGCGCCGCGCCATCGACGGCCCGTTCGAACCCAAGCTGCTGCAGACCCTGCCGCGCGTGGGCTACCGCATCGCCGTCCCGGAGCAAGCCGATGGCGCGCAATGAGCGCAGCCTGAGCCTGCGCATCACCCTGTGGGTGGTGCCGTACATGCTGCTGCTGTCGGTGGCGGTGATCGCGCTCGGAAATTCGCTCAACGAACGCGCCGAGCGCATGGTCTGGAGATCCATGCTGCATTCGGAAATCGACCACTTCGACCTGCGCCGCGCCGCCGACCCCGGCTACCGCTGGCGCGACATCGAAGGCGCGTCGCTGTACGGCGCTGGCGCCGACCGTCCGGTGCCGCCGGAACTCGCGCGCTACACGCCAGGGCTGCACGACCACGCGATGGTCGATGGCCGCGAACGGGTACTGCTGGTGCGCGACGTCGATGGCCGGCGCCAGGTGCTGGCGATGGACATCGGCGAATTCGAACGGAACGAATACCGCGAGTCGGTCGCCCTGCTCGCGACGCTGGCCGTGCTGCTGGCCATGCTCGGGATCGGCCTGGGCTGGGGCCTGCGCCGGCTGGTGCGGCCGCTGGGGGACATGGCCGACGAGATCCGCCGGCTGAGCCCGGACCGCGCCGGCCAGCGCATCCGCCCTGCGTCGAACGCGAGTTCGGAAATGGTGGTGATCGCGAACGCGCTCGACGATTACCTCGCGCGCAACGAGCGCTTCGTCGAACGCGAACGCCGGTTCATCGCCACCAGCAGCCATGAGCTGCGCACGCCGGTCGCGGTCATCGCCGGCGCGGCCGAAGTGGCGCTCGGCGATGCGCAACTGCCCGCTGCGGCGCGCCGCCAGTTCGAACGCATCCTGCGAACCGCGCGCGGGGTCGAGGAACTGGTGTCGTTGCTGCTGGTGCTCGCGCGCGAACCGGCGCGCCTGGCCGCGACCGCCGAAACCTTCCGCCTGGACGCGGTGCTGCCCGGCTGGGTCGAGGACCACCGCCACCTCTGCGCCGGCAAGGAGCTGCAGGTGGCGATCGCGCCGTTGCCGGCGTGCGCGCTGCATGCGCCCGAGGGCATCGTGCGCGCGGCGTTCGGCAACCTGCTGCGCAACGCGATCGAGAACAGCGATCGCGGCACGATAGCGGTTGCGCTGGAACAGCGCGGCGTCGTCACGATCGACGATCCCGGGCACGGCATGGATTCCGGGGAGATCGCCGCGGTGCATGCGCGGATGGCGCGCGACGCGGGCGCCGGGGCGGCGCCGGGCGGCGCGGGCATCGGCCTGGAACTGATCGCGCGGCTGTGCGAGCACCTCGGCTGGGACCTGCGCTTCGAGCCGCGACTGCCGCAGGGCACGCGCGCCGTGCTCGACCTCGGCGTGGCGCTGGCTGCGGCGGGCGAGGCCGGCCGCTAGCCGGCCTTCTGCGATTCCTGGTAGCGCTCGAGGTAATACTTGTATTCGTTCCAGAGGTGCGAATAGCGCGGTTCGAACGTGCGCCGCAGTTCGTACAGCATCGCGATGCGCGAATCGCGGCGCTGCAGCATCTCCTGCAGCAGGCGCACGTCGGCGGCGTCGAGCACGTGGCCTTCGGCGAATTCCGCGGGCAGGCCCGGCTCGACGTATTCGGTGTTGCGCCGTTTGATCGCGTCGGCGCCCTCGCGGTCGCGGGTGTAGTAGTAGATCGACCACGCGCGGCGCGCGAATCCTTCCGGCGCGCGGATGCGGTCGAAGGCGTGCCATGACGCCTCGGACGTCTCGAAGATGAAGACCCGGTTCGACAGCGGCGCGAACCCGGCGATCCTGCTGTCGTCGCCGTGCACGTTGGGGTCCAGGTGCACTTCGATGTTGCCGCCCCAGGCCGCGTCCCAACCCGGGTTGAGGTAGAGCAGGAAGTTGAGCCGGCGGTGCGAGAGCGTTTCCGGGTGGTAGTTGAAATCCAGGTGCGGCGGCAGCATCGCGCCGTTGCGGCTTTCGCGGATGCCGGCGCCGAAATAGGACGGATCGGCTTCGAACGCCGGAATCCCGGTGAGCCGGGTGAGATAGGCGAGGAATGCGGGTTCGGCGCACACCGCGTCGAGCTCGCGGAACGCCGGCGGGAAGGTCGCGGGCTCGCTGTTGGCGTAATTGCGGCGCGGTCCTTCGCCTTCGCCGGCGCAGAAGCGGTCGTATTCGGCGCTGCCGGAAGCGGGGAATTCCGCGATCAGCCGGGCGATGAATTCCGGGCGGAAGAAGCCGTCGATGCAGACGTGCGGGAACGGATACGCGCTCTGGAAACGCTCGGCGAGCCGCGCGCATTCGCCCTCATCGCGCACGTCGACGAGCTGGTGGAAGGACGACATGCCTTGCTCCTTTCGGGTGTTCAGCCGCCGTGCCGGGCGGTCGCCAGCGTCCGCGCCGCGGCATCCACCAGCCCGCGCGCGGCGAGCCATCGCCATGCGGCTTCGGCGTCGTGCTCGAGGTACGCCCGCGCCGAGCCGAGGCGGAAAGTGTAGCCCCACGCATCCATGTCGCCGAGCACGCGTTCGCGGCCGACCCCGGGCAGGGCGTCGCCGAGCAGCGCCTGCAGCACGCACACGGCGTCTTCCTCCTCGATCGAATCGGTCGCGTCGGTATGCACCGCGGCGCGGCGCGGCGGCGGCAGCACGATCAGGTGCGCGGCCTCGTGCAGCAGCGAATGCACCGGCGTGTCCGCGCGCGCATGCACGCTGCAACCGATGATGCCCGCCTCGCATTCGCCCCAGTAGCTGCCGGGGATCGGCTCGCCGTCGGCGACCCGCGCGAGTTCGAGGCCGTAGCGCGCGAGCAGGGCGGCCGGCGCGTCGAAGCCGATGTCGGCGAGGGTGAGCATGGTTCGATGGCGACGCCTTCAGTGCGCCGCATCGTCCTCGCCGAGTCGGCGGATGTATTCCAGCTCGTTCAGCGCGGTCTGGTTGTGGGGTTCGAGGCCGAGCGAAGCATCGAACCGCTGCTTCGCCTCGTCGAGGCGGTTGAGTTCGATCAGCGCGTAGCCCTGGCCGCGCAAGGCGCGCGCCTTTTCCTCCTTGCGCAAGTCGGCCGGGGAAGCGAATTCCGAATACGCCCCTGCCTTGGTGAAATCGGCGAGCATCGCGTCCCAGTCCTTCGAAACCTGCTTCTGGAATCCGCGCTCGGAAAGGAATTGCGGATTGCCGGGCGAAAGGACCAGCGCTTTGGCCAGGTATGCCGACGCCGGGTCGAACTGGTCGAGTTCCATGGATGCATAGGCCGCGTAGTAGTAGGCGTAGGCATACACGGGGTCCAGCACCTTCGCGCCATCGGCGTCGGGCGCTGCGTGGGCGCCGGTTGTCGCGGTGGCCATGTACATCAGCGCTTCGGCAGGCGTGCGCGCGCAGTACATGCGCATCCTCTCGCCGGCATGCGCGCGTTCAAAGCGCGCTATCACCTGGTCGAGTACCGCGATAGCTTCCTTCGGTTTCTTTTCGCCGATGAGGTCGATCGCGCGGGCCACGCTTCTCCGCTCGGCGTCGAGCGCGGCGTCGGGGTTTTCCGTGGCCGGCGCGTCGGCGGCAGGTGGCGGCGCGGCTGCGGCCGGCGCTTGCGCCAGGCACGTCGCCGGGGCCGCCAGCGCCATGAGCAGGATCACGCGAGCGCCGCCGATCCGGTTGCCGTGCATGCCTGTCTCCCTGGTCGCGTTGCCGGCGGGACCGACGCGGGTCGCCGCCACGCGGTCACGCCACCGAAGCGCGTTCGTCCGGCAATGCGACCGAGATGTCGAGGATGTCGTGCTCGCCGTCCTTGACCACGTCGACCTTGATCGCATCGGCATCGATGCTGACGTACTTGCGGATCACCTCCAGCAGCTCCTGGCGCAGCAGCGGCAGGTAGTCGCGGCCGCCGGCGAGGCTGCGTTCCTGCGCGATGATGATGCGCAGGCGGTCCTTGGCGATGGAGGCGGTGTTTTTCTTCGTGCCGAAGAGCAGATCGAACATTCCCACGGTCAACCCCCGAACAGCTTGTTGAAGAAGCCCTTCTTCTCCACCGTGGTGAAGCGCATCGGGCGCTCCTCGCCCAGCAGTCGCGCGACCGCGTCGTCGTAGGCCTGGCCGGCGCTGGATTCCGTGTCCATGATCACCGGCTCGCCCTTGTTCGAGGCGTTGAGCACGTCGCCCGATTCGGGGATCACGCCGATGGTCTTGAGCCCGAGGACTTCCTCGACGTCCTTCACGCTGAGCATCTCGCCGTTCTCAACGCGCGAGGGGCTGTAGCGCGTCAGCAGCAGGAATTCCTTCACGCGTTCGCCGGCCTCGGCGCGGCGCGTCTTCGAGGCGAGCAGGCCGAGGATGCGGTCAGAATCGCGCACGCTGGAGACTTCCGGGTTCACCACCACCACCGCCTGGTCGGCGAAGTACATGGCGAGGAACGCGCCCTTCTCGATCCCGGCGGGGGAATCGCAGACGATGTAGTCGAAGCCGTCCTCGGCCAGTTCCTTCAGCACCTTCTCCACGCCTTCCTTGGTCAGCGCGTCCTTGTCGCGGGTCTGCGAGGCGGCGAGCACGAACAGGTTGTCGAAGCGCTTGTCCTTGATCAGCGCCTGCCGCAGCGAAGCCTCGCCCTGGAGGACGTTGACGAAGTCGTACACCACGCGGCGCTCGCAGCCCATGATCAGGTCGAGGTTGCGCAGGCCGACGTCGAAGTCGATGACCGCGACCTTCTTGCCGTGGCGGGCGAGCCCGCTCGCGAGCGAAGCGCTCGTCGTGGTCTTGCCGACGCCGCCCTTGCCGGACGTGACTACGATGATTTCGGCCAAAACACTTCTCCTTCGTGGGCGCTCAGTCGAGCGCGGCGATCCTGAGTTCGTTCTTTTCCAGCCAGACCTGCACCGGCTTGCCGTGCAGTTCCCGGGGGACTTCGTCCAGCACCATGTAGTTGCCGGCGATGGCGACCAGTTCGGCGTGGAATTCGCGGCAGAAGATCCGCGCCTGCTCGAAGCCCTGCGCGCCGGCGAGCGCGCGACCGCGCAACGCGCCGTAGATGTGGATCGAGCCGTCGGCGAGCACTTCGGCGCCGGCGCCGACCGCGGCGAGCACGGTCAGGTCGCGGTTGTCGGCGTAGACCTGCTGGCCCGAGCGCACCGGCGCGGTCTGCACCAGGCCGGGGTTGGCATTGCCCGCGGGCGCCGGTTTCGCGGGGACGGCTTTTTCCGCCGCGATGGGCTGCGCCGGGGCGACGGGGGCCACTGCCGCCGGAGCCGCATCGCCGCCGCGTTCGTACTGCGCGCGGAACTTGGCCAGCAACGGCAGGCCGAGCTGGATCGAAAGCTGTTCGTTGTCCTGGCTGCCGTAGGCCAGCGCGACCGGGATGACCCCGGCCTCGCGCAGGGCGTCGACCAGCGCGCGCGCCTCGGCGAGCGGGGGCGTGCCCGGCAACCCGCCGAAATCGACGACCACCGCGGCGCGCGCGAACAGCTTCGGGGCGCGGGCCACGCGTTCGCGCATTTCCTCCGCGAGTTTCGCCACGTCGAGCGTGCGCACGCGCAGGTTGGCGATGCCGACCTGGCCGATCTTGAGTTCGCCGGCCTGTTCGTAGTTCGGGTTCGCGGCCACGTCAGTGCCCGCTGGTGCCGGTGGCGGGGAAGGCGTCGCCGGCGCTGCGCGGCTGCGACACCCATGGCGCGTCCGGCAGCCGGTCGCCGTACGTGTCGCGCACCCAGGGGTAGCTGCACAGTTCCTTCATCAGCATCGCCGCGCGCACCCCGGTTTCGGGCATGACCCTTTGCCCGATCTCGCGGAAGCCGAAGCTGCCGTGGAACAGCAGCGCCGGATCGTTGCCATCCTCGAGGAAGACCTCGCAGGCCAGGTGCGGGTAGCGCAGTTCGGCGTGGCTCTGCACGTCGGCGTAGAACGCGCGGCCGAGGCCACCGCCGCGACGGCGGCTGGCGACCACGATGCGGTCGATGTACAGGAAGCGCGGGTGGCGCTCGCGGAACCAGGCGTAATTGCCGCTGTCGTGCTCCGCGTCCGGGCCGAACCCGACCAGGAAGCCGGCAAGGCTGCCGTCGCGTTCGGCGACGCGGAAATATTCGGCGGTGCGGAAGAAACGACGGAGGCGGTTCGCGTCGAGCGGGAGGATGGCGGGGCCGGCGGCGTTGTTGAGGGCGAGCACGGAATCCAGCTCATGCTCGCGCACGTCGCGGACGACAATCGACATTCCTGACTCCGTTTTTCTGGCGGTCGTGGCCCTCGTCGCGGCCGCCGCGGATTATCGCACGGCCCAAGGCCCGGGCGACCCCCGGCATGACTTCCGATGCACTCGGGGCAACGGGCTTGCGCCTAAGATGGCGGCATGCTTGCGCGCCTGGACCATACCCGCCTGCTGCGTTACGCCGGCCTGTTCACGTGGGGCGCGGTCGGGCTGTGGCTGTTGAACGTCTGGCTGGACCCGGAATCGGTCACCCCCGAGCCCGGCGAACCCCTCGGGCTGCGCATCGCACGATGGCTGGCGGTGTACCTGGTGTTCGGCGTCGTCTACTGGTGGATCACCCACTCGTTGGGCAAGCGCCGCCCCGGCCTCACCGACCATGCGTTGCTGCTGGTGCTCACCGCGTGCGCATTGGGCGTGAGTTATTTCTCCGGCACCGGGCTCGGCAGCATCCTGCTGATGGTGCTGGCGGGGCTGCTGCCCTGGTTGTTGCGTCCGTCGACCGGCGTCGCCTGGTTGGTGGCGAGCAACCTCGCGATCGTCCCGGTGTTCGTCGACGCGCTGGATTTCCCGCCGGTGATCGGGGTCCTGCAATCCCTGTTGTACGCGGGGTTCAGCGCCTTCGTGTTCGTCACCAGCCTGGTCGCGCGCCAGCAGTCGCAGGCGCGCGAGGACCAGCGCCGGCTGAATGCCGAACTGCGCGCCACCCGCGCCCTGCTGGCGGAAAGCGCACGGGTGAACGAGCGCACCCGCATCTCGCGCGAACTGCACGACCTGCTCGGCCACCACCTGACCGCGCTCAGCCTCAACCTCGAGGTCGCCGGCCACCTGGTCGAGGGCGCCCCGCGCGAGCACATCAACCAGGCCCACACCCTGGCCCGGCTGCTGCTGAGCGACGTGCGCGAGGCGGTGAGCCGCCTGCGCGACGACGATGCGATCGACATGGCCGCGACCCTGCTGCCGCTAGCCGACAACGTCCCCGGCCTGCGCATCGACATGCGCATGCCCGAGCCGTTCCTGCTCGACGACGCGGAGCGCGCGCACGTCCTGCTGCGCTGCACCCAGGAAATCATCACCAATGCGGTTCGCCACGCCCAGGCCGACAACCTCGAGCTCGAATACCGGGCCGAGGACGGTGCCGTGCGTCTGCACGCCCGCGACGATGGCCGCGGCGTGCAGGGGGCGATGGCCAGCGGCAACGGCCTGCGCGGGATCCGCGAGCGCCTCGCCGGTTACGGCGGCAGCCTCGAGGTCGATCCGGCGGTCGAGCGCGGCTTCGCCCTGGACCTGGTCCTGCCGCTGGGCACCGATGGCGCGGCGGCGCTGGCCCCACCGGCTTCGGCCGGGCCCGCAGTGGCGGTCCCGGGATGACCCGCCCCGGTCGCCGCGGCCGTTGCTCTCCCCATTCCCCGCCTCGGGAGGTTCCATGATCCGTATCTTCCTCGTCGACGACCAGACCCTGGTCCGGCAAGGCATCCGTTCGTTGCTGGGCCTGGCCGAGGGCATCGAGGTCGTGGCCGAGGCGGGCGATGGCCGCCAGGCCGTCGAACAGATCCCGCTGGTGCGGCCGGACGTGGTGCTGATGGACATGCGCATGCCGGCGATGTCCGGGCTGGAGGCGTTGCAGACCCTGGCGCGCATCCAGCAATTGCCGCCGACCATCATCCTCACCACCTTCGACGACGACCAGCTGGTGCTGGCCGGGATCAAGGCCGGGGCCAAGGGCTACCTGCTCAAGGACGTATCGCTGGAACAACTGGTCGGCGCGATCGAGGCCGTCGCCGGGGGCGGTTCGCTGGTGCAACCCGCCGTGACCCAGCGCCTGCTGTCCGGGCTGGAGCACATGCGCAACGATTTCGTCAGCCTCGACCGGCCCGATCCGCTGACCGAACGCGAGACCGAGATCCTGCGGCTGATGGCCGGCGGATTCTCGAACAAGGAAATCGCCAATTCGCTGGGCGTGGCCGAGGGCACCATCAAGAACCACGTTTCCAACATCCTCTCCAAGCTGGGCGTGCGCGACCGCACCCGGGCCGTGCTCAAGGCCTTCGAATTGCAGTTGGTCTGAGCCGGCCGAAGCCCGTGGCGGAGGGCGCGGGCCCGGCGCTTCCGGCTTCTGCCGGCCGGCGCAAATTGCTAGGATGGCCGGTCTGCGCCCCGGTACGGCCGTGGTTCCTGGAGAATCCTGAATGACCCGTTTGATCGAGATCCTGATTTCGCTGGCGATCGTGGCCGTGCTGTTCGTGCTGGTCAGCCTCGTGCTGCCGTCGCATCGCCACCTCAGCAAGGACGTCGAGACCAACCGCAAGCTGACGGTCGTGTACGACACGCTGAACAGCCTGCGCCGCTTCAAGGACTGGAATCCGCTGGTGCTGCGCGACCCGCGCATGGCGCTGCAGTTCTCCGGCCCGCAGTCCGGCGTCGGCGCGCGGATGGATTACGACTCCGACAAGCCCGGCCTCGGCAAGGGCAGCTGGCAGATCGTCGACAGCAAGCCGAACCAGAGCGTCACCTACAAGCTCGACAACGCCGAGCGCGGCGCCGACAAGAAGATGACGTTCCGCTTCGAGGCGACCGGTCGCGGCGGCCGCAACGTCAAGGTCACCCAGACCTACGATGTCGACTACGGCTGGGACCTGCTCGGCCGCTATGCGGGCCTTTACGTCGGCCGACATGTCGGCGACGACATGAAGCTCGGCCTCGACCGCCTGACCAACATGCTTGCGTCGGTGCCGAACGTCGATTACCGCGGCATCCAGGGCATGGCCGACATCCAGGTCGTCGACGTGCCGGCCACCAACCTGTTCGTGGTCAGCGCCGGTTCAATCGACCGCGACGACGACAAGCTGCAGGCGTCGATGCGCTCGAATATGGAATGGATCAACCGCAACCTCGCGGCGAACGGACTGGTCGCCGCCGGCCCGATGCGCATCATCTCCAGCGAAATGGGCCGCGAGACCTATGCCTTCGATGTCGCCGTGCCGGTGCGCAAGGGCGGAGCGGTGGCCAAGCCCGGCGACGCGGCCCCGGCCGGCGCGACCGCGCCGGTCCCGGCATCGACGCCCGTCGCGGCCAGCACCGCACCGCTGACCGGTCTCAAGCTCACCGGCCCGGTGAAGTACATGCAGATGCCGGCCGGTCGCGCCGTATCGGTCGACTTCACCGGATACTGGGCGGGTCTCGAGACCGTGCACAACGCATTGCGCGCCTGGGCGATGACCCAGGGCTACGAGCCGAACGACCGGCCGTACGACAGCTACAAGAACGGCATCGACAACGCATTCACCGAGAACGGCCAGTACCAGGCCTACTGGGGCCTGAAGTAAGCGCCGGCGTGCGCCTCGGCCACGCCCCCACGGTCGCACCGGACGCCGCGCTTGTCGCGGCGTCCGCTTTTGCGAGACGGGAAAGCGCGCGCTGATGCGCGGGTTGACCGCCATTGGCGCGTGGCTGTGCGCGATCGCGGTCGCGTTGTCGGCCTATGCGGCGCATGCCGCAGGCGGACTGGCGCAATCGCGCCTGCAAACCGCCGCGCTGTTCGCGTTCGGGCACGGCCTCGCGCTGCTCGCGCTTGCACCGCGCGCGTCCACGCGCGGAACGCGGCTCGGGCTGTTCGCGTTGCTGGCCGGCGTGCTGCTGTTTTCCGGCAGCCTAGGCGCGGAAGCGCTGTTCGGCCTGCGGCCGCGGCCGGCGCCATTCGGCGGCATGCTGCTGGTCGCCGCCTGGTTGTGGCTCGGCGCGATGCAGTGGAAACGGGGGGAATGACGATGCCGCGACATGCACGCGGGTTCGACACCGAAGCCGCCGCCCGGCACCTCGCGCGCGATCGCCGCTTCGCCTCGTGGCTGAAGAAACTGCCGGCGATCGAGCCCGATCCGCGCTGGAAGCAACCGTTCGATCCGGTCGATGCGCTGGCCCGCGCGATCCTCTATCAGCAACTGAGCGGCAAGGCCGCGGCCACCATCGTGGGCCGGGTCGAAACCGCGATCGCCAGCGACCGCTTCCATTGCGACACGCTCTCGCGCTGCGAAGATGCGGCATTGCGAGCCTGCGGCGTCTCCGGCAACAAGCTGCTCGCCTTGCGCGATCTCGCCGCGCGCGAACAGCGCGGCGAGATCCCCACGCTGCGGCAGATGTCGACGCTGGACAACGACGCGATCGTCGCCGCGCTCGTGCCGATCCGCGGCATCGGGCGCTGGACGGTGGAGATGATGCTGATGTTCCGCCTCGGCCGGCCCGACGTACTGCCGGTCGACGACCTCGGCATCCGCAAGGGCGCGCAGGTGCTCGACAAACTCGACGAAATGCCGACGCCGAAGGAATTGCTCGCGCGCGGCGAACGCTGGGCGCCGTTCCGCAGCTACGCCAGCCTGTACCTGTGGCGCATCGCCGATGCCGGCGTGCAGGCGAAGACGCCGACGAAGCGCTCGCAGGGCTGATTCAGTCGCGCGGCAGGTACCGGTCCCAGAGCAGGTTGCGGAAGCGGTTCTGCGGATCGATGCCCTGTTTGATCGCGGCGAACGCATGCGCCTGCGGGTACGCACGCAGGAATTGCGCCGGCGACGCATGCAGGCGATAGGGGAGGTAGTGCCGGCCATCGCAGGCCAGCGCTGCGTCGATCAGCTCCCGCGTCCATCCCCGGGCTTCGATGTCCGCGCGATCCGAGCTGCGTTGCTTGTGGTAGAGGACGAAGCAGAAGACATCCGTCGGCGCCCAGCGCAAGAGCGTCGTGGCGTCGGCGGGCGCATGCCGGATCGAGACGTTGAGCGCATTCACCTCGTGCCGGCGCAGGATCGAAGCCATCTCCCTCGCGAAGGCATCGAATGCGGCCACCGGGATGAAATATTCCTGCAGCAGGTATGTCGAGAAGCGGCGCGTCCGCGGCTCCAGCGAAGCGGTGTCGAGGCTCGCCTCGAGGTTGCGCATGACCACGCGTGGTTCCCGCAACTGGCGTTCGGTGAGGTACCTCCCGCGGATGCGATCGCCGCCCGGCAATTCGCTTGCGGACCAGATCAGGTCCTGTTCGCGGCTGTAGTCGGCCCCGACGGGCGTCAACCGCCGCGTTTCGGTGAGCGGCGCTTCGGTACGCGACCAGGTGACCGCGACCGGCGCATCGAACGAGGGAGGGGCGAGGTCCGCGTTGTGCAGGACCACGCCGTCGTGCGCGAGCACGTTGGCGGCGAACCACTGCGGATAGTCCGCCAGCGCCACGCGTTCGGCGCGACGCGCGATGCGTTCGTTGCGATCGAGGTCGAGTTCGACCTCGGCGACGATGCCGAGCCCGCCGTAGCCGCCGAGCACCGCGCCGAACAGCTGCGGGTCGCGCGTGCGGGACAGTTCCAGCACCCGGCCGTCGGCGGCCACCAGTGACAGCGCGCGCACGGTTCCGGCGATCGCGCCCCGGCCGACGTAGCGACCATGGCAGTTGACGGAGACCGAGCCGCCCACGCTGAAGTTGCTGTAGCTCTGCATGACCCTGACCGACAGGTCGTGCGGATCCAGCAGGTCCTGCAGCTTTCGCCAGCGCATGCCGGCCTGCACGCGGGCGGCGGGCAAATCGCGGTCCAGCCACAGCAACCGATCCATGTTCGCCATGTCGAGCTGCAAGGCGCCCGGTTCCCGCGTCTGCCCTCCCATGCTGCAACGCGCGCCGGCCACGCTGACCGGGCCATGCCAGGTTGACAGCGCGGCGACCACGCCAGCGGTGCTTGCGGGACGCACGACGCCGGCCACCCGGGTCCGGTCGAGTGCGGCGATGTCCGTGGCGCCATGGCCCGGATCCGGTTCGTCGCGTTCGCAAGCGGCCAGTTGGCATGCAAGGCCGGCGGCCGCGGCCTTCAATAATCTGCGTCGGTCGGCGTCGACCGGGCTACCCATCGGCACTGAATCGCCAATGCCAAGGCTCGTACACGATGCCGTGAGGGTTGTCGCGCGGGTAGCTCATCGCGAAGCCGAATCCGCCGGCGTGGTCCCGCAGCCAGGCTTTCCAGCACAGTGGGATCCGAAGCTTGGAATTCACGTGACTTGAAGTCGCGGC